>SDBV01005167.1_pt1 | contig 18499 bp, 13 predicted proteins | sample 2277081 | NCBI WGS metagenome assembly SDBV01 (sample SAMN10402039, study PRJNA504765) | marine sediment metagenome | isolation source: marine sediment core GS10_PC15, 223 cmbsf | place: Arctic Ocean: Southern Knipovich Ridge | collected 2010 | reverse complement strand
AACTCCTGAAATTGCGCCCGCTCACCCGATCCGCTTGTCGGAATCCGGAAACTCTCGGCTGCGCAGGACGAACTTCTGGGTCTTGCCGGTGGAAGTCTTCGGAAGCTCCATGAACTCCACGACCTTCGGGCATTTGAAATGGGCCAGGCGCTCGCGGCAGAAATCGATGAGCTCCTGCTCGTCGACCTGCTCGCCCGGCCTCAGCGAGACGAAGGCCTTCGGAACCTCGCCCCATTTTTCGTGGGGCGTCGCAACGACCGCGCATTCCAGCACCGCGGGGTGCTGCACGATGGTGTGTTCCACCTCGATGGTGGAAATGTTCTCGCCACCGCTGATGATGATGTCCTTCTTGCGATCGCGAAGCTCGATATAGCCGTCGGGATGCACCACTCCGAGATCTCCGGAGTGGAGCCAACCACCGGAAAACGCCTCTGCGGTGGCTTCCGGATCTTCGAAATACCCCTTCATGACGTTGTTGCCGCGCATCAGCACCTCACCCAGGGTTTTCCCGTCGGCGGGTACGTCGCGCATCTCGTCATCGGCGACCCGAAGGTGCGTGACGGTGTGGTAGGGCACGCCCTGGCGCGACATCACTTTTGCGCGGCCCGCAACGTCCAGGCTCTCCCACTCGGGCTGCAGTTGGCAGTAGACGTGGGGTCCGTAGGTCTCCGTCAACCCGTAGAGGTGAATGACGCTCACCCCGAGTTCCTCGAGCCTTCCGAGCAGCGTCGGGGATGGCGGCGAACCCCCCATCGCGACGCGAATCGGAGGGTCGAAGCGGACGCCCTGGGCTTCGGGCGCCTCCGCGAGCATCAGCAGTACGGTGGGAGCTCCGTTGAAATGGGTCACTTTCTCGCTGTGAATCAGCTCGATCATCTCAGCTGGGTCGATGGTCCGCAACAACACGTGGGTCCCGCCCACGGCCGTCACCGCCCACGGAAAGCACCAACCGTTGCAGTGAAACAGCGGCAGCGTCCAGAGAAATACCGAGTCGCGCTCGAGCTTGTGGACGATGACTTCGGCCAGCGCGTTGAGCGCAGCGCCGCGGTGGGTGTACATGACGCCCTTGGGCCGCCCCGTGGTTCCCGACGTGTAGTTGATCGACGTCAGCGACTGTTCGTCTTCGATCGAGCCCGCGATCGGCACCACCTCCGCCCCGGCCACGAACTCCTCGAAGCTCGGTCCGTCCATCGGCGACCCCATCACTCCGGCCACCGGATCCTGCAAATTCACCAGCAGAGGATTCGCGCGAAGCCCATCGGGAGCGTTCACGACCTGGGGCGCCAGCTCGACGTCGGCGATCACGACCTTCGCGCCCGAGTGATTCAGGATGTAGCCGACCTCGGAGGCGTTGAGTCGGGTGTTGATGGCGACCAGCACCGCTCCCGCGCGCAGCACCGCGAAATGGGCCTCGAGTAGTTCGGGGACGTTGGGGGCCAGCACCGCGACCCGATCGCCGGGACCGACGCGCGCGCGCTTCAGTGCACCCGCGAAACGGCCGACGCGCTCTGTGAACTGCGCGTACGTCCAGCGCCGATCGCCGTAGACGACCGCGATCTTGTTGGGGAACACCCGGGCGGTCCGCTCGAGAAACGCGATCGGAGTCAGCGGGTCGATCGAGGCTTCGGCCATCGAGGCGCGAGTATACGCGCTTCCAGCTGAGGAGGCCTTGCGCGAGCAGGCCGGGAAGTCGACTGAAATGCCGTGCACGGGGTGGGGCCGATCGTCCTGACAGAGAGCTTGTCACTTCGGAATTTCCGGAGCGACGAACGGCGGCTCCTCCCCGTGCACTGCGTACGGAGATCCCCTCTCCACCATCAGACTACGGATCGTGGGCGCCAAAAAACGTGGCGCGCGTCACGCCAGCCGCGATTCCTTCGAGATTTCTCGCCCCGAAGCGCAGATCGACCCCGAGAACCGGCAGGGAGTGCGAACCGCGCTAGCAGTTGAAAAAGGGGAATCGAGTTACGTCAATCTGGCGCGCTGCGGCCGCGCAGGTCTCGCTGAGAATAGCGGTGGGGCGGGTACCGGGGAGCCTGTACCACCGACTGGCCGGCACCCGGAATGGCCTCGACCCTGAGACAAAGAAAACCCCGGGAGCAGGTACCTGACCCTACGCGGCTACGGCATCCGCGCTCCCGGGGCGGTGGCTCTGGGAACTGTGCGTCCCAGTCACACCGAAACGATCCGTAAATTCGGTCCGGCGTCTAGGACGCCACCACCTCACTCACCGTAGTTTGTTTATGATGCACCGAATCACCTCCGTTCCGGCGTCGAGGACACCCAGCGAGGCCCAGACCCCGCCTCCAGTCCCGGTATTCGGGGTGGTCGCCGTTACCTCCCCTCCGGGCCGCCTCGCCCCTGGCACAATCGACCGGGCGCGAGACTCGGGGGCGAGTGAGGCCCCCTTGACTCCAAAACGTATCGGATGACAGCGGTTTGCTCCAGAGCAGCAGGCCACCACGCGGTGTGGCGGATGTCGCTAGGATGGAGCTCGTTCAAAGCCACGGCCCCCCGAATGCCGTAAATGGATGGACCAACCGTGTTCCAGTTCCGCATCGCCTCGCTGGTTGTCGTCGCCGCGGTCGCAGCCGTGGCCTGGGTGCTGACCTGTGGAGCCTGGCGGCTCGAGCAGGAGGTCGAACGCGTGGGGCCGCTCGACCCGCGCAACTACGCTCGCCTGACCGTCATCACCGTGGGAACCGGGGATCGGCATGAGAACCCCGCGCGCCGCGGCCCCGCGACCGCGATCGGGCTCGGCGAACGGGTCGTTCTCGTCGACGCGGGCCGCGGCTTGGCCGACGCACTGCGCCTCGCACTGATTCCCGTCCAACAGCCCGATACCGTCTATCTCACCAGCCTGCTGCCGGAGAACGTCGTCGGCCTAGACGATTTCCTGCTCGTCGGCTGGATCGACGGCCGGCAAGCGCCCTTGCGGGTCGTGGGACCGCCGGGCACCCGCGTACTCACCGACGCGCTGATCACCGCTCATCGCTCCGGGTTCGAAGCGCGCGCGGGCGGGATGGGAATCCGATCGGCCGCGCCGAGCTTCGAAGTCGTCGAGATCTCCGGCGGCTGGTCGGAGCAAGTCGGAGAACTCCGGGTGCGAGCTGGTGAGCTTCCCGGCGGCCCGATCGATGCGCTCGCCTACCGATTCGAAGCGCGCAACCGCTCCGCGGTGATCGCGGGGACGGGATGGGCCGAAGCCGCGCTGGTCGCGTTTGCGCAGGGCGCGAATCTGCTGGTCCATGAAGCCGCCTACATCCCGCCGCCGGAGGTCGCGGAGCAGATGGAATTCGACGAAGATCCAGAGCTGCTGCTGCGCGCGGCGCGCGAGCACACCGCGATCGACGCAGTCGGCGCGCTCGCCCAGCAGGCCGGTGTCGAAACACTCGTGCTGGTTCGGATGCGCCCGCCGCCCGTCTACGACCTGCAGATTACGAGCGTGGTGGACGACACATTCGATGGACGCATCGTGATCGCCGAGGACGGAGACGAGATCACACCCTGAGCCCGGGCTCCTCGACCGGAGGACCGGCTTCGTTCGGCTCGCGAAACATCGGTGGGATGTACTCCGGTCGATCACCGCGCGCTCGCTCACCGGCAAAACGGAGCCGCTGTTCGTGGTAATAGGCGTCGTCGGGCTCCAGGGCGATCGCCTCGTCGATGGTACTGATGGCGTTGGCGTCCATACCCAGTCCGAACTGCACTTCGGCGAGCGTATCGAGAATCGTGGCCTCCGAGCGCCCGGTTTCCACGACCGCGCGCTCTGCGAGTAGCAGCGCCGCCTCGAGTTCCTCCCGCGTCACGTCCGGCTCGGTTGCGATCATCCAGGCGTGGTTGTTGAGTTCGCCCGGAGAGATCCCGGGCAGCCGCGCTTTGCGCGCGGCGTAGCGGGCGATCGCATGCCCATCGGCAAAAACATCCATCGCCGCGGTACCCATCGAAATCGCCGTTGCAAACATCAACGCGCTACACGTCGCTCGGATCCACAGAGCCGGCCGGCTGAAAATGCGGCGTCCGACCCATGCCGTCGCAATCGCACCCGAAATCAGACCACCGATATGCGCAGCCAATGCGATGAAGGGAACCATCACCCCGATGACGACATTGATCGCCAGGATGATCCAGAGACTGCGACGCGGAAAGCGCCACCAGGCGGGAAGCTCTTCGGCGTGGCGGTAGTCCAACCAGAGAACGCTTCCAGCCAAACCAAATACGATGCCGGATGCGCCGACCACCATGGAATTTCCGAACATGCCACCGGTGACCATCGCGCCGACTGCGGAAAACCCCATCACACAGGCGGTTCGCACGGCACCCAGCGGGCGCTCCACGAGAAAACCGAGGGCCATCAATGCGAGGAGATTGAGTGCAATGTGGGCAAAACCCGCAAAACCATCCTGCGCGTGAAGCAAATTGCCCGTCAAGATGCGCCAGACATCCCCATCTGCAACGAGCGCCGGGCTGTAGTGGCCCGCGAGCGTGACCCGAAAGCCCAGCGCCAGCTGAAACAGGTAGACCAATACGCACAACGCGACGAGCGCATGTGTCGCGCGTGGATTGGGTGCGTTTTCGCTGATCTGGTCGATCCGATCCATGCTCGCGAGGCGGCGCGCACCGTCGGGCAAGCCCCGAACCCGCGCGCGCAATGCGTCCGCGAGCTGCTCGGGAGCGTCGTAGTTTTTGAAATTTCCACGCGAAAACAGATACACGGAGCTTCTCGCACCGAGCCATAACGCCTGCGCGGACACGGCGACATGGGTGATGTCCCGATAACGCGTGAGGATCTGCTTGACGCGACGGGAGCTGCGGGGATGCCTGATCCCGTCGTCATCGAGCACGATCGGGCACTGGTCACCGCGAAGCGCAAACGTACTGCCGGTACCCGCGAAGGAGTCGAAGCTGAAACTCACACGAAAAGATTAGCGCGCTGGGGCTAGCGGCGGGGAACGGGCAGCGTCGGAAAGATCCGGTTGTAGGTCAGGATGACGAGCGCGAAGGCGCCAAAAAATCCCGCCGCAATCCCCAGTTGAATCGGCCCGAGCCACGCGAGGCCATCATCCGGAACCAGGGAAGGCCAGACCAGCACGTTTCGCTCGAGCCAGAAGCCGGCCAGCATGACGGCCGAAACCGGGCCCACGATGTACCAGCTGCGTTTGGGCGCCTGCCCGAGCAACATCCAAAATGGAATGATCCAGCAACCCGCCCATGCGATCAGCGAGGTCGCCACGTAGGGCTCCTTGAATCGGTCGAACGCGAAGTACCAGCTGTCCTGAAGGAACTGCGAGCCGAGGCGGAGTTCGAAGAACTGGGTTTCTTCGGGGAGGTTCCCGTACCAGATCACGATGTACTGCGAGAAGAACAGGTACATCCAGAAGATCGAGAACGCGAACAGCATCTTGCCGAGATCGTGGAAGCGATCCTTGCTGAGCTCGCCCTCCCAACCCGGCGCATTGCGGAGCAGTACGCAGATGAGCGTCGTCATCGCGATTCCCGACAGGAAGCCACTCCAGCCGAAGTACCAGCCAAACATCGTCGAAAACCAGGTCGGCGTGAGTGACATGACCTGGTCGTAGCCGACGATCGTGTAACCGAACGTGTAGATCAGCGCGATGATCGGCGCGAGCACCCGCAGCTTCCGGGCCGATTCGGCCAGCTCGACTTCGTCGCCGCGCCAGTTCGCGCTCCAGCGCGCGAACATTCGCTTGGCGTGGGGCGCTCGCTCCGCGGCACCCTGGAGCGCGGGCCGCACCGAGAGCTTGAGGAAGCGAACCGACAGCACGCTGAGGACGAACAGGATCGCCAGGTCCGTGATGTAGACCCGCGGGATCGTGAGCCAGCCTTCCTTGCCCATCGGCGCGCCGTGGATCCAGTTGGTGTGAATCGACTCGCGGCCGAAATAGCCGATCGCGAGCAGCACGAAGCTGATCGGAACCCACGCGGCGAGGCCCTCGGCGACGTGGCGAATCGGCCCGGGCCAGTTGGCGTCGATGATCACGATCGCGCAGGCCAGGCAGAGGCCTCCCTGCGCAAGGGTCGCGAAGTAGATGAAATTGACGTGATAGGCGCGCCAGGCGGTATCCGGATCCGTCGAGAGACCATACGCAAACGACGCGATGCCGATCGCCACCAGTGCGCCGCAGATCCCGATCAGAAAACCCGGCAAATCGCGCGGATTCGCCCGCTCCAGCTCAAACGCGCTCACATCAGGCTCCGATTCGGATTCTCGAGGTACCGGAGGTAGTTCACGATGTCCCAGCGATCGTCCGATTGAATTCGATCGTAGCTCGGCATGCGCCGCCGCCCGTAGCGAATCGTGGTGTAAATGTGCCCGTCGCTGCGAATCCGCGCGATGCTCGTCGGGCCCGCGAGCGCAAGCACGCCCGCGAGCGGTCCGCTGATCGGACCCGTCACGCTCACGGGCCCATCACCGAGACCCTTGAGGCCGTGGCAGGTCGAGCAGAAGCGCCCGTACTGCAGGCGCCCGTTTTCGACCGATAGAAAGTTCGCCGGGCGCGGATTCACGAGCACGTTAGAAGCCGCATCGATGACATTGGATACGGGCGCTTCGCCGCCGTCGATCGGGACGCTACCCTCGGGCGGCGTGAAGCCCTGCCGCTGGTCGGCGTGGCCCACTTCCTCGAAAGCCTGGACGGCCTTCTGCCACTTCATCTGCGGGAACCAATCGTTCGACCACTGCTCCCAGCAACCCACCATCGAGGTCAGCGAGAGCGCGACCAAAACGAACAGCGAGCGCGACAGGCGTCGTGTTCTACGACTCGACAAGAGTGACCTCTGTCGCGTCGTTTTTTCGCAGGAGCGCGTCGATCTCGGCGACGTCCTGCTCGCGACAGCGAACGACGACGCCGAAATCTTCCGCAGAGAATCTCGGGCTGTAGGCGGGATCGATCTTGAACTTCAGGAGCTTGCCGAAGATGAACAGGCCGAGCACCGTCAACACGCCGCCGAAGAGGATCGTGAATTCGAAGGCGATGATCGTGTAGGGCGGAATCGAGCTGAAGGGTTTGCCACCGACCATGATCTGCCAGTCGTTCGCCATCCAGATGGTCAGCGCGTAGCCGGTGACCACGCCCACCAATCCACCGATCAGGGTCATCAGCCGAACCCGGCTGGGCTTGGGATGAACCGCATCGTCCAACTCGGGGAAGGGAGCCGGCGCGTAGGTCTCGATGTCCGCGTACCCGCGTCCGCGCAACTGCAAAACGGCAGCCACCGCCTGGGCGGGGAGTTCAAAGATGCCAACCACTCTCGCCATCAGTGAGCCCCTTGCGCGCCGTGCGCCTTCTCGTGAATCGCGATCTCCTTCATCTCCGCGATCGCGACGACCGGGAAGAGCTTGAGGAAGATCAAGAAGAACGTGCAAAAGAAGCCGAAGCTCCCGGCGAGAATGCCCATCTCGGGCCAGCTCGGAATGAATTCACCCCAGACCGCCGGATCGTATTCGCGAGACAGCGCGGAGATGATAATGACGTAGCGCTCGAACCACATCCCGATGTTGATACACACTGAAAGTACGAAGAGGAATGGCACGTTGACGCGCAACTTTTTGAACCACAGCAGCTGCGGCAGGACGGTATTGAAGATGATCATCACCCAGGTCGAGATCCAATAAGGACCAAAGGCGCGCAGCCAGAAGGCCGTCTGCTCGGCCTCGACACCGCTGTACCACGAAATGAAGTACTCGGACACGTACGCGTAGCCGCAAATGATCGAGGTCAGCAGGATGAAGCGCGACATGTTTTCGAAGTGGTAATCGGTGATGTAGGCCTCGAGGCCGAATATCCGGCGCACCGGGATCATCAGCGTGAGAACCATCGCGAAGCCCGAGAAGATCGCGCCCGCCACGAAGTACGGCGCGAAGATCGTGGTGTGCCAGCCGGGTACGATCGACACCGCGAAGTCCCAGGAAACAACGCTGTGGACCGAGAGGACGAGCGGCGTCGCGAGTCCGGAGAGGTGCAACACCGAGCGGTTGTGGGCCTTCCATTGGTTGGAACTCCCCACCCAGCCGAGAGAAAGAGCCGAGTAGAGGACCTTTCTCCAGCCCGTCGAGCGGTCGCGCGCGATCGCGATGTCCGGAATCAATCCCACGTAGAGAAAGAGGATCGAAATCGTCGCGTAGGTGCCGATCGCGAAGGTGTCCCAGAGCAATGGGCTCTTGAAGTTCACCCAGAGGCCGCGCTGATTGGGGTACGGCAGGATGAAGTAGGACTTCCAAATCCGACCGACGTGGATGCCGAGAAACTGCGCGGCCGTCAGCACCGCAAAGACCGTCATCGCCTCGGCGCCGCGGTTGATCGCGTTGCGCCACTTCGCGCGGAACAGGAACAGGATCGCAGAGATCAGCGTGCCCGCGTGGGCGATACCGACCCAGAAGACGAACGTGACGACGTAGACGCCCCAGAAGACGGGATGCGCGTAGCCCGCGATGCCCAGTCCCTTGTAGACCTGATAGATCCAGATCCCGCCGGCGAGGTGCATGAAGAAGAGCGCCAGCCCGAGCAGGAACCAATAGCCCGAAGAGGTTCCCTTCATCACGGCCAGCAGGTCGCGATTGACCTGGGAATCCGGCGGCATCGGAACCGGGCGGATCATTCCAGCAACAGTGTCTGTGGGCGGCGGCGTCATCCTTCGGTTCCTTCAGTGCCTCGTCTCACCTTCGCGAGATAGGTAATCGCGGGCCGTGTGTTCAACATATGGAGAGCGTGGTAGGCGCGCGCCTCACCCTTGTCGGCCTTTTTCGAAGCTGCGCTCTGGTCGTCCTTGAGATTTCCGAACGTGATCGCCCTGGTGGGGCACGTCTGCGCACAGGCGGGCGTCACCTCTCCATCCGCGATCGGACGACCTTCATCCTTCGCGACCTGGCGTCCGTTTTCGATTCGCTGAATGCAGAAAGTGCACTTCTCCATCACACCCTGTCCGCGCACGGTCACGTCGGGATTGAGCAGCAGATTCATCGGCTCGTGCATGTTCTCGATCGCGTAGTCGTACCAGTTGTAGCGGCGCACCTTGTAGGGACAGTTGTTCGAGCAATACCGCGTGCCGATGCAACGGTTGTAGATCATCCCGTTCAGCCCCTCGGGATTGTGGTAGGTCGCAAAAACGGGGCAGACGGGCTCGCACGGAGCCGCTCCACATTGTTGGCATAGCATCGGCGAGTGGCGAATATCGGTGTTGCCGAGTTCTTCGTGGTCCGTGGGAAGGTTGCGGCCCGTGACGAGTTCCTGGTCGCCATCCCCGACGTAGCGCTCGATCCGCAGCCACTGCATCTGGCGATCGAGCAGGACCATCTCTTCGCCTACCGTCGACACGTTGTTCTCGATCGAACACGCGACGATGCACGCACTACAGCCGTTGCAACGATCGAGGTCGATCGCCATTCCCCAGCGGTACGGGCTCTCGTCGGTGCTGTCGTCGACGGGATCGTAGGGTCGGCGAATCTCGTGGCTTCCGCCGTGGTCGTCGCCGTGCGACCCGGCGGCCTTCGCGCCCTCAGTGAGCGCGACGAGCGAAACGGCCTCGCCGAGTTGGCGGCCGCGCTTGTTGTCGAACTCCTGCGTCTTGGCAATCCGGCGGTGGGCTCCGGTTGCGCGCACGTCAGCCCGAGCCGTCAGCCAGGCGCGGCCTCCGGTCTCGTCGGTCCACGCGGGCAGGATCGAGATCAGGTTCACGCCGCGCGTCCCGCTGGGTCGACCGCCTTCGGTGCGCGAAGCGTAGAAGCCAACGCTGTGGCCCTGGCCGATCGAAATCGCGATGACGTCGTCGCGGATTCCACCTCTCGGTACGACCGGCAGTTCGACCTCGCCCACACTCGTGCGAACCGAGAGCACATCGCCGTATTCAACGCCGAGCGCCTTCGCAGACGCGTGGCTGATCTCGGCCCACGACTGCCAGGTCACCTTCATGACCGGGTCGGGGGTTTCCTGCAGCCACGGCAGATTCGCGCCGCGACCATCAGAGAGCAGCGGAGAAGGCACCGGAAGCAGCAGGAACGACCCCTCGCCTTCGAAGCGGGGCTCCTTGAAACTGAGATTCGAAATGTCGGGTTGGAGTGTCACCTCGCCAGCCGCGGCCTCATCGGCGAACACGCCGCCCGCGGCGAGCGCCGCGCGGAAGTCGGTTCCAGACCACGCCTCTTCGAGAACCAAGCGGAAGCTCCCGCTCGGAAGCTTTTCGGCCGTGGCTTCGCCCATCGCCCTGGCGGTCTCGATCAGCGTGTCGCCAAAAGCTCGCGTGTCGTACAACGGGCGAATGGTCGGCTGAACGATCGAACGCACGCCGGGTCGCGGAGCGTGGTCGCCCCAGCTTTCCATCGGCGTGTGGTCGGGAAGGATCAGATCCGCGCTCTCGCTGGTCTCGTCGGGCCCGGAGGCCATCGAGATCACGAAGTCGACCTTCTCTAGGGCCGCGGCAAAGGCCGAGTCGGTGGGCATCGAGTAGACGGGGTTGGAGTCGTGGATCAGCAACACCGAGATGGCTCTGGCCTTCATCCGTCCGACGAGTTCGGTGACTTCGCGAAAGCTCGCAACCCGATCGGCCGTACTTCCGTCGGGCACCGTGAAGACGGTCTTGCCGATCGCGCCGACCACCGCGTTGAGGATCAAGACCGCGGCCGTCGTAGCCGTGGCGCGTCGGCTCGTCAGCGCGACGCCGGGCGGCAACGCCACCGGATGGTCCGCGGCGATGAGCGCTTTGCCGAGCCGCCGGATCGTCGCTGCTGGAATTTCTGTGATCTTCGAGACGGAGTTCGCACCGAAGCCGCTGAGCACACCTCGAAGGCGGTCCGCATTGGGTACGTCTGCGTTGGTGGCCCGAGCCGCGTCGAGCGCCGCGCGCGCAATGCCGAGCGCCAGCAGGCCTTCGGTGCCGGGTTTCGCAGGCAACCACTCGTCGGAATTTCCGGCGGTGAGTGTGAGCCGCGGCCCGACGTACACGAGTCGGGCTCCGCCGCCTTCCCGATCGACCGCTCGCGCATCCGCGAACTGCCGCCCGTGCTCGACGGGCGACGTCCAACTCTCGAGAAAATCCGAACCGAAGTCGATGACGAAATCGGCTTTTGAAAGATCGAAACGCGGTCGGCTCGCGACGCCAAAGACGGCGCGCGAGGCTTCTTTGAGCGCCGCGTAGTCGAAGGGTTCGTAGACGGTTCGGCCACCCGCCCCCACCGCGGCGATCCACTCATCGATCAGTCCGCTCAGGGTGGGTCCAACCGAGCCGCCGAATACGTGGGTCCGGTCGCCGGCGGCAGCGATTTTCTTGGCCACGAGCGCGTGCGCCTCTTCCCAGCTGACGGGAGCGAAACCCCCATCCGCCTGGCGCTTCATCGGCCCCGGGTAGCGATCCGGCAGGTAGGTTCGACCGATGCTGGCCTGTCCGCGTGCGCACAGCGCTCCGCGGTTGACGGGATGATCGGGATTGCCCTCGAGTTTGATGGGGCGACCTTCGCGGGTGCGCACGTGGAGACCGCAGCCCGCCGGGCATTCCTGGCAGGTAGACGCGTAGATGACCGCGAGACCCGGCGTGATCTCCTCGGGCTGAACGACATAGGGGATCAGCTTTTGTACGGGATCATTGCAACCGCTGGCCGCAGCCGCGCCAGCACTCACACCGACGAGCTTTAGAAAATTGCGGCGATCAATTTCGGGCATCGATTTCTATCCCCAGGAGTTTCCAAGTCAGCCACGCCTAGTAGTGGCAGGTGTAACAATCCTGTGAAGCTTTCTTCTCGCGGTGACATTGGATGCACCAACCCATCTCGAGCGTCTGGGTGGGCAAACCCCAGGGCCACCACTTCGTATCTTTGAACACGAAAACCTTGTCGAATTCCTCGACGGGTCCATGGCACAGCTGGCATTCCACTGTCGGTTCCGCTCGGACGTGCCGGTTGTGGCGGAACTGGACGTGCTCCGGAAGACGGTTGACCTGGAGCCACTCGATCGGCTCCTGCTTCTCCCAGTGCTCCTTGAGCGTGCGGATGCCCGAAAGCTCGTCGTAACTCGCCGGAAACTGGAGGTGACAGCCCATGCACGTCTGAACGGAGGGAACCCCGGCCGAGGGGGAGCGATCCGTCCCGGAGTGGCAGTACTGACAGTCGATCCCGAATGTTCCCGCGTGGTGCTTGTGGCTGAAGGGAATCGGTTGCACGAGCCCGGGCGTATCTTCGTCGAGCGCGGCCGCATGGGAAAGACATGCGGAGCGGCTCGGCCACGGGGTGTCGAATTCCTTCGGGATCTCGATTTCCAGATCGGGATTCGCTTCCTTGCGCACCCGGAGTTCGTGCGCCTCGCAGACGCTGCCGGCGACGAGGGCGTCTGCGGCCGTGGCGAGTGCGGGAGGCTGCGCCGCGAAGCTCGCGATGGCGAGCACGACGATCCCTGCGAGAGTGTTGAGGAGGTGGCGAAACCTCGGACGGTTGGTGGTCATGCGCGAATTGCCGGCCCCTTCGGAGTGTCGATTCCCAAGTCGGCCTGCGGGTTCGTTCGCAGACCCATCGCCGATGCCTGCGACGATCCAAACAACAGCGCGTCTCGCCCTTCCGTCGCCTTCGGGATTCCTACGTGTCCGTTCGGAACCCGTTGGAGCCGTTTGAAACGTGGATCCAAAAGGGCAAAACAGCCAGAAGGCGCTCGAGGGGCGCTCCTGACGCGCGATTAACGCGCGGTGGAATACTACAGGAGGGTGGGGCTAGTCAAGGCGATCAATTTCGGCTCCAATCGCCCCTGTGAGATTTCGGGGCTCTCGTGGGCGGGCGCCGCGAGCCGTGAATGAGCCCTTCGCGCCTGCGGGCCAGAAATCAATTGCCGTTTGATTTCTGGCCCGACGCCCCGGGGCTGCCTCGAGCTTCGTTTAGCTGCTGAATGATTGGCGAAGAACCCGTGAAATCGCGCCCTTGCGGATCGATTGCGGCCTGGAGATCAGCGCCGGGAAAGACGAGACCGCGCCGGGTGGTAGAGAGCGAGCGAGCCGGCCTCATCGGAGAGGGTGAGCATGAAGTGCTGGCCGGCGCCGTTGCCGTGGAGGTAGCCGTTGCCAACGCCGTAGGGGAAGCCGCGGGGCGGTTTCGCTTCGGCGGCGGCGGCTCGTTCGCGGGCGATCGCGGCGTCCTGTTCGCGGCCCTGTCGGGAGAGGACGGCCGCGAGGTTCGCCCAGGCCGGAGGCAAGCCGGGATCGATCTCCAGGGCCGCGCGCAGGTCCGCAGCCGCCGCGGCGAGATCGCCCTCGTGGGCCGAGAGTGCACCGCGATTCACCAGCACCTCTTGGAGATCCGGCGTCCGGGCGAGGGCGTTGTCAAAGCGCAGCCGCGCCCGGTCGGACGCCCCGTCCAGCGCCGCTGCCACCCCGATTCGGTTCTGGAAGTAGTCCCGTTGTGACGCGCTGCGCAGCGGCATCGCCGCCGCACGGAAGTAGAGGAGGCGCGCGGCGTCGGGCTTGCCGTTGAAGAGTGCGACAGCGGCGCGGGCCTCGAGGGCGTGCCGATGCTGGGCATCGAGCCGATAGGTTTTCTGTGTCGGGCCGAAGTCCCCGAATTGGGCCGCCACCGAAGCCATCTGCTCGCTGTCGATGTCCCGATGGATGATGAGGCCAGAACTGAAGACCAGCACGACGGCGATCGCGACGCTGCCGCTGCCGAGCCCCGGCAGCGCGCCCAGCCAGGGGTTTCGAGAGGCCCAGGCCCTGGCTCCCCGAGCCGTGAAGAACGCGAACGGAAGCGACAGATTCAGCAGGTACGACGCCTTCAAGGCCGCCCAGGTTGGGACGAGGATTGCGAAGAGCGCGAACGACGCCAGGGTTCCGACCGCCAGGATCAGCATTCCCAGATCGAGGCAGTTGCTCGAATCGCGGAGCGCGCGTCTCGCCGAGAACCCCGCGCCAAAGAGGGCGACGAGAGTCGGCACGAAACCCAGAATCCCAAACAGGATCGCCATCTGGTGGACGAACGGCTGGGGAATCAGGTCGGGCGAGAAGGGGAGCTGGCCCTCACGGAAGGTGTCGAACCACACGTTCAGATAGGTGGTGGGCCAAACCGCGTCGAGCATGTGGGGAGCCGCGGGCAGCGAGTTGTCGAAGATCTCGAGCGGGAAGCGCACGAAGTCGAGAACGCCGCGTTCCCCCGGAAGTTGCCGGGCCTGGACGCGAGCGACGTCGTGGACGGCTTCGCTCGTCATGAAGGGCGTGCCGAACTCGCCCAAGTTCCGGCCGTAGTAGGGGGCGGTGAGCAGCAGCAGGGGAACCCCGATGGCGAGGGCCCGGACGGCGATTCGGGGGAACTGTCCGCGGGCGTCTCCGGAACGCAGCCAGCGCAGCCCGCTGAGTGCCCCGATCGCCAGGCAAGCGGTCACACCGCTGAACTTCGCGAGCATCGCGAGACCCGCAAGAACCCCGGTGAAGACGTCCCCCGCGAGCGTCGGTTCGTTCCGAGACTCGTTGCGCAGATGGGCCGCGAAGGCCGCCGCCGCGAAGAACGCGGCGGTCATCTCGTTGCCCGGCATCGGACTCACGTAGACGTGGACCGGCAGGTAGGCGACGGCGCTGAAGCCCAGAAGCGCGAGCGCCGGACGATCGGGAAGCGCCTGTCGAATCGGACGGATCGCGAGCGCCGCCACCCCGAGGCTGGCCGCTGCGCCCAAGACCGAGAGCCCGACGACGAGGACCTCGGGGTCGCCGAGCTGCATCAGCGCCCAGCCGAAGAGGTAGTGGAGGGGCGGATGGAAGTACGACCATCCTTGGTCCGCGTAGGGAATCGCCCGGTACATGTCCAGGAAGAACACGTAGGAGATATGGCCCCAGGCGTCGTAGCCGTAGAAGAGGGGACCGAAGACTGCGTTCCAAACGCGAACGCCAATCGCCCCCGCCACGGATGCGTACCATCCGACCACGAGCAGGCGCGCGGGGCTCAGCGTCATGCCGCGAGGCTACCACGACGCGCCGACTTGACGCGCCTCTCCCAACTCACCCACACTGCCGCGCGTGAAACGAGATGACCGACGCGCGGTCTGGGCCTTGCTGTTTCTCGTCGCCTCGGCCGGACTCATCGGATGCGGTCGAAGCGACGAACCCCCAGAGCGAATCATCCTGATCGTCGTCGATACCCTGCGCCGGGATCACGTCTCCCCCTACGGATCGGCGGCCGTGACCCCGAACCTGCAGCAGCTCGCCGACGGTGGGCAGGTGTTCTCGAATGCGATCGCATCGTTTCACCAGACCACCATGTCGATGGCGGCGCTCTTCACCGGGCGGACACCGAGCCTGGAGTCGGGGGACTCGGAGCAGCCGCTGCCCTGGAACGGCCGCAACTGGTGCGGCATGGCGCGATTTGCCGCGGATCCCACGGACAGCTGCGTTTCCCAGGGCCTTACCACCCTCGCGGAAGACCTCGAGCGCGCGGGCTATTGGACGGTGGGCGTCGTCTCGAACCCCTTCCTGTTTCGGCCGGCGGGCTACGACCAGGGCTTCGACGAGTGGATCGAGGTGGCCGCTGACGACCCGGACGAGATCCGCAAGGTTCTTTCGAGGGAACGCTCGGGCATTCGCGTCCAGACGGCCGTCAATGATGTCCTCGCGCGCATCCCCGATCAGCCGCTCTTTCTCTACGTCCACTACATGGATGTGCACGACTACCGAATCTGGGACGAGGCCTATTCCTCGGCGGCCTCTCGCGTGGACGAGCATGTCGGAAGCCTGCTTCACCGGCTCGAAGTCATGGGGTTTCTCGATGGCGCGGTCGTCTTTTTCACCTCTGATCACGGGGAGATCCTCGACGAGAAGTTCGGCGACTACGGCACCCGGACGCACTTCGGCAATCCGTCGTTTCAGCCGGTCCTGGAGATTCCGCTGATCGTGGCTCCTCCGCACTTCGAAGACACCGACACGCTGATCCGCAGCCAGGACATCGCCGACCTCGTCCGCCAGGTGGCCGGTGTGAAAGGCGCGGCGGGCCCCGAACCCGCTGTTGCCGGGGACGAGCATTTCGTTGGCGAGCTGAAATTTCTCACGTACCGCAAGGGGCACTTCAAGAGCATCTTCCACCGGAGCCGAATGGGGGTCCGGGCGCTCTTCGATCTCGACGCCGACCCGACGGAGAGCGTCAATCTCATCGACGCGGAGCGGGAGCTGAGTCGGCAACATCTGACGCGGGTCGGGGAGCTCGTCGAGGTGCTCGCGACGTCTCCAACCGGGAATCGGGAACTCACCGAGGAAGACCGCGCCAGACTTCGCGCGCTCGGCTATCTCGACCCATAGCGTCGGAAACGCGCGATCACGCTGTGCACCGCAACACCGGTGCGAAGCCGCGCGGCGAGGACACCCAGCGGATGCGCGCCGGCATGTCAGGGCGGATTCGAGATGCCCAGGGCCGGGATTGCGAGCGCGTACGTGAGCGCTGTGATCAATGCGATGCCCACGACGTTGAGCCACAGGCCGGCGCGGTTCATCTCGAACATCGATACGTGCCCCGATCCGAACACGATCGCGTTGGGGGGCGTCGCGACCGGAAGCATGAACGCACAGCTCGCGGCCACCACGGCCGGGACGATCAGCAACAGCGGCGCGGTGCCCAGGCCAATCGCGAAGCCGGCCAGAATCGGGACGAGCGTCGCGGTCGTGGCCGTGTTGCTCGTCAGTTCGGTCAGGAAGATGACGAGCGTGACGATCGCGACGACCAGCACGAACGTGGGCATCGTGCCGAAGCTCGCGAGCTGGCTGCCGATGAAGTCGCCGACACCGTTGTGACCGATGGCCGCCGCCAGGCTCAGCCCACCGCCGAACAGCACCAGCACACCCCAGGGTAGACGCGCGGCCGTCTCCCAGTCCATTGCGAACACGCGCTGTCTGGCGTCGACCGGAATGCAAAAGAGACTCAGCGCCGCGAGCATCGCGATCCCGGTGTCGGTCAATCCGCCGAACGGCCCCCACGATAGCCCTACGAGCAGCGGTCGCGTGATCCACGACACGGCCGTGATCGCGAAGACGACCATCGTGATCCGCTCGCCGCGGTTGAGCGGACCGAGTTCGGCCAGCGCGAGCCGCACGCCTTCGCGGCCGCCCTCGATGCGGCGGTCGCCCAACGGATACAGAACACGCGTCAGCAGCCACCAGGCAATCGGCAGGAAACACGCGACCAACGGCAGGCCGAACGCCATCCAGCGCACGAAGCTGATCTCGATACCGAGTTCGCTTCGCGCGTACGAGGCTAGAAACAGGTTCGGCGGCGTTCCGATCAGCGTGCCAATCCCGCCAATCGAGCAGCCGTAAGCGACGCCCAGCAGAAGCGCGACACGAAACCGCCCGCCCTCGTCGTCGCCGGCGAGGCGCACCACCGACAGTGCAATCGGCAACATCATCACCGCAGTCGCGGTGTTGCTGACCCACATGCTCAACGCCGCGCTGGCGATCATGAAGCCACCGACCATCCGCGAAGCCCGATCCCCGACGACCGAGAGCACGCCGAACGCGATTCGCTGATGCAGCCCCCAGCGCTCCATCGCCAGTGCCAGCACGAATCCGCCCATGAACAGGAAGATCAACTCGTGACCGTAGGGAGCCGCCGACTCGCCGATCGTCGCGACACCGAGCATGGGAAACAGCGCGAGCGGCAAGAGCGCCGTCGCGTAGACCGGGATCGCTTCGGTCATCCACCAGACCGCCATCCAGACCGCCACCGCGGCGGTGGCGCGGCCGGCGCCCCCAAACGAGATGACGTCGCCGGCGACGCCGGCATAGGTCATGGGAAGCGCGACGTAGCTGATCCCCGCCAACACGGGCCCGGCGACGAGCCCACACCAAGCCACTGCGCTGCGCTGAATGCGAGGCATGCCCTTCATCGGTGCAACCGCCTATAGCATTTGGCTGGTGCGTTCGCAGCGAAATCGCATTTCGTCGCGTGTGCAGCCGCGGGCTTGACCGGATGCCTCAAATTTCGCAAATAAATTCGAGATCTTCGATGCTATAAAGAATGACTCGACCGGCTCGCTGGACAGGGGGGAGTGCCCGAGGCGACGCGTTCGAAGTACCGTTCGGCGGGGGATCTGCACTCCCGGCGTTGAGCCCCCCGCCGCCCGCGTGGATCGTAGGAGGATCGTGTCATGCCCATCAGCCCGGATCTGCTCGAAATACTCGTCTGCCCGGAAACCAGACAACCGGTCGCGCTGGCCTCCGAAGCCATCCTGACGAAGCTCAACCTCGAAATCACCGAGGAGCGCCTGCGCAACCGCGGCGGGGAGCGCGTCACTTCGCCGATCGCCGAGGGCCTCGTCCGAGAAGACGGCAGGATCCTCTATCCAATCGATGACGGCATACCGGTCATGCTGATCGAGGAGTCGATCGAACTCGCGTAACGCCATTCTGGGGCTGCGCCCCTAGCCGCGCGTTGGCCTGCGGCCAAAGCTTTTGCAGCGTCGCGCACCCCCATTCTGGGGCTGCGCTCCTAGCCGCGCGTTGGCCTGCGGCCAAAGCTTTTGCAGCGTCGCGCACCCCCATT
>SDBV01005166.1_pt1 | contig 18500 bp, 19 predicted proteins | sample 2277081 | NCBI WGS metagenome assembly SDBV01 (sample SAMN10402039, study PRJNA504765) | marine sediment metagenome | isolation source: marine sediment core GS10_PC15, 223 cmbsf | place: Arctic Ocean: Southern Knipovich Ridge | collected 2010 | reverse complement strand
CGCTAGAGGGGGTCAAGGACCTTCGGCAGTGGATCAGTCAGGGTCTAACTCTCGAACAGTTCCTTTCTATTGCCCGGCAGGCTATCGGTTCACCGCACGAAGACAAGATTCTAAGAAGTATTGCCCCGTTGGACCTTGCGAGACAGTGGTTAAAAGCTACCTATTATCAGGATGATATGTTCACTCTTCGGGTTTTCCACGGTAGCTGGTATGCCTACACCGGTAAAGGCTACAAGGAAATTGAACGGGATATTCTTCGCCAGCAACTGTATCGGTTCTTCGACGGCAAACAATTTAAAAAAGACCTTGCCCAAGGCTTCAATATTCTGAACTACGATCCCACGAGGCACAAGGTTGACGAGATCATAGATGCCCTCCTGGCCTTCTGCCCCATTACTGACGCGGAGATTCCATGCTGGCTGGACAAGAAAACCAAGCGGAGTGACCCGAAACAAATCCTTTCATTTCCGAACGGGTACCTGGATATCAGCGGATACGCGAAACGAAATGAAGCGTTCGAACTTCAGAAGCCCGACCCCCATTTTTTCTCGCTGGCCTGTTACCCATATAATTTCGACCCGGACGCTACCTGTTCAAACTGGATCAGGTTCTTGAATGAGTTATTTACTGACGACCCGCTGAAGATCACGTTACTACAAGAATGGTTCGGATACAATCTAATCCCCGATAATTCCCATGAGAAATTTATGATGTTCCTGGGGCCGACCAGAGCCGGCAAGGGGACGATTCTCGATGTACTGGCCTGTATCCTCGGGGAAGATCAGGTGTTGGCAACCTCGTTCCGAGACTATACGAGACGCTTTGCGATCTTTCCTTTCCTCGGGAAGCTGGCGGCCATAATCGGGGACGTGTCGGTTGGTACGAATTACGACGCCACAGAGGCGTTGAACCTCCTGAAACGAATCACAGGTAACGATGTCATCACGATCGAGCGGAAGGGCAGGGACATAACTCAAACCTGTATAAAACTTTACGCTCGATTCACGATGGCGGCGAATACCATGCCCCGCTTGCCGGACTTCGCCCGCACCATCGAATCCCGGATGCTTGTCATTCAATTTATGACGAGTTTCATGGGGCGGGAGGACATCACCCTAAAGAACCGGCTGAAACGAGAGGCGGCCGGCATCCTTATATGGGCACTGGAGGGCCTCCAACGCCTCCGAAAGAACGGGGATTTCACCCTGCCGGCCACACACCATCAGGTGCTTCGACGAGTCGGGGGTGAGATCAATCCCCTAATGGAATTCGTTGACGATAACTGTCTTATCGGAAAAGATTTCTCCATGCCAACCGTGAATTTGTACGGTTGTTGGGATCAATGGACGAAGGCAAACGGCGAACATTCCCACACTAAAAGATGGCTCATCAGTTCTCTGGGGTCGCTCTATCCGGGGTGTATCTGTAGACGAGGGACAGTTAACGGCCGGAGAGTGTCGATTATGCACGGAATAAAATTACAGACGGACGCCGCACGAGAGATGGGGTTGTAGGATGATAATTGCTATTGATTTTGACGGTGTAATCGTAATGGACGAGTACCCCGCTATTGGGGAGCCGTTACCCCACATGGTAGAGATTATGCGTTCTCTTTTCGACAGGCACACCCTGATTATTAACACCTGTCGGATGGGAACGTATGCTACTGATGCTATTCGAGCATTAGGGGTAATGGATGTACCATTTCATTTCTTCAATCAAAATTCCCCGGAACAAACCGAGAAATACGGCTCAGAGTGCCGGAAGATTTCTGCGGATTTGTATTTAGATGATAAAAATCTCGGTGGTTTTCCAGGATGGGAGACCGTCTTCAACGAGGTTTTAAGGACGGAACAATGACCGCCGGCAAGGGCGACAGGCAACGACCGATGAACCGTCAAAGGTGGTACGACGGATACGAAAGGGCTTTTAAAATGGTGCAACAAGACGGGAAGACCGAACCAGATAAGTTAAAAACAACGCCCCGTGAATACTGCCCGTATTGTAGGAAGGGCATCGACTTCTGGACTGGACCAGATGAGTCTCCTTGCAGATGCCAACCAGAATTCCAAGGCTTCCAAAAGATCGCTCGGTTTAATCGGAATATGATTATCACCGAGAAGATTGACGGGACCAACGCTCAGGTTTTAATCACCGAGGATGGTAAAATATTCTCCGGTAGTCGGAAGCGATATCTGACACCCGGAAACGATAACTTTGGTTTCGCTGCCTGGGTTATAGAGCATCGAGAAGAGCTTCTCCAACTCGGGCCGGGACGGCACTTCGGCGAGTGGTACGGCCGGGGTATCCAACGGAACTACGGCCTTAACTGCCGGCGATTCAGTTTGTTCAATGTGGGCCGCTGGCGTAAGGAGGGTTACACTGGTTGTGGGCCGGAGGTTCTCTTCCCCAACCCAGACCCCACGAAAGAGGATAAGAAACGCACGGAGGTTCCCGCCTGTTGTAGTGTCGTGCCTATTATATGCCGGGGGCCGTTCTCCCCGGACAATGTTCGTATGGCCCTGGACGTTCTTCTGGCCGAGGGTAGTGCCGCTGTCCCCGGCTTCGAGAACCCCGAGGGGATCGTGATCTATCACACGGCTGCGAATTGCCTCTTTAAGATCACCTACGAGAACGATGATCCACAGATTCGAAAGAAGCCCTCGATTAAACAGCTAACTACCAACATATTACCAGCACCAGTGCAGAGCGGTGCCTAACTGCTAACATACTAGTAACAGGAGACCCCAAATGCCCGAGAAGAAAGAAAGATACTCACCCCGGTTCATGGGTCTCGGTGGGCGATTCGTCCAGCAGGCCGTAGCACAACAGATGGTCAAAGTGGTTCTCTCCCCTCTTCTAAGGGAAAAAATCAGGTTGTACAGATGAAGAGATCGACCAAGCCTTTGCGGATGGTACTAAAAGTTTCACTGAACAGTTCGATAGACTGATGGCCGACCAACAGAAGACACGCGATAGATTGATAGCTGAGCAGCAGGAGAATCAAAAATGACGGATGAACCGAAGATGGAAGATAGCGGAGAGCGACGGGAGTTCAAGAGCGGGGCAGTCCGAGATCGCGGCGGGTTCAAGCCCCGGCCTGATCTCATTTCCCCGCACGCGAACCTTCGTGAAGGGGCGTGGCTAGCGAAGGGTGCCGAGAAATACGGGGTTCGCAACTATGAAAAGGGTATCCCGATCAGTGAATGTCTCGCCTCTCTGAATCGCCACCTAGAGGCGTATAAGCTCGGTTCGCAGGAAGAGGATCACATGGCGGCGATCCGTACTAACGCTGGATTCATCTTGCATTACGAGGAAGAAATCAAGGCCGGCCGGATGGACCCCGCGATTGACGATATGCCGAAGTACGCGAGTCGGCTTAGTATCGTCCCTTACACGGGAACATTCACGTCGGATGAGGATGCTTCGATAGCTGCTGTGTGGATGAGCGATAAAAAACTCACTGTAATGGGCGGTCCTGACCTCAAACCCTCTTTCGACAGCCGGGTTAAAACTCTCTTGGAAGACGTACTCCCTCTCAATGCTTTAGTCCCATCGGCCCATCCCACGGGTCCGACCGCTGAGGAATATCTCGCCTACATAAAGCGAGCCTTGGCCCTACCGGAGAGGATATCCGTCGGTGAGTGCATAACTCTGGCAACGGATTTATTGAAAGAGGACGGTTGGAGCGACCCCCACAAGAGTACCCCGCCGACCCTGACCTTTTATATCACTGGCCCGATGAGGGGTATCCCGGACCTGAACTTCCCCGCGTTCGACGCGGTAGCGAAGGTGGCACGAGATCGGGGTTGGAATGTTATTAGTCCAGCCGAGTCAGACCGGGAGCATGGGATTACTCCCGAGACCAAGAACGTAGATATCGCCGCCGTGGCAAAGCGTGACTGCGAAGCGATTCTAAATCTCGATAAGGATCGGGGCGATGGTCTTATTCTCCTGCCGGGTTGGGAGAAGAGTGTCGGTGCTCGGGCTGAAATAGCTTTGGCCTTGTGGCTCGGGCTGTCATTTGAGATACCCTATAGTGATTCTGCTAACATCAAAGGATTTTTCTCAACCTCGCCCGAAATTGTACGGCCGCAATTATTCGAACAATCACGGAATAATACTAATGGCTAGAGTTCACACGTACAAGAAATTTATCCTCCTCTTCGATCGACACGCACCGTACCACGATCCGAAGATGGATAAAATCGTCCTGGATTTCATGGCGGACTTCAAACCAGAAATCCGAGTGGCCGGTGGGGACTGGATGACGGTCGATCAGGTTTCAACCTTCGCCAATGAAGGCGACATCGATCTCCAGGATGAGTTCGAGATGACCCGAGAGGCCCTCCATCAGTTTGGGATCACGCACTATTTAGAGGGAAACCACGAACAGCGACTTCGGCGGGTCGGACTGAAGCTCGATAAGCGGCTCCGGTCCCTGGTGGACCTTCAGGCCAATCTCCACCTTAAGGAACAGGGTATCCCGCTGCTCCCGTACCATGCCCGGAAGGGGGTGCTTAAGTTCGGGCATCTGAAAGTGATTCATGGGTTTTTTGCTACCGAGTATATGGCAAAGAAGACCGCGAGCATCTATGGGACGTGTGTGTTTGGACATACCCACAGATTTCAGACATTCCAGGCCAAGGATGCCTACGAGACGCACGTCGGGTTCGCAATTGGGATGATGGGTAAGATCGATCAGCCGTACACAGAGGGCCGGGCACCCCTTGGCTGGTGTCAGGGGTTCGCCTTCGGGTACCTCCATCGAGACGGGTTCTTCGATCTGAACCCCGTCCGCGTGTACAAGGGCCGGGTGACAATTAACGAGGAGGTGTATCGTGGGAGGTAAAGTAGTTCACTGCAAACGGGACCGTTTCGGCGTCTATATTGGGCGTCCTAGTCCGTGGGGTAATCCATTTACTATCGGACCTGACGGTACTCGCAGAGAAGTTATCGAAAAATATCGGGAATACCTCCTGAAGAATTCCGAACTTATGGCCGCTCTTCCAGAGTTAAGGGGGAAGACCCTTGGTTGTTGGTGTGCCCCTAAACCGTGCCACGGAGACGTGCTCGTTGAACTGGCGAATAAAGATGACGGCTAATATATTATATCTAATCGGAGCACTGTGCTTCGTCGTCGGAACCCTCATTAACGTCATAAAGGAGATGTAACAATGAGACTGTTAGTATGCGGATTGTTGGTTACGGTCCTGTTCTCTGGCTGCACCGGAGCAGGGTTGACTTACGATGTACTCACGAGCGACAATATAATTGCCGCCGCCCAGGAGGCAAAGAAGGGGGTGGTTGCATTTAACGAGACTGTCGTTGCCGACACGGCAACCCGGCGGTCTGCCATGCTGCGGGCCGTGGGCACGGGTGTCAAGGCAGTGGCCCGGAATCAGGCTATCAGTGAGGCTCAGGCCGAGGCTCTGGCAAATAGTGTTGTCGCCAGTCTTGAGGGCCATCTCGCTAATTATGCTGAACAAGATCGCCGTCGGGCACACCTGTTCGCGGTCACGATTGACAACCTGAATTATATCATTCAGATCAGTGAGCAGAGTAAGACGTATTCGATTTACCGGGCCGATATTGGAGCACAGTGGAAGGCGTATATTGAGTCCTCGGCCCGTTCCGCCATCACGGCTATTGATTAAGGAGATCACACATGGTACCTGAAGACAATCCGTTTGAAGCGTTGGAAGAGCACAACAGCACGTCCACCGTCCCGGACGTGGAGCTTACGAGGATCGGCCTCACAGATGCGGCTAAGGCCCTCGGTGATGCGAAGGTCCAGGCGTATATCGAGGCGAATTTCGGCATCCAAGCCCTTAAGGCCGTGCGGGCGTTCCTCCCCATGCTTGCCGGCCTACTGTGAATCAAGGAGAATCAGTCCATGTTGACAAAGATTCGAAATGCAATTAAGGGTTGGAAGACGTACCTTCTGGGTACGGCGGCTATTATTACATCTATCGTCGCCTGGGCGGAGGGTACTGTTACAGACGTAGGAGTCGTGACAGCGATTTTCGCAGCGTTCGGGATGATGTTCCTGCGAGCAGGAATTGCAAAGAATTGATACCCGGACAGAGTTGATCGAATTCGTCTGCAAGGATATCGGTCAGTCGGCTATCGGTCGAGCGTGCCACACAGGGACGGTGAGGGTACTCGGTGGGTTTTCCCGAGTCCCCCCGTTCCGCACGCCGGGATGGATTGTCTCAATCACGTCCGTCCACGAGCGGACATGGCTCGTCGCCGTGACACCCGACGAGCATTGGCACGTGTTTAGAAGTTGGGTGGTCGATACGATTCCCTGGAAACTATACGTCGGGAAGCCCGATCGAGAGTCTATTTACGAGGGCGACGACCCCGAGCAGGCCCGAAGGGCAAAGGAGATGGCGGGATGACTACATATACGTATTGTCCGCATTGTGAACGTGAACAACCGGCATTAAGGATAGAAGTTGATACGATATTTCCTTACGGTTATCGTAAAATTGCCGTGTCGTGGGAAAAATTACATTGCTGTGTATGCCGCCAAGTAATTCCCAATGAATCCGATGACCGGTACGTCTACTGGCTATTGTTTTCACTGGTCGAGGACAAAGTAGGGAACCGAAATGAGGAGAAGGCAAAATGACAGACTGGGAAGCAGCACCTAAGCGTATTGCGGATGCCTGGAAACAGCTTGTCTCTGAACTTCGAGAAGGTTTGGAAAACGAGGATACGGGAGACTGCCTCAGTGGTAAGTTCGAATTTGGGGAGATGCTTCCCTGTTGTCAACAACCTATGGTACGTATAGTTTTCCCCCGTATAGAGATGACGGTAGCAATGGATGTTGACGAGACGCCAGATATGCGAGACGATATGCTAAAAGATGCCCTTAAATTACGGCTCCGGGATGAACTCGGACAGGTCGCGGATCAAATCGTCGAGATTCTTACGGAGTTATCGAAATGACGAAATCAGGAAAATTCTTCGAGTCATGTATATATCTCATACAGTACGACGCCAGCAGTGAACTCCGTTTGGATGATACAAAACTCGTAACTGATCTCTTCGAAACAATCCTTAAGAAGGGCGGGGTCGTACTCTGGGAGTTCGGCGGAATATTTAACCTGATCCCCTTCCCCGTTATTAAAAATGCTCTACAGGAACACTTAATAGCGGCGGAAGTAAATCGAAACTATCCCCAGAGTATACCCGGTGCTGCTGTGATTTCCTTCCACCAGGGAATCGCTGTCCCCACGGAAGTAGCCTATGCTCTGCTAGCTTCCCACGAGAAACCCGAAAGCCTTGGCGACTCCGACACCCCCACCGGCACCGGCAGCGAAGATCAGACCATAGACCCAGAGCTTAATCCGGGATGACTCAGCCTTGATGGCCGCTTTGATCTGGGGGGCGTGTGCAGTCACGTCTCGGTTGTGGGCCGTAACCACAGCTTCTAATTGCTGCGGGAAGACTTCGTTGAGGAAGATATCAAAGAATCGACGTACCTCTATTTCAGCAATCAGTTCCATTTCCTTGCTCATCGTGTCTTCCCTTCCATCTTGAACTGTCTAGCCCGATACTCCACCCCGGACATGAACAGGGGCCTAAACCCCGGCTCCAATTCATTCATGTAATCGTCGATGATCTCCTGGGCGTCGTCCTTTCTATCCTGTAGGATAGCTTCCGCTGCCTCATCGCGGACCTTACGCCATTTACTCATTTTTGTTTGACGGAGACCCTGGGCCAACGCCTTCATTTTCAGGTCCGCAAGACGGGCAGGCTTGTAACGCTGGTTCCATACGTCCCGTAGAATTTCAGCCTCACGCCAGTCGTTCTCGTCAATCATATTTTGAATAACTTGCTTCACATGCTTCTCCGCGATATACGGGGTACGCACATTTAACCCGAGGATTGACCCGACAATTGCGTTTGCAACATGCTCGTCTCGATCTCCAGTAATCGAGGTTATAATCCGTTTTGTTCCCCAATATGCTACTGAGGGGTGGGGCAGGGCCGCAAGAGCTATGGTCTTAGCTCTGGCCCCGACCTGTTCCATAGGAGACATCCCCTCCCGGATAAACTCACGGCCCGTGAAACGCTGCACGCCTGAGAATTGTTCTATTGCCACGGTCGCTGCCGGCCCACTGAGTATCCACGGAACCTGTAACCCGCTGCCCCGAGTCTCGGGGATAATGTCATTGGCAAGCGGTAGTATGTAACGGAGGTCTATAACCTGAATACGACCTTTGTCGTCCCGCCACGGGACGATCGGTTCGAAGTATCCCCGTTCTTTGTCGATGAGTTCTTTTTCATCGGGGTTAAGGCCAACCGCAATCGCTCCCAAATAGTTCAGGATACCCGGCATTGATACCAGGGCCATAATTCGGAGGGGGCGATCAGCAATACCCCGCCGGGCTATTCGCACAGACTGGTCAACAAACGAAATAAACGGGGCACCGATAGGACTCTTCCGCAGCCAACGGGTAATCTTTCCGGTTCGTTCGTAGTTCGGGAACCACTTATTAACCTCTTCGGCTGCGGTTTCAGCGTCCATACCTTCCGCGAGATATTTATGGTACGCCGCCATCTTGAAAATTTGGTCCTCAACAGCGTAAGTTTGCCCCAGGGTTCGCTGCGTTACTTTTATTCCCGCAAGAACCTGTCCGATCTTTGAGTCCTCGGCCCCCTTTAGCTCCTGCTCAAATCGCTGGATTTCACCGCCATAATACTCCCCACCTATCGCCCCATTTTCTAGCATGGCGAGAAAGGCTTCATCTTTTACTCGTAGGCTCGTGGCAGCTTGCCGGTAATATTTTGCATTAAGGGGGTTCAGAGCCGAAACTCGGGCAAGGAATGAGAACACCAAAACGTTCCCATAAATATTACGGGCGTGGGTCGCGGGGTTCCAAAGGGTCTTACTGGATTTCCAAGCGGAGAGGTACGCATTATACGCCTGTTCGGCTGTATTGGGTACACGGGTCATATCAAGTAGGTCTTTTGCGATAGTCGCGGGTACATAAATACCCGCGAGAGCATGGTACTGCCCACCGCCCGGTAACTGTACCAGTGCGTTCTCTTCCGCCCATGCACCAGCTTCGGTATCCGATAGACCCTCTGGGGCCTCTTGCCCCCATTCCTGTGCCGCGTCGTTAAAAAGCTGGACAATCTCCGCGTCATGCCGAGTTTCTATTATGCTTTGAGCCAGTAAGTATACCGGATTATGGACTTCATACTTGTCTCGCCATTCTTTGGAAAGCGGTGCTTCAATTTTGATATTCCTCGCTGCCCTACGATTAAGGTGTTCGGGCAAGACTCCCTTCTTTATTGCACGCTTTTTAATAAGTTGGCTCTTCCGTTGAGCGATTGTTGTGTTATAAACATCGCGAGCGTCAGCTTCCTCAGTAAATTTCCCGAGTAATTTCTTACCGTCCCAAACCAACCATGCGTCCCGTTTAACTTTACTAAACGCGGTACTAACCCGCAACCTCAAAGCCCTTCGTACCGCATTCTTAATTTTTTCAACGGTGTTGACCCGTGCCAGAGATATACTTTTTAGATACGAGCCAATATTTTTCTCGAACGTCTCGGCTTTCAGGACCAATCCCGCTGCCCGATAAACATTAGCGGCGTACATACTCTCCGCATCCTGAAGAGTTCGAGCAGTTTGTACCCAAGCCTGCATGGCGGGAGGGAGGGTATCCAGAGCTATATCCCCCCGCAATGCTGATTCAGCGATAGCGTGAAATTCAGGTGATTGGTGGTCCAGTCCGGCTTCTTTGAGTTGGGCGACCCACTGTGCCCCCATCTGATCGGCAGCAAAGATAGTGAGCCGTTCCCGGCCTCGGGCCTTTCTTTTTGCCTGGGTCCAGCCTGTCGGGGGTGCGTAGGTATCGGATAACCACCGTCCGGCAGCGTCCCGAAGTTTCCCCACGGGGTTCTTCGCAGGTATCCTATTTATCACATTCGCCGGGATATTAAGCAACGCCCGCCACCCGGTTCGTAATCGGGAGCGCACCCCAGTCGTTTCAGTAACGACCCGATCTACGGCGTCGGCACTTGTTTGAATACTCGCCGGTTCGGTTTCAGGTGTAGCCTCCGGTGGTATCCACCAATCGGAAATGAAATCAGGTTGGATAGGGGGGTCAACCTCTTCCTGCACGGTAGTACGCTCTTTCAAGGCATCCAATTCAGTTTTCGCCCGAGCCTTAACCGCTTCTAGCCCCGAAGAATCAAGCTGATCCACTTGGGGGGCTGCCCGGCCCATAGTAACTGCACTGGCCGTTCCGCCGACAATCACGCCGGCAGCAGCTTCCCGCATGGCCGTGCGTATCGAGTCCCAATTAAACTGTCCGAGATCAATCCCCTCTCCAATCCCGGACTCTGCGAGAGACTGGAGAAACTCGGTAGTGCCTTCGGCGAGTGAACCCAAGGCCCATGCTGCGATTCGGTTCTTGAATCCCGGAATACGTTTAAACACCTCAGTTGGGATGGCCCTCTCCAATGCCGCCGACGCCGCACCGTAGGCCATCGCCCCTGCGTATGCTTGGGCGGTTATTAATCGGGGGTCTATCCCTTGCTGTTCACCATATTGCATATATGCGTTAAAAGCTCCGGCCCCTTCCTGTGCGAACATACTGCCCATTACCAGGGCGTTACCCCCGATTTTCGATGCGAGTTCTGGACCCCTTAGCATCCCGCCACCAACCATAGCCACGAGAATATTCGGGACCTGTTCCCCCACGATACCAGGGATATCGACACCCCCCGGAATATTCTGCGGGGCTAAAAGTTGTTCGGTTGCGGCGTTTTCGAAAGCAAAAGTTCGTCGGGCATCCCGGAATATATTACTGCCTGTAACTTCTGCACCCGCTTGGTTTCGATTATAAGTGTCAGTTACTATTTCCAGACCCGCATTCGCCCATTCTACCGGGGACGTAACCATACGCCTCGCACCGCGTATAACCCCAAGGACTGTATTCCGAGCTATCGCCCAGGACTTAGAATAATCGTCCTGAACAACTTTACCCTTTACAAGTCGAATGGGGACTATCTTGTGCAATCCCCGAGGTTGGAAGCCGTACTGTAACAGGGTCTTGTGCATCTTGTTATACGCATCGGCGTCAGTGGCGTCGGGATTTTGGGTTTTGTGCTGATCGAATGCCGCCTGTGCGATATTGGCACGGCGGATAAGGAATTCCTTAACCTCTTGATCCTGTACGTATCCCGCATATTCTCTGTCAAAGCCCTCGTCAATCTCGGTAATACGCTCAGGAGAAAAAGTTTGTTGTAGTGCTTCGGCGGGAGTTCCTACCTCCTTTTCGGGGATAGTAAATGCGTCACCATATAGAAAAGCATCCCGCACTTTTTTACCCAGAGAGGGGGGTTGAAGATCGGTCTTTGATCGCCTGGCTTGATACGCTTGTCCCAGGGCCTCCCACCGCTGTTCCCGGTATCGGATTTTAGCGTCGGGGTCGTTCAACATTTCCTGTCGGCGATCGTACCGTTGTTTGGCCCGGTCTATCGCCGGCTGCTTTTGCCGAAGTAATTCGGCTCGTTTCCGCCACCGATCAACAGAAATAGGCATTATTGAATACTCCGTTCATTCCAAAGACGCATCGCAGCCTCTACATCACCACCGGTTTCTGCAAGTACGGCATCCATTGCGGCATTTTCTTCCTCCGGTGTCATTCCCCGTGTACCGGGAGTGAGACCCAAGGCCGCATCCTGACGAGCGAACGAAGCCTTTAGTTCTCGTTCCAGTTCCGCTATTCGTGTCCTAACTTTATTTGTTCGTGCGGTCTCTTTATCGGGATCGGCCCAGACATCAATTTTCAACCGCCCCCTCAAGGGCCTCAATTCATTTTCAATAGTACGTTGGTTGCGGCCCTCTATCCGGTTTACCCTGCGAATTTCTGCCCGTCGTACGGCTGCGGCGGATCGTTGTCGGGCCGTGACTTCTTTAAGCACCCGAGCTTTTTGATCGGAAATCGTAAAGCCCATTTGAAGGCCCTGTTGAATTGCCTCTGTTTGTTGCTCCTGCTGAGTAATCAATCCCTGGAGCTGTCTACGCCGTGCAAAATCATTTAAAAACTGGACCCGAATATCCTCGGGGAGAAGGACACCACCCATTTCGGCCTTCTGCTGTGACTCCGCATCCGGGAATCGCAAGGAAATTCTTCGGTTAATCTCATTTAGTTCCTCACGATGCGGAGCGGTTGATTTCTGTAGCATACCTTCAATTGCCGTGGACTGTCGTGTAAGTTCTTTTTGTCTGGCAGTGGGCCGTGCCGCGTCGAGGGTCTTGGGCAGCTTGCCAAGAATAGATCGCGTCGCTGTGGCATCACCGAGATTGGCGAAAATTTCTGCCTGCTTGATCTGGTCCGGGGTGAATATCCCGGCTGATTTAGCCTCAGCTACGAACCGGCGTAGCTCCCTCCGCTGCCCGAGTGTATCGGGTTGCTGTCTGGCGATCTGTCTCGCTCCTGCCCGCTGTAGAGCAAAGGTCTGCGGACGCCTGCCGGCTATTCCCCTACTCTGAGAAGCTAAAGACAGTTGGGCGATCTGGAGATCACGACTGACCCGGAGTTCACGCTCACGGGAACGCCTACGGCCCCGTCCAGTCTCCAGAGCCAGCCGGGCAATCGCACCTACGGGTCCATGCTGTATTGTGATAGGCATCGTCTACGCCTCCCTATAGGTTAAATCGCCGTCGCCATGCTGAGAAGGACATCCCTGCTGAACCCTGTCGTTCCCCGCCGGTAGCCCGTCGCCATCGTTCCCGAAGGGCCGTATCCGCCTGTGCTGCTGCCGATCCACTTGTCGCACTCGCCTGTGCTCCCGCCAGTCCACCCGCCCCGAATTCAGTACCGCCCTGCCCACCGGGTGTAATCATGGTTCCCCCGCCGGCAAATAGGTCCATCAGGGACCCACCGCCACCAGTGCTCTGAACACCACCGCCGCCACCGCCGAATATCCGCTGACTCTCACCGGCGGGGGGTGTACTACCGGGACCACCAACGGAACCGCCCCCCGATCCCTGGAACGGCCGGCCAAATATATCCCGACCCTGTGAGGCCATCGGCCCGAGTGTCCGTATGGTTGGTACCTGTCCACCACCCCCTGCTGTCGCTGCCGCCGGCTGTCCGGCACCGGCTTGACCCGCTGCCATCAGGAGGCTGGAAAACATTCCGAGGTCCGGGCCGAGATCGGTTCGACGCTCCATGACCCCGGCTCTTTGCAGGGCAACCGATTCCTCAAGCTGCTGTCGCTGGAATTCAGCATCACTGGCGATACCCCGACGGACCACGCCCTTGATTGTCGTGCCACCCAGACCACGAGAGATCAAACTCTGGCCCGCCGTTGCCTGCTGTGCGGCAGTCTGACGGGCGATTCGGGTTCGGCCGGCCCTACCTAAATTAGTGAACGAGGCCAGGATTTGCTGGTACCGTTTCTCATTGGCCTGATTTGCTTTGGCCTGGGCACTCTCGAATCGTTGGATAATACTGTTGATATCTATTGCCATTATGTTCCACCTACTTGTTTAACTGTCATATTCCCATGCGGGATATTTAAGGTCTTCCCGGACGAGGTTACGTTTCGAGCAGCAAGACTTATAACTGCGTTATCGGCTAGATCGAGTATTGCAACTCCGCAAGCATTTCCTGTATCGGTCGAATTCGAGAGAGTTCTATGTGCCTGTCCCTCTGCCTGAATCGCCCCGCCTACCATAATACCGTACTCAATTTCTTGTTTTGATCCGGGGGTAGCACTAAAATCTGTAGATAGGGACCATACGACTTCGTATATTCCGGGTTCGAGCACAGTAATTGCCGGGTCGGAAAACGTACATCTATGAACCACTCCCGATGTCCACGCGGTAGCACCGTTAAGTTCGTACCACGTGTTTTGGTCCGTTAGGGCTATAGCGATTACGTCGTTCGTGTACATATGACCATAAACGATACCGGCCGAACCAACGAAAGTCAAATCACCATCAGAAGCGACTGAGACGTAGTTCGTACCATCCCCGATGATCGTAGGCATGTTTATCTTGAGGCCGAGGATATTTGTATTCTCTCGGTCAAGATGAAAATAATCATCCGTATCTCTAACAGTCCAACTTATTTCGACTTCATTTGTACCGTTTGTGATATATCCTGCTTGAGTCAAACTTGGATTGTCTCCTGCTGCTGCAAAAGTGAAAAGTTTTACATTCCCGGCAGCAGATTCCTGAATCCCAAAATCCCCAACATTGTTCTGTAAGATAAACTTCTCGCCAGCATTACCAATATAACGAAAAGTTCCTGATTCCCCGGAGTTGATAAAAAATTCCAGTCTACTGTCACCCTCTGCAGCCTTACGCCATACTATCAACTTCTTACCATTCTCATTATCACCAACATCAGTATCTCCGAACAGATGTACATCCCCCTGTGCATCGGGCATAATCTTCAAATCACCGCCAGTATTATATAATTCCGGCGTACTAATTGTTCCCGTGGTGGCTAAATTTGTACTGCTGAAACTAATTGTACCATCGGAATCGATGATAGAACCATCGGTAACGGTAAGCGTACCAACAATGAATCCCTCGGACCCCGAAGTAACATGGCCTGTCCCACTCAAGAGAACATCGCTGTTGGCGGCAATTGTTACGGTCCCGCAATCGAGTGTAAACGTCCCGAGAGCGAGATTGGCAGTTGCCCCGGTGTAGGGACCGTACACGGTGTCGTCTACCGACAAATCACCGCCAACGAACTTCAGACCAGAACCCGAAGCGAGATCAATTGCGATCAGGCCGGCACCGGTTAATTCCATACCGTCGCCCATAATAGCCGAGAAGTCAGCAAAGAGCTTTTGCCAGTCTCGACGAGCACGTGTCGCTGCTCGGGGCGATCCGCTTAACCCTCTGAGACCAGCCATTACTGGTACCTCCGTACAAGCCCACCGGGTAAGAACACCGCACTCATAGATTCGAGTGCCCAGGAATACGAGTTATCCCCGTCATCCTGTATGAACTTGAATTGGATGGCGTTACCGTGTACCCGCTGTCGTATCAAGGCACCGCGACCCGAGGTCAGAGGCTTGATAGTCCGGGCGAACTTCGGGACCGTCTCGGCTACTACCTCTTCGGCCGTGGCGTGGGCATAGACTTCGATCCGTACCGGATCGGAACCCGATGCGAGATTGATCTGCGTGGATACCAATTTCGCATTCACCATGCCCCCGTACAGAACCATCGGAGGGAATTCAACGTAAGATGAAATCTTCGTACCGTCGTCGTCTTTCGTACTATTGTCGAATTGGCGAATATAACTATCCCACCCACCAAGTAAAAACGTTCGGTCGTCCGGGTCGTCGGCATCGAACACAGCAATAGCGGATGGTCCCTGGGCAGCCGGTATCTGATCGAGCCAAAAACTATCCGTCCTCTGGTCCCAAAAATAATGGGTCGGTACCGTACTCGGCTGACTTGTTGGGACCAAATAAATATGCAACCCATGGGCTATATTATCCCAGAGTAGCCTTATAGCGTAAGTAATGAGGTTAATCTCACCAAACGTCTTGTCCATTCTCCCCCGACTAACCGGTACAGGAGCGGCAACCGGCGAATCTAATCTCCATAATGTACCAGAACCGAAGAAATAAAAGACACCGTTCGGGTCCCAGGCGAAGGCGTCTGGACCGGATATACCGGTCTGGTAGGAGATGTTATCAATTTGCCCACCGGCAGCGGGATCACCCCGCATAACCCAGAGGGAATGATCGCCGCCCATTATCATAACGTCGTCGCTGTACGGAGCACAGCAGTTCAGCACATCGCCGAGTTTCCCGGCGTCAGCATTATTACCCGCGACAGCAATAGTCGGGGTAATTACTGCTGGACTGTAATTCCAATTTAGTGGGTTCCCCACTGCCGACATGAACCAATTCTGAGGGTCCGTATAGAGGCCCCACATTACTAATCGACCCCGGTAAAGAGTAGCATATTTGCAACCCACATCGACCACCCTGATACTGCCGTCGGCCGTTGAATCGGGAATAGTTTCTGTAACTTCAATAAGGCCGTTATCGTCATCATCAGCCACGGTATACGTTCGATCGTTACCCGTAGAACTATGGACTTCGATAATATCGCCTATGGTGATGGCGGCACTCGCTGCTGCGGTAGTCGTAAATGTTTTATTACCGGTGCTCACGTTGGATATCGCATAGGATGTACCGCTCCCCCCACCGGGAAGAACCCCGCCAGTTGCGGCAGTCCAATCCGTAACTGCGAATGTCGAGAGGTCCAGAACCTTATAGTTAGAGAATATCCCGTCGCAAAAATAGGCTTTCCCAGAGGCATCCTGAATACTCACACGACCGGCGGTACTCAACGCACCGCTACCGCTGGCGGGTTGGGTCAGTCCGCCGCTCTTCGTTCCTGAGTAGATTCCGCCACCGCTTACAACAACAAGGTCGGTCGTTCTAAGGCTCGCCGGCGAAACACCGGTCCATAGTTCGAAATCATCTAACTGCATACCGGTGAGTCCATCCTTCGATTCCGTGAAAAACCCCACCCGTTTTTGGGAACTATGAATTGCTGTGGTATATTCTAGTTTTTTAACGCCGTCAATATAGAGTCTCAAAACATTTGCACTTACTCGCAGTTCTAAATTGATCCATGCTGTAAAATCAGATATAGTAATCGCGACCTCGGTTCTTTCGGCCCCCGAACTACCGTAAAAAATATTGGCTTTTTCGCCCTCGGCCCCCCCATAACTTCCTATTCCAGCCCACAGGTAGTCAAGAGCGTTAAGATTCCCGCTAGGATCGTCCCCCCGAATAAGAAAACCAACAGTCTGATAATCACCGGCACCGTTAATATCCGTGAGCTTTACTCGGGCCTTAAGAATATAACTTGTACCGGGATCGGAGACATCCTTGAGCCAACCTTGAATGCAGTAATCATTGGTATGCTCAGACGAATCAATAGCATTACTTTTAACCTTCGGCCCTACCGTACTACCTTCCGTGGTTGCCGGGGGCTGGCCTCGCATATCCGAACTTGCAGCCTCGTGTAACCACCAACTCGTGGTGGCAAGTAGGCCGTTGGCCTGCGTGAACGCATCAGAGAACGATAACGTATCCGCCTCAATGGCATCAGGATCAAGAGCTTGAGTAACCTGCCCCATAGCTTGAATTGCATTCGACCCATTTACGGTATCGGAGATATACTTCGACAGACCCGGTCGCTGCCCACCCCGCCGCCGCTCACCGTTAACATCGTAGGGTCTGACGTTTAAACAGTCAGGTGACGTACCCTCGGGCTGCTGGCGGTAAGCGGCCCCCTCATCGTATCCCTTGAGGGGGAAGGGTATGTCAACGACTCGTGCTTGTGGCATAACTAACTCCAAGCGGGATAGAAACGTCCTTACTTATGGTTATGTACGTACCTTTCTATCCCCGACAATTAACCGAGATTACGGAACCGATCATCGTCATTGAAAGCTGCCAAATCGCCTGCATAAATCAGATCAATACCCAAGAGGATAAGCTCGGTCGTGCCGCTGTTGTTGGCATCCAGGGTTCGTCTAATACGGTCGCCCGGCCGATAGCTATTACCACTGATATCCAGTACGGCTTCACGAACCAACTGACTCGAAGAGGCCGTAGCGGTTTCCGCAACTGCGGATACAGTCGTATCATCAACGGCTGCACCAGAACGATAAAGGGCCTGGGCCGTGGTAAAGCCCATATCCGTCGTATGAGCCGCATCGGCAGAGGGCATAAGGTGCAGTCGAATCGCACAGAGATCAAGACCCTGGTCATAATCCTGGGGAATATCGAAATCTAGGAAAGCCGTTTCCCCGTCGTCAAATTGAATACCAGCCTCGACCCATGTCGGGACATCACCCGTGACAAGGGGGAAATAGTCATCCGATGCCCGAATATGCCCGTGCATAGCCAGTTCGATTTCTCGGAGAAACTGACTCCCGGTAATGATATTGTTAAACCGAGTTAAAAGATTGTATTCATTCACGATAAGTCTCCAAATTTAGGGTGTCGTGACATTTGGTAATTCAATATGGTCCCGCCAATCACCAAAATGGGTTGACCATCTATTACCCGATATTTGTTTCGATAGTCGCCCCAACCGTCGTGGAGCAGCACGTTTATTTCGTCGGTACGCCCCCGGCAGAACACTTTCCCGATAATACTGAGTACGAGGTCCGGGCATATCTTCTGAATGGAGTTCGGCATACGCCTCACATGCCGCCTTAACCGCTTCGTCGTAATTCGCTCCGGCCGGATGTAAATCCGTATCAGCTGAGAGGGCCGTGAAGTACAACTCGTAGGGAAACTCTACCGTATAGTCAGCACTGGAGACCGGATACACTACCAGTTCCCATCGCCGGGCGATATTAGTAGCATCCAGTTTCCGTACAGCCGCGATAAACGGGTACCCTGTCTGTGTGTCCACATGTTCTCGCAGCCGGCGTACTTCGCCTTCCGACCCCCATCTGAGA
>SDBV01005165.1_pt1 | contig 18501 bp, 18 predicted proteins | sample 2277081 | NCBI WGS metagenome assembly SDBV01 (sample SAMN10402039, study PRJNA504765) | marine sediment metagenome | isolation source: marine sediment core GS10_PC15, 223 cmbsf | place: Arctic Ocean: Southern Knipovich Ridge | collected 2010 | reverse complement strand
CTCGTTTTTGTATCTAGTTTACGAAATGCCAAGCGACTTAATTATGGCACAAAAAATGACATAGGTCAATCTTTTACAGTTTTTGCGCTTAATATGTCCGATTCTAGCCTTGGCGTCAGACAGAGAACATTATCAGACTCCAGCCATAGACTAGCAAGCGCAACCAATTTAAGAATAGCATCTTCGGTGAAGCATTGGTATCCACTCAGCAGAGGATATTTTGTAGGGAAAACCCCTGAGTATTGAGGACATTTTCGTAGGGAAAAACCTTACGCACTGAGGGCATCCTGTATGGAAATAGCGTTAAAAAGAAGGTTGGGGGGAGAGTCCTTTCTGGTGGCTCCGGTTCAGGTATCTAGGGTAATAAATCCATGGCGTACAGCATACTTAATCAGTTCTGCCGGGCTGCGCAAACCCAGTTTGGCCATTATGTGAGCGCGGTGCGTTTGCACGGTGGCAATGCTGAGAACCAGAAGGTCAGCGATATCTTGGTTAGTGTGCTCCTCGGCAATAAGTTTCAGAATCTCCCTCTCTCGATTCGTCAGTCCATCGTAGCTTTCCTTGTCCTGCCCGGCTCTTACTCGCCTCAGGTAATCGTTGAGGAGCTTTTTGGCCATAGTGGGGTAGATAAAAACATCACCCTGGTGGACGGCTCGCAGGGCTGAAATCAATTCACTGGAAGAGCCACCCTTGATGAAGTAGCCAGAGGCCCCGGCCTCAAGTATCTTAAAGAAGTACTCATCACCCTCGTGCATGGTCAGTGCCAGGATTTTGGCGTCTGGGCTTTGCCGCCTGATCTGGCGGGTAGCCTCCAGGCCGCTCATGCCGGGCATGGTTATATCCATCAGAACAATGTCAGGCTGGATTTCCCTGGTCTTGCTCACTGCCTCCTCACCATCGGTAGCCTCTCCGGCAACCTTGATATCAGGCTGAGCTTCCAGAAGAGAGCGGAGACCCTCACGAACTATTACATGGTCATCAACTATCAGTACCCGTATCTTATCGCTCATTTATCTCATTCCTTTCATGAACCTTCTACGGACCGCCCGTCCTTATTTCACTCTATTTTGGCCAGACTGGACTCACCGAGCAAACTGGCTACTGGAATCTCAACAATAAGGCGTGTTCCTTGCCCGGGCTGTGACTTGATGTCGAAAGTGCCACCCAGAAGATTAGCCCTCTCCTGAATGCCCAGAAGACCCAGCGATTGCCTCTCGATTCTGGACTTGAAGATAGCGTCCATGTCGAAACCCTTGCCGTCATCTTCGACGATAGCCGTGATTCTATCTGCCTGAGCTTCCAGTTGTATCTTGACATGGCGTGCCTCAGCGTGCTTAGTGATGTTATGGATGGCCTCTTGGATAATTCGGAATAAGGCGGTTTCCGCTGCCGGGGCTAGACGCTCGTTCAAGCCTTTGCTCTCAAAGTTTATCTGAATTCCGGCCGCCTCTAGATGGGTCTGGGCATATGAGCGGACGGTAGCTACTAATCCCAGATGGTCAAGTGTTGAGGGGCGGAGGGCAAGGGTTAACCGGCGTACATCTTCTAAAGCGCGAGTAACAATAGACTTGGCCTTCTTCAGTTTTTCTCTGAATTGTGATTGTTTGGGTGGGGTGATATTCTCCAGTGATTCAATGCTCATCATCAGTCCGGTTAGTGTCTGCCCATATTCATCGTGCAGCTCTCGGGCAATTCTCTTGCGCTCTTCCTCCTGGGCATTGATGACACTGCTCAGAAGTTGCCCTCGTAGCTTCTCCCTCTGCTTTGCTTCCTCATAAAACATGGAATTATCAATAGCTAAGCCAACATGGTAACCGATGGAGTCAAGGATTTTAAAGTAGTTCTCAGTGAAGTAAAGCTCATTGGAGCAAGCTATATTCATAATGCCAAGGGTTCTGTTCTTAGACCTGAGAGGCACGCTGACAAAACTGCCGATGTCTTCCTTCATCACCACCTTGTCACCCAGCATTGGGCATTGAGAAACGTCGTTTACCATCGACGTTTGCCCGTGGCGAAGTACCTGGTGGCAAGCACAGTTGGCTGCAGTGGAGGTGGCTTCCCGGCACTCGAAGATGCTTGATGAGCCGCTACGGCTCATCATCTCAAGCTTATTGCTATCAGGACTGTGGAGAAATACACACCCAGTTGTGCTTTTGGTAACTTCCAGAACCTTTTGCAGGGCGTTGCCCAGCACCTCTTCCAGGTTAAGAGATTGGCTAACCGTGACGGCGATGGAGTTAAGAGCAGACAGCTCTTCGTTGCGCAGCACCAGCTCATCCCTTGATTCGGCCAGTTTCTGTGTCATGGTGTAGAAAGCAGTGCTTAGCTGCCCAATCTCATCTTGGCGCTTGACCGGGGTTGCTGCTTTGAAGTCTCCGGCCGCCACCCTTTTGGCGGCAGAAGTAAGCATCCTGACTGGTTTCACGATTCCCTGCATCATTATCCATACCAATAGAGAGGTGCTGAATAGCACTACTATTCCCAGTAAAAGCAGTCTTTGCTCCAGTTCTCTGGTGGGTGCCAGAGCCTCTTCTTCCGACTGCCGAATGGCGACTCCCCAAGAGGTTGTAGAAAGGGGGGCGAAAGCGAGCACATCCCGGCGTCTCTCCAGTGCCTCACTGGTCTCATGGCATCTATGGCATGTCCCGACAATAGCCTCTCGTTGGCTGATTAACTCGGCAAAGCGACCGGGGTGGTCACTCATTTCGAATACTTCAGGTGGCGAGCCTGGACTGGTTCTGGAAAGGACAATCCCATTAGCATCAACGATTTCGGTGTATCCGGTCTCTCCTATGATTATAGCTGGTCTAAAAGCATCGCTTCTCGATTGCTCAACATCAATCGAGCTGGTGAGCGCCCCTATGACTTTTCCTTCCTCATTCAGGATAGGGACAGTGGCGAATATCACCGGCACTTCTATCAGCGGGCTTGATACCAGTCCAGATATGGTGGGCAGCCCTGTTTCCAGAGTCTGCCTCACCTCAGTATATCCTGACATATCCATTCCGATAATACTGGGGTCATCTGGCTCGGTCTGGAGGATTTTGCCCTCCCTATTAATAAGGATGACGTTTCGTGCTGAAATATCCGAGTTAGCCAGGGTATCACGTAGCGAATTTGCCACTGGGCCGAACTGCTCCTTGGTGGGCAGCCCGTCATTGAAATCAACGCCTTGTAGCTGCTTCAGAATATATTCCAGAGTGTGGTCTAAGTGACTTGCCATGACACGTGCTACAGTCAGCCGCTCATTAAGTATCCTATCCGTACTCTCTTTTAGAGATTGTATCCCCAGCCAGCTAAACAGACCCAGGCCTACCACCAGTCCGGCCAGGACCAGAAGGCTTATTCTTTTCTGTAAGGTTAGACCAGCCAGTGATGCCATCCTAAACACTGTTTAGCCGCCTTTTCTTGTTTTCCCGAAGCGTCGGTCAAGTAAAAAGAATGTTTCCGGCGTTTATTGACCTCTGTTCGTCCCCTAGGCAAAAGTATAGCAGATTGCCTGAGCTAAGGGTAGTATGACAGTCATTAAAGGGGAGAATAGGCCTTGGTTGACAGTTCCCGAACTCCTGTTTGAGAAGAAAGAGCTGATTCCGGCTTATAATATCCTGAATCCAGCTCATTTTGAGCCTCCTTTGACCATAGGTTGGCGAACGCCAGAAAGTCGCCTCCTCCAGAGAAACTGGAAAACGCCGGCGATGATGAGGAGACCGACAACACCAATGATGATGAAGATAAGTGGATTCTGGGCTGGTGTTGGCTCTCCACCGCCGCTCACTTCTTGTAGAAAGGCCACAAGATGTACTATTTCATCCTCCGCCAGGGGTTGCTCGGCGTAGATTTCTTTCATTATCGGGAAGGGTGGTGTCTTGAGGATGGAAGTAATGCCCTGCTCACCGAGAGCAGAATAAGCCTTGGTAAGGTCCCTGCCCATGCTTCCGCCGCCAAGAGCCCCAACGCCGCTGATATTGTGGCAGCTAAGGCACGCTGCCCCGCCATGCTTGAGAGGGATTTTACCAGTGTAGATGTCCCTACCCTTGCCAGCGTCACCTATGGGCAGTGGCGCGGTCTTCTCTGTGTCTTGTTCAGGGGGTGGGGGGGATTGGCTCGCCTCCGGATTGCGCCTCGATGTAGGCCAGGACCTCTTCCCCCTCCGGCTCGGAAAGCCCCATGTTGGGCATTGGTATACCATATTCCTCAACAAGTTGTTTGGCTATAGGGTCTCCCTGCGCAATAAGCTCATCCGGCGAGACAATGAACCGGATAAGCCAGCCCCGCTCCCGCCGCTCCGTTATGCCCTTGAGGTCAGGGCCGACTATTCGGCCGCCTCCGATACTGTGGCAGCTTTGACACTTCTGCTCAAAGATGGCCTTTCCCGGCTCAGTAGGCGTAGTAGTGATGGGCAGAGGTGGGGGCTGAGGCGTAAAGGTATCCGCTTCTGTCTCTCCCTCCGTTGCCGTTACCAAGGCGCTGTCCCAATTTCGGATAAAGGTGACCAGGTCCTCGATTTGATGCCCCTTTAAGGGGCCGTTGTCCTCCTCACTCCAGGCAACCATAGCTGTTCCTGGAATACCCCTGGCAATAATTTTCTCTAAAGCGTCCTGGCCGAGCGGGCTGCCTTGGAGAGCCGGACCTATCTTTCCTTCGCCCTCGGAGCCATGACAGACAGCACAGCTTGAGGTATATAGCTCAGCCCCTCTTTCCGCCGCCTCAGCCTGCTGACGCTCACGAGCTGCCTCCTGCCGACCGGGCTCCGTTGCCCAATAAATGGGTATGAAAATCACTATAATCAGTGTTAGAGCCAGACCTATAAGAATCTTCTGTTGCAATTTTAAACCCTTATCACCTGAGATTCATCGAAGCCGGAGCGCTGTATGATGGTGCCTGTGTCCACTACTAACTCTCCCCCCTCGATGGAGATAGGGAAAAGGTCCAGTGGTCTGGGGGGTGGGCCAGCGTGAACTACTCCATAGCGGTCATATATGCCGCCGTGGCAGGGGCAATTGAACCTGCCCTTTGGCGCCAGGTCATCTTCGCTGGGGTCATCGGTCAGCCAGGGCACCACACAGCCAACGTGAGGGCACTTGCGGTAGAGAGCGAGAAATCCAGACTCGACACGGGAAAGATAGAAACGTTGCTCCAAGAAATAAGTTACCGTACCCACGGGCATAGCCTGGGCCTCTTCCACAGTGGCGACGCTGACCTTGGTTCCGAAGCTCCCTGCCTTCAACCTGGGCCACAGAGAAGCCACTAATCCCCCGGTAACCTCGATAGTCAACAGGCCGGCAGCGGCCCACCAGGCTCGGCTCAGGAACTGCCTCCTGGTTACGCCTCTGTCATCGGCCTGATTATCTTTTGAGGATGATATGTTTTTAGCCATCTCAAAACTCCGTTTTTAAATACAGGATAAAATTTCAAAAAGGAAGCGCCCCCGGCGGCAGGTCCCAGGGCCAGGTCAGGTTCATGCCCAACCCTCTGAAGAAGAGGGCACTAATCGTGAGGAGGAAGTAGGTCACCACAAAGGCGGTGAAAAGACCTATCATCACCTCTCTGGTAGAGGGGCGCCATCTACGAATAAATAGGTATAGCAGCGCTGTAAGTCCTCCTATCACTGCCAGGGGGATAATCCATCCCGGAAATATTGCAGGTTCGCTGATTAGCGACTTGACCCGAACAAATCCGTCGAACAGGATAAGGCCGATAAGCCAGATAGCGGTATAGACCGTGGACCAGAGGGCGATTTTCCGCCCTTTCTTTGAAGCGAACCATATCCCGATATCCTCTTTACTGCGGTCAATATATGGTATAGCCATTAACACAATTATCACCAGCCCCGGAATAATTAAACCAGCTAGCAACACGTCCATATGAAGCAACAATTCCTGGAGGCTTAAGAAATACCAGGCTGCCTTGGCTGGATTCTCGGTTACGTTCGGGTTAGCTATTTCTCTTAAAGGGGCGTTTACCGCAAGGGACCAAAACAGCAGAAGAACTGTGGTGCCCAGGGCTGCCAGTATCTCCAGTATCAGGAGATGGGGCCAGGACATCACGGTATCTTCAGGCCCCTTTTCCACCATAGGGCTGGTACCTTTTACCAGTTCCATAAGGCCGTAGGTCTTACTGGAACCCTTGGAGAACACCTCTTGAGTTTCCTTCTTCACTTTACTGTCCCCCCGGCTCATTCCCGTTATTCTCAAGCGGACTGGACAGCCCGCCATCCTTTCTTATCCTCCAGAAGTGGACACCGATGAGTATAATCATCACTAGCGGCAAGAGAATGATGTGCATCGTGTAAAATCTTATCAGCGCGCTCGGCCCGGCCTCAGCTGCCCCCAGCATGAGGAGCCGCATCCAGTCACCAATAAAGGGAATGACGCCCACTATGTTGGTGCTCACGGTGATTGCCCAGTAGGCAAGCTGGTCCCAGGGAAGAAGATAGCCGGTGAAGCTCAGCATCAGGGTTAACACCCAGAGCACGACCCCGATTGCCCAGTTGAATTCCCTGGGGCGCTTGTAGCCCCCGGTGAAAAACACCCGGCACATGTGCAGGAAAACGGTCACCACCATGAGATGAGCTGCCCAACGGTGCATGTTTCTCATCAGCATGCCAAAGGTAATACTGGTCTCCAGATTCTGTATATCGGTATAGGCGTTCTCCACGGAAGGAACGTAGAAGAACATCAGCCATATCCCGGTGACCGTCAGAATCACGAAGAGAACGAAAGTAATAACCCCCAGACCCCAGGTGTAGCTTATCTTGAGGGTATGCCTTTTAACCTTAACCGGGTGGATATGCAAGAACCAGCTGTTAACTATGACCTTGGCTCGATTTTCTTCGCTTACAGGATAACCCTGGCGAAAGATAGACCGCCACACCCGATTTTGGGTGATAATTTCGGTAATTGAGCGATTTCTAGCCACTATTGCTTGACGCCTTTCTCTTCTGAGGTCTTCCCTACGCTTTGCTCATAGACCAGTTCTTCCTCAAAACGGAAGGCCTCCATCGTGATTGCCTTGGTAGGACAGCGCTCTGCACAGAGACCGCAACGCGTACAGCGCGTCTCGTCCTTTATCATGGCTGTCCCCTGGTTCAATGCCCCGCTGCCTCCTTGGAAGGCTTCTAGGGGTATTCCATACCTGGCCTGAACCACGTCCTTGAGCCTTTGGTCCCCCTCGAGTTTATCTAGCCTCACCATTTTAAAACAATTCCAGGGGCAGACATCCACGCACCCCCCGCAGAGGATGCAGAGGTCACCGTTGAAAACAGTCTGGATGTCACACCTGAGACAGCGAGAGGCTTGCTCCACTGCCATATCCTCGTCGTATGCCAGCTCCACTTCAGAAACCCCTGTCCTTCTCTCCAGAGGGAGGAGGGGAGACCTCCGCCTTGATATGTCGAGCCATCCCTCGGCAGGCAACTCCCGTGGTGCCACCTCCCTCAAGCTAGCTCGGTGACGGATGCTGGCCTTGCCCTTCTGAAGATAGCGGTCAATGGCCCTGGCTGCCCGGTGGCCATCCTTCACTGCCTCAATGATAATCCTGGGCCCAAAAGCCACATCGCCGCCGGCGAAAACCCCTGGAGCTGTGGTAGCCAGAGTCTCCGGGTCCACGGCGATAGTATCTTCGCTGGTGGCCTGAATGCCATCCTCCTTCCTGATGAAGGAGAGGTCGCTCCCCTGGCCAACGGCCATAATCACAGTATCGCCCTCAAATATCTCCTCCGACCCCGGAATAAAGGTGCGCACCCGTCTTCCTTCTTCATCGACTACAGACTGCATCCGGATGGTCTCCATTCCGGTCACCCTCCCCCCTTCTCCCAGAATTCTCTTTGGTGCCCGACCGGTGTGAAGCAAGACTCCTTCCTCCACGGCATCCTCTATCTCCTCATCCGGGGCTCGCATCTCCCACCTCATCCCTCGATAGATGACCTGCACTTCCTTAGCTCCCAAGCGCAGCGCTCCTCGAGCGGCATCCATGGCGGCTACGCCGTCCTTCTCCACAAGGCTCTCACCCATGCGGAGCATGGTGCGCGCCGCATCCATAGCCGTGCCTCCGCCCCCAATCACAAGCACCCTATTCCCTACTGTCATCCCGTGGCCCAGGTTTGCTTCCCGCAAGAAATCGAGTGAGTAGATGACCCCATCCAGGTCGGTCCCTTCGGTCCCTGGGTCTCGGTCCACGTAAGCCCCGATGGCGATGAAGATGGCCTCATAGCCTTCCTCCCTCAAGGTAGTAACGGTGAAATCTTTTCCCAGGCGCATGTTTACCTTGAGCTCCACGCCTTGCCCCAGGATTTCCTCTATCTCGAATCTAATGAGGCTCCGTGACAGCCGGTACTCAGGGATGCCCAGAAGGAGCATCCCCCCCGGGGATGGAGCCGCTTCGAAGATGGTTACCTCATAGTCCTGAGCGGCCAGGTCATGAGCTGCGGTAAGCCCCGCTGGGCCCGAGCCAATCACGGCCACCCTGGCCTTTTTCCATCCAGGCTCTCTCCTCCCCGAGGCCCTGAGCAGTGTGGCCAGGCCCTCCACCGTGTTGGAATTGCCTGGGGTGTGCTTCACAAAAAGCTCGGCTCCCCGCTTCTCGCCGGAGGCTCTGACGATGGCGATGTGTTCCCCGGACTCCACCCCATAGCGCTCACAGAGAAAGCGTTTCAAGGCTCGGATGGAGATGGGGTCATCAATATTACCTCTTCGGCAGGCCGCCTCACAGGGGGCATTGCACACCTGGCCGCAGGTGGAGGCGAAGGGGTTGGGTTGCCTCGCCATGACATAGCCGTCTTCGTAATCCCCACTGGTTACGGCGTTCACATAGCCCTGGGCATCGGTGTAAACCGGGCAGGCATTTTGACAGCTAATCACGCTTCTATAGTAACTAGCGTCCACAACCTCGACCTGATATCTTTGGCTGCTCATATCAAAACCTCTTATACCTGAGTCAGAAAGTTCACTCTGTCCTCAATTTCACTGAAATCTGCGTTTAGCTCCAATTTCTCAGCTAAATCCCTCAGTGTATCCAACTCGTTCGTGTGGCCTTATATGGACAAAAAAATTTGCCCCTATCGGACTTTTAATTTGCTTAGCTCGTCTCTCCCATACTGATAGATACTATTTTCCAACCAGACCTACCGCCTGGGCATACTCAAGCACAGGTGTTACTCTGGCTGTTCCAACTCTCATGATAGGTTCAAAGTATTTCACCACCGCGTCGTAGCTATCTGCCTCCAAGACAAAATACATAATGTGTTCCGGCACGGCTATCCAGCTGGAGAGCACCTTCACACCACACTTCTCAGCGAATTCTGTTGTTGGACAGACCTCTCGCAGAATCTTCATCATCTCCGAATTTCCGCTGGGGCACTGCTCCGGGGTATGGCTGTGGGTGACAATAAAGTTCATGGTCTCACCTCCATTATAGTATATTGTAACAGGTTAACAATTATCTATTACATCTTTAACTGGCTCCACAAATAGAGATTCTCTATTTGTGGAGCTTATTGCTTGAATCTAGCCTCACGGTGTAATGGCAGCCATCTCCGCTTGGGTGATGAAGTACATATGGATGTCCGAGTGGGGCACCTCAAAGCCCTCATGGCCATGAGGCATAAAGGCCACAACTGCATGGTCCACGGTGACCCCTACGGGAAGAGGTACTAAAGCCTTGAACTCCTCGGGTCCGGCTGGGGTGGGGATGCTCACCTCCTGCATCATATCCTCGTTCCACATATACTCTATCCCGATGACTTCACCCTTATAGACCATGTAAATAGGGCCTAGGGCAATTGGGCCGGATTGGCCCAGTGCTCACCCATTTGCGGGATGACATCGGAGAGCTGTATCGCATCCGCGGGCAATTCCATCTTCGGTGCGGCCGGAGCACAGCTAGCCGCCACTACTAGCACAGCCACCACCACTAGAGCTACCACAGACAATTTTTTTTATGATATAACTCCTTTGTATTTGTTCTTTCCGACAACAAGAAACCTCATTCCCCCCCCGTTCTCACTATAATTTTTGAGAGTACACAGTCCTACCTGCGTCTTAACTAGCGCCTCTTTCCTCGTCTGTTTGACTTAGTATGTCAGATAAAGAATAAAAAAGCCATAAAATTAAGAGGAAAAAAATTGAATATTTCTTACATTTGTGGTGCTGATTATCAGGCAAGCTTGCTTAAGTTACGGAGTTTGTCTTCATCTAAAGAATCGTCAACATGCCCGATAGTTGTTCCTCACCCCGAACAAAATAGCCACTGAGTTTGATATTAGTGTAAAATCCAAGCCCTGTCTGTCAAAAAGTTGACAAAAAATCGAATAATGAGTACTTTTATTAAAGTAATGTTCTCTCAGGTAAACAAGCCATGATAACTAGTGGCGCTTTAGAGGTCTTAGAATCCGTACCCTGTTTTGCCGGCCTTAGTTCTGAGGCTAAGGGATGCTTGCTGAACTATGCGGTGGAACAGTCCTTTGCCAAAGGGGAGAATATTATACGGGAGGGGGAGCCATGCCCAGGTATATTTGTGGTAATGTCCGGGGCGGTGAAGCTCTACCGGGCCTCGTCAGAGGGTGAAGAGCAGATAGTGCGCGTGGTACACCGTGAGGGATGCTTTGAATGTGCGCCTATTTTTGATGGTGGAACAAACCCGATGAGTGCTCAGGCACTAGAAGCAACTAGGGTATACCTCTTACCAGCGTCGGACTTTCAATCAGTGCTCAGCACCCAGCCCCAGGCACTTTTAGCGATTTTATCCATTCTAGCAACGAGGCTTCGCTCTCTTCTTAATATGGTGGATGACTTCTCCTTCCGGCGGGTATCCTCTCGCCTGGCCAAGCTACTCTATCAATTAAGTGAACGGCAGGGTGAGACGCTGGTGGTATCACCCTCCCTGCCACTAAGTCAACAGCATCTGGCTTGCATGCTAGGCTGCTCCAGGCAGGCAGTGAATAATTCTCTGCGAAAACTGGTCAGTGAGAATATCATCAGGATGGAAGGACATAGGATTGTTGTCGTGAAGCCCGATACTTTAAAAAAAATCTTACAGCCTTGAATTATACGGAAGCCGCTGGTGCAATTAGCAGTCGTGGAACCCCTCAGATACCCCCCCCGGTTATATCACCTGAATACACATTGCAAGCAGGGAGATTCCAGAAAAAAGCAGTTAACAGGGGCAGAACGTCTTGATGCTCTGGTATCGAAAATAGAGGAAAATGCCAGCCAAACGGGGGCAGAAAGGAAAGAGGTTGAGCGCAGGCTATGCGAGTCTCTGGCCTGCCCCCTCTCTAATCCTCGGACTAGCATCCTGACTGGACTGGTTTTCGGGGGGGCAGGTCAAAGGTGACTGACATGTTTCTAATAGTCTATTCTGATTGCACATAGTGACGGCTTGTTACATTTAGCCTCTGTTAGTGGCATTGACTGCCGGCGAGCCAGGGCTCATACTAGCTACACTTAGGCCAACTAAGCAAGACGAGTGCGATGTTTTAGCTACACCAAGTAGTTATATCCTTACATCACCCGCTACTGGTGCAGTTGATCAAAAAAGAAGTATAGAAGAAGTGACTCCAAGGTTGCTGTAAATCCTTCGTATCCCACGTGAGATAAATAGAGCAGGGAGTGGGCGGCCTCATCAAGGAAGAGTCCGCACCAAGGGTAAGCTTTAAGCAAAACTTGTTTGCCTGTTTCACATTTTTGGGAGGCCTGCTTTCTTGTCATTCCCTCTTCTGTAGAAAAGTAGAATTTGGGGTACAGATCTTTCTTATCCTTCATACGCATGTAGGAAATTGCAAAATCTCGAGGGTTATTATGCACGGGCGAGTTCTCCCTGATATCAAAGAGGGTTAAGGTTGTAGTATAGATAAAAGGCTTGTTCTTCACCAGGAAGTCGATCGTTTGGTCAGCCTCTTCTTCCGTTTCAGTAGGGAAGCCGATAATGTTCATGAGGCCCACGGCGATCCCCGCAGCATGAGCATCCTTGATAATCTTCTTGCTGTCAGATACCAGAGTACCCTTCCGTATCAAATTAAGCACTCTCTCATTAGCAGACTCTTGGCCAAACAGAAGCTGCAGACACCCTCCTCTTCGAAGCTTTTTCAATAGTTCCAGGGTAAACTCCTTTTCTAGCCTGACCATGCCAGTCCAGGCAACATCATTTGTAGAAGATGAAAAGAATTCGGCTATCTCCGATAGATGTCTGGGAGTGACAGCATTGTCAGTGAAGAAGAAATACCGGGCATCATATTTTTTCATTAACCCATTTAAGTCCTCTTTGACATGTCTTGGGCTCCTCATTTTGAATGTGGGGCAAGAGCTGACCGAGATGGAGCAAAAGCTACACTTACGCCAGTAACACCCTCGAGAACAGGAAATGGGGAAAACCACGTCAGGAGATAGATACCTGTCAAGGGGGAGACCAGTAAAATCCGGGGAAGGGAGCCCATTTATATCGATCTCCTCCTTCTCTACTTCCAAGGCATAACTCAAACTTCCATGGCGGGGTTCCTTATTTTTCCTGAGCAAGATATTTCCAGGCGGATCCGAGCGCAGGCTTGGTAATTCTTCATAGTGGGTAGCAAGAAAATCAAGCGCCTTTTCTCCCTCTCCGAAAACATAGCTGTCGGCTAGCTCAAAGTATCTTGGATCACCTGTAATCCGCCTGCTCCCCTCGGAGATAACAGCACCTCCCATAGAAACATGCAAATTTCTATCAAGCATTTTTAACAATCTCGCTATAGTAAATCCGCCGACTACCTGACTGTAGTAGGTAATGGATATCCCTGCAAACTTTAAATTGTACTGACCAGTAAGATTATCAACCAAACCTTTTAGAATTTCTAAAAACGGGTTTTGTTCATAATCCTCTATGAGTCTTACAATGTTATCAAATGTAAGTCCTCCAGCAAATACTGTTCTATTTTTTAGAACCTCGGTAGGAAAGTAAGCAGCTGAAATGATTCTAAAAGCATGACCGATAACCTCGCGAGCCAATGAGTAGTGTTGCGGGCTAAAAAAAAGTTTCCGGTCCCGCAGAATCCTTTTTGCCAATTCGATATTTTTTAAGACGAACTCGGAACTGCGGCCGGCTCCAGCGAGTAAATACAAATGGCGTCTCTCTTCTTTCGACTTTTGCTTCTTACTTGCAAGGACGTCAAGAGTAGACACGTTCTTCTTATAAATTGATTCTAGAAAATCCTTAGAAAGCAGGGTATCAAATGTCTCTACCCCCAAATCTAGTTGAAGAACTTTGTGCCCTTGCTCCCTCAGATATGCCGTAAGAGATGGAAGGCTTAAATAGGGAAAGTATAAATCACCATGAGGGGGGAAAATAAGAGCTACATGGCCTTTATCGTTCATTTTCTACATCTCCAAAGGGCAGGGTATTATATCTACTCAAAAAGTATTTTGTAGTTTGCAAGCACGTTGTTATGTTTAGTAAATTAGGTAATAACGCAATATAGTGAAATCTGTTTCACTATTAATCGCAGGAATATCTTAAGATTGCTCACGCGGTTCACTGGAATCGAACCAGTTCTACTGGTATTTTCGTTCTTATCTCAATTTCAAAATAAGGCTTCCCGCCGATATCCCGTTTCCATCCGCACGCCCAGGAAAAAGCCGAAGCCGGTATTATGACAACGTCAGGGCGATAGCCCTTGCTTTCGACCCATTCCTCAATACATTCAATGAAATCGGTTACCATGAAATGATCCCCGGTAAAGATATTGCCACCCCAAAAATTACTCCTTGGAATAGCCGTTTCTACTTCTACCCTTCGATCATAAAAAACCGGTTGGTCTAACAGCAACTCTTCAAACACCGATTTCATTAAGATAGTTGTCAGCACTAAGCACTTTCTGGCACCATATTTATTTATAATATCGTTTATTCTCTTGAAGACATCTATATCTAGACCCTCTCTATCTATTATCATCCCCTCGACCCCGTAACGACTCTCCATAGGGCAGAAAAATGGATAATAAGGATACTGCTCTACAAAGCAATCTCTGTTGAAATCGACTGTCAATATATCATTATCTCGCTGAATTCTTAGAGACATATTTCTTATACCCAGCCTGAGACACAGATGCAATGCGGAAATTACTTGACGTCCCGCTAGAATCCTCGTTCCATCTACTTCCAAAATCCTATCTCCTGTTTTCAGCCCTGCTTTCTCGGCTGCAGAGTTCTTCACCACTCCCTTTATTACGACGGGGAGTTTGGATTCACCCATAACATGTCTTTCGTAGAAATCGCTGAGAAAAGTAACTGGCATTTTAATGGTATTGCGAATTCTGCGTACATATTTGACAATCTCTATTATAGACTTATCTCGGTCCAAGTCAGATTGTATCTTTGGATTGATATACCTCGAGTACCCAGGCATATGAATAACTACATATTGGGCATCATGCTCACTGGCATAGTGGATGGTATTTTCCAAGTCTTTGAGCGGAAGAAAAGGCAAAGCAAGAATACTTACGGCAAAAGGTATTTGATAGGCCTTTAGTAGAGGTAGGCTATTCACGGCGATTTCTGGATTCTTATCACTCATGATCTTTCGCCGCATACTTTCATTAGCACTATTCAGTGACAGACGAATGCCTACAGGGCGCAAGAAGGTTAGCTCACGGATCATCTCTTCGGTTAGAGCTTTGCCGTTTGTAAGGAACATAAGTCGGCTACTGTCCTTCTCACGGAATTTTCTGAGTACGTCTAAAAAATGAGGATGAGTCATGATTTCGTTCATCTCAAAAAACCTCTGATCAAATAACGCCGTCCGGCGTCTTGGGGAATAGTATCTCAGTCTAGTATAAATTTCTCTTTCGGAGATATGAGGTTTCAAATTCCTCAGCATCGGATGTGTGCTATCCTGATAGCAGAAAATACAACTAAGATTACAGTGCCATCTCAAGAAGGGAAAGAAATCACCCATATTGCTGCCGTAAACCATCCAATGGTTCAAATCTTTCAGGCGAAATCCATCTATTCTTACTATCCTTCCTTCACTCATCAGATCAATAAACGATAAAACTTTTCTTAATAATCTAGCTACCAGTTCTATCCTGGCCTCTGACCATCTAATGCTTTGAAGTTTCTGATAATCTACCCTAGAGGAAGCCTTGTTCTTAAATCTATCTTCAGAATCGCCCATAAATCCTTTGGGAACAAAGGAATCCACTTTTACCATTGAGCCGGAAACTTCTAAGTCGACAACTTCCAGTAGATTCACAAGGAGGACTCGCATAAATCTGACAAAGAAAGGATGTAGGCTATTGGTGGAAGGAGAAAAACCATGGAGGTCGAGTTTTAATCCTCTTTTTTTCACAGCTTTGTCCTTGCTTTGTATTAATTCGATTTCATGAAGACTATTAATAAAAGGGATAACTTTGCCCTTCATTACGGTTAAGCTACCACCTTGCGTATGACTTTATGGGGAATTTCGTGAGATTATGTGGTACGCATATAGTGACAAACATTAATGGCTGCAGACTTTGCTATACGGTCTAGCGGAGTGCTACCTCAAAAGGAACTCATCTGTTAGAAACATGACTCAAGAAGGCCAAATATCATAAATCTTTTCAGGTTCATTTATGAACTTGAAACCGTCCACCTTCACCTCTCTTTCTTTTTCCGTTAGGATGACCACATCTAGCAAAGCGTCAAGCGTGCTTCTAACCATCTCGGTAATTGGGTGGTCATACACAGCTTCTCTGTGAACTTCCTCAATCTTGAACCGGAATATATAATCTTCACTCTTACTCATTTTATCCTGTCCTATTTAAAGATACTTCAATTAGAAGACCCATCAATTTGCACATTTCCTCAGTGAAATCTCCCGCCTTCCCACTGAGTTTCCGAATAAAAGGGGAATCTGTTCCTGGAGATCCATTGTCCAGGATATATTGAACGGCTTCACTGGAGAAATTAATTGCAGCCGACGATACCTTCTCCTTCGCTTTCATGAGAAGTGGGGTCGCTCTAGGCAGACTATTGTCTACCTGCTTCTCATGTATGGTGTTTGACAGGTCTATTAGAGGTCTCAAACCGATTGAGAGTATTTGATATAGCCTTTCCATGCTTTCATCCATGGAATAGGAGTAACCTTCCCAAAAGCTTCCCAGGAGTCTTCCCTGGTCAGCCAGCATATATTGCGTTTTTGTCTTAGGCATAACTATCAACTTTTGCAGTATATACCCTGGATGGAGGGCAATATTATTGGACTGTAAGAATTTCAAATTTTCGCTAAATTCTGCTGTGGTAGTGAATGCATCCATCATTATGTATGATGGGAAATATTCAATTTCAAGATGATCCAGTATCTCCAGCGCCTTTATGTTTTTCTGCACAGTTATTCTCTTGTTGAGTCGGTCGAGCATACTTTGTACTCCCGACTCAAGACCTAAAAAGACTCCACGCAACCCTATCCGTTTTAACCTCTGAAACAATTCAAAATCAACATCATCGGCTCTGCAGGAGACATGAAACTGGATGTCAAGGCATCTTTTCTCAAATAGAGTGATAAACTCCACAGCTCTTGTTCTCGCCTTCTGATTGTCTCCGATAAAATTTTCGTCTGTAAAATGAAAATTATAGACTCCATAATGATTTATTAAGAATTCGATTTCATTCAATATATTCTGCGGGCTTCGACCACGCCATTCTCTACTTCCGGAAGCGTCATAGAAAGGAGGCATGCAGCAAAAGGAGCACTGTCCATAGCAACCTCGAGATGAAGAGATATCAGCCTCTCTAGCTCCACTTGTTAGAACATAAGGTAGATCATCCCGGGCCATAAATGGAAGCTGATCTAAATCTTGTACCGGTTTTCCTAAGGGAACAGCGACACTACTATCTCCCTTAGGAAAGGAAATACCGGGCACATTTTCCCATGTCCTCTTGTTTTTGAGGGCAGACATGAGCTCTAGAAGAGGAACTTCACCCTCACCGCGAATAATGGAGTCGATTCCTTGGAAACTGCTCAGGAGCTCTTGACTGGCGACGGTCGGTATGTATCCTCCCACAGTAATATGAGAATCAATCCCAGAAGATCTCAAGGAGCCCGCAATTTCCATCATTGGACGAAGAGAGGCGACGTCTGGAATTGATAATCCTATAAGGAGGGGGTTTAAGTCCAGGATTCTCTCCACAGTTTCAGAGGTTTTAAGACCAAGAAGATAACTGTCTACTACTAAGGCTTCAAATCCATTTTCTCTTAGATAGGATGACAAGAAACAAACGCCAGGGCTTTGTTTCTTAAAATAAAGAGGAACTCTGCCTTCACTTGGAGGTGTTACCAAGACAGCATCCATATATACTGATTCCCTTTTCCGGAAAGAGTCACTACCCACCTGGAGGGAGGAAAAGAGGGACAATGAATTCCCTTTCCCGCCTAGATGTCGCTAGAACGGTTCTACATCGCCATTCCCCATTCCCTCTCCCCCGCACGCCCAACCAGCTCTACTCTCATCCCTTCGAACTTTTGGAACGACTTCTTCTCTTCGTCCGTCAGGTCATATCCGGCTAATGCCGACTCTGGTGTCGAGAGTAGTTGCTTTCTAAAGTCATCGTCTGTCAGGGCTTTGGCAATCACCTCTTTCATAGCTTTTTCTGACATTCCTCTTCACCTCCTTTCAGATTGAGAGTGTTCGATTCTAATTTTGACTCTGGGATATTTAAATACTTCTCGCCGTCACTTTGCTCGGTGATTTCAGCTTACTTGTAGCACAAAACCGGGCAAATGCCAAATCCAGATTGTAGACACCCTCTAATTTTCATACTAAATCTTCCTGAAGTCTAAAGTGCGAACGGGTTAACACTTGCTTGCCGGACCTTGTACAATAGAATTAAATTTAGCCTTGATTTGTTCGATTTTCGGATGCGACAACTCTCCCTTTATATAGAAGTTATGCCAGACCTCAATCCATTCTTCAACAAGGTCGGATAGATCTATGGTTCGAACCCGAGGAGGAGAGAGATCTATCATAGTAAATTTAGGAATGGGAGGAATAGAAGGTTGGTCCAGTAATGTAAGAATTGCCTCTGATGATACAAATGAGGCTGCTAAAGAACATGTGGGAGCGATTGTAGAGAGTAAACAAGGGGCGATTGTAGAGGGCACATTTCCCCTTTCATTGTGATACACAGGACAGAGCAAGTTAAAGAAAAAGTCAGGCGACAAACCACCCGGGGGAAGTAAGAAAATTGCAGCTGAAAAGTCCTTCACCGCCCCTTGAAGGACGGTAATCCCTTTTCTTCCGGCTGCCTGACAAAGAGCCACTATGTCCGATAGCGACCGAGTATCAATCTCATTAATAACCAGGTTTACCCCATCCACAAAATCTCCAGCGTTGTTACTATTAATGGGCTCTTCCACTGTTATCAATTCCAATTCTGGATTTATTTCGCGTAGAAGTTGATTAAATACAGAGGCTTTCTTCATGCCTACTGAACTAGCCGAGGAGCCAATTTGTCTGTTGATATCTGTAAGCTGATAAGTTTCCGGGTCAGCGAT
>SDBV01005164.1_pt1 | contig 18502 bp, 18 predicted proteins | sample 2277081 | NCBI WGS metagenome assembly SDBV01 (sample SAMN10402039, study PRJNA504765) | marine sediment metagenome | isolation source: marine sediment core GS10_PC15, 223 cmbsf | place: Arctic Ocean: Southern Knipovich Ridge | collected 2010 | reverse complement strand
GCTTGAGGAAGAATTTCGTGGTGCATTTCTATTGTTTTAACTTCTCCGTCAATTCCTGCTCCTGTTCTTCCAGGCAAGACCTTAATTTTCTGTCCAGTCTTCATTATTCCTGTTTCAATCTTTCCTACTGGAACAGTTCCTATACCGGTAATTTCATAAACGTCCTGGACAGGCATCCTCATAGGCAAATCAGTAGGAGGTTGTGGCACAGGGAACTTGTCAAACTGCTCTAAAATAGTTGGTCCTTTGTACCATGCCATGTTCTCCGATTTCTTTGCTATATTATCCCCTTTTAATCCAGCACAAGCGATGAAAGTTGTTTCCTCGGCGTTTATTCCAACACCCTTCAAAAGCTTAGAAACATCTTCTTTAACTTTGTTGAACTTATCTTCCTTATATTCGACAGAATCCATTTTGTTGATTGCAATTGCCAGATTCTTAACACCCATTGTTCTTAACAACCAAAGGTGTTCTGTTGTCTGTGGTTGAACTCCTGAAGGAGCAGCAATCACGAGGAAAGCAGCATCTGCTTGGCTTGCTCCAGTAATCATGTTCTTAACGAAGTCACGGTGTCCTGGGGCGTCAATGATTGTAACTTGGAATTTTTCAGTCATTATTTTCTTGTATGACAAGTCAATCGTAACTCCTCTTTCCCTTTCTTCTTTAATATTATCCATAACATAAGCGAATTCAAAACCAGCTTTACCGTGTTTCTCAGCCTCTTCTCTAAGTTTCTTCATTTCCTGTTCAGGAACAATTCCCGAATCAAACATAAGTCTTCCGACTATGGTCGACTTTCCAGCGTCGACGTGCCCGACAAAGACCGAATTCATATTTGGTTTTTCTTTTGCCATATTAATATTTAAAATTCCCGAAAGAATCTTTCACCTAATTTTAGGTAAAAATAGGTTTATAAATTTTTCTGTGAGGATTTTAGTTTAAAAGGTGTCAGAAAATCTAGGGAGAGGACTTCTCAAACTTTTTCCATAAAAAGAGGATAAATAATCGTCAGAGGGTACTGGAAAGCCAACAGAGGGATCTAAAACCTCTCCGTTCCAAAGAACAACACAGTGGTGTGTCCATGCTATTTCCAACTTTTTGAAATAAAGGGTATTCCACCACCTTTTTGGTTTTACATAAGCAATTCTCGCCTCACAATCATACCCTTCTTGGCGAATAAAATCTAATAATTTTTCTGCTCTTCCGACACAACCCCGATTAGGAAATTCCATAGCTTCTTCTTCTAGCTTTTTTAATTTGGTTGCAACTCTTTCATCCATCAATTTGATTTAAGGAAGTTCTTTTTAAACATTATTATTCTCCATTAACTTTAAATTCTCTTTCTTTCTAATTATAAAATGGCATTAACGATTTTACAATATCTTATTCTTGGAATTGTTCAAGGAATAACTGAATGGCTTCCGGTAAGCTCCAGCGGAGTCTTGACTTTGATTTTGTCAAATGTTTTTCAGATTACTGATGTGAAGATAATTCTTTCTGAACTTCTATTTCTCCACTTAGGAACTTTTCTCGCCGCAGCGATTTATTTTAGGAAAGATGTTTCAAAACTAATGAGCTCTTTATTCAGATACAGAACTTCTGATAGAGAAACAAAACTTACACTTAATTTCCTGATAGTTTCCACTATAATAACAGCGGTGATTGGATTGATTATACTGCAAATATTAACCTCACAGAACCTCGAATTAACCGGAAAGACAATTACATTTGTCGTTGGTCTCCTCCTTTTCTTCACAGGAATTTTTCAAGTTAAAATAAAAACCAGAGGAATAAGGAAAGAAATTAATCTAAAGCGAAACGATGGAATTATTCTCGGTTTAATGCAGGGACTTTCCGTTCTGCCTGGGCTCTCACGTTCAGGAGTTACAATCTCCGCTCTTCTATTAAAAAAATTCGATGATACCTCCGCATTAAGACTTAGTTTTCTCATGAGCCTCCCTGTCGTTCTATTCGGAAATTTACTTTTAAATTGGAATCAACTTGGTTTATCAGGCGCTGCCATCTATGGGCTTCTTGCCTCTTTTGTCTTCGGATTAATAACAATCCATGGTTTGATGAAGTTCTCTAGAAAAATTAATTTTGGTGGGTTTATAATAATCTTCGCAGCATTGATGATGCTTAGTGTTTTGATTTAGAATTATTGGTTTTCACTCAAACCTTTTCTGCTTCTTATCTTTCTAATAATATCATCTTGAACTGAAAGAGGAAGCTTCTCGAACTGTTGATCTAACAACGAACTTGTTCCCCTTCCTTCCGTCGCGCTTCTCAAATCGTTACTCCAACCAATCATTTCTCCGACTGGTAGCTTAGCTTTCATCTCTGCCTGCGTTCCTTCTTGTTTAACATCAAGCATCTGTCCTCTCTTTCCTCCGACAAGCTTTGTAACAGTTCCAAGGAACCTATCAGGCATTTCAATAAGGTGAACCTGGATTGGCTCAAGAATATAGGGGTTCGCTTTCTTCATTGCACCTGTAATCGCTTCCCTCACCGCAGGGTAAACCTGTGCAGGACCACGATGAATGGCGTCTTCGTGAAGCTTTATATCAACGAGAGAAACCTTCATTTTCATACATGGCTCTCTTGCTAAAGGTCCTTGATCCATTACCATCTCAAAAGCATCCATAATCATTTCCATAACCTCTCCAATATGAACTTCTCCACGAGTTTCATCAAGAAGCATATTACCCTTGTAAATATCCCTAACATTTCTTGTCATATCTCCGCTCCATCCCAATCCAGAGAGAACATTAAAAACACTTTCACTTTTTTTCTTTATCCTTCCTTCACTAAGCTCTCCACTATTTATTGCATCATAAACTTCTTTTTCTATGGGTTCTACTTTAATGTAAAATCCGTTGTGCTTATTTGGACTTCTTCCTTCGGAAGAAGGTGATTCCTTACCAACGGTTTCGCGATAAACAATAATTGGAGGAGAAGTCTTAACATCAAGCCCTTTTTCTGTTTTTATTCTGTTCTCGATAATTTCAAGATGCAATTCCCCCATTCCAGACATCAAACTTTCCCCAGTCTGTTCGTTAATTTCAATTCTAACAGAAGGATCTTCTTTCTTAACCTGCTTCAAAACTTCAACAAGCCTTGGCAAGTCGGCGGCCTTTGTTGCCTCGATGGATTTTGTAACAACCGGCTCGAAAAGATGTTTTATTGCTTCGAAAGGTTCGATTGGATTTTTACTAACTGTTTCCCCCGAGAAAACATCTTTCAGACCAACAACACCAACAATATTTCCTGCACTAACTTCATCAACAACCAATCTTTGTGCCCCTTTGTAAACAGAAACCTGCTGAACTCTTACACTTCTCTTTGCAAGATTCATGTAAACCTCGTCCCCTTGTTTTATGGTTCCAGAGAATAATCTTCCAGCGGCTATTTCCCCAGCGTGTTTGTCGACAACAATTTTAATCGGAACAAAAATAGGTTCTCCTTCGGGGTCACAAATAATTAGATTTTTCCCAATTTCAGAAGAAAGATCCCCATGCCAAATTTTAGGAATTCTGTACTCCTGAGCTTGAACGGGATTTGGATGGTGTTTTATAACCATCTCCAAAACAACTTCATGCAAAGGGGCTTTTTTTGCAAGTTCTTTAACCTTGTCTTCGTTGTAGGAATCAATAACATCCTTGAAAGTTAATCCATTCTCTTTCATGTAAGGAAAGCTCAATGCCCAATTATGAAATGCTGAACCGAAAGAAACACTCCCTTCGCCAACGCCGACTTTCCATTTTTCTTTGTATCCTTCAGGAGCAATGTTCTCGATGAGTTCGTTAACATGATTAATCACAGCAATGAACCTTTTCTCCATCTCCTGTGGAGTCAGCTTAACTTCCTTGATAAGTCGGTCTACTTTGTTTATGAACAAAACAGGTTTAACGAGTTCCTTTAAAGCCTGCCTAAGTACGGTCTCCGTTTGAGGCATTACGCCTTCTACAGCATCTATAAGGACAATCGCACCATCAACAGCACGCATTGCACGAGTAACATCTCCTCCGAAGTCAACATGCCCAGGGGTGTCAATAAGATTGATTAAATATTCTTTGTCTTCAAACTTGTGAATCATACTCACAGATGCAGAATCAATTGTTATTCCACGAGAAGATTCATCTTCATGAAAATCCAAAAATCTCTGTTTTCCGGCGAGTTCCTCAGATATCATTCCTGCTCCTGCCAAAAGATTGTCGGAGAAAGTAGTTTTACCATGGTCAATGTGTGCGGCTATAGCAATATTTCTAATTCTTTCCTGCTCCCTCATTAATTCCTGAATCCTTTTTACTTTTTCGTTAGCCATAATAAAATTTCTCTTAAGATAGAGAATAATTAATCAAGAAAAAATTTGTTTTTAAAGTTGTTGGTAGGGGATTAACGTGGCACTTTTAATTCAACAATCGGCTTGGGTTGCACTAGAGATATCCTAGAGGATACATATTTTCTCATTCTTCCAGTGTCCTGATAAAAAACTCTTGAATGTCTTAAATTTCTTCCATCTGTTCCTATGCCTCTTAAGCTATATTCCTCAGTCCCAAATTTTTCTCGCACAATCTCTTCTATGATATTGTTTAATTTCCTGCTTAGAAATCTACTTACATCTTTTAAATAGGGATTTATTTTGTAGCGTCCAGCAGAACAGTACCAAACACCTGACCGTGGGAGATCATTATCTTTACTCTCCTCTATAAATATTTCAAGTATTCGGTCAATATCAAATTCAAAAACAGCATGATTGGTTTCAAGAGCCAGGACTACAGCATTTCCAACCAATTCATATGCTCTTTCGTGCTCTTCTCCACTCCTTCTAGCATCAATTGAGGGAAGACCAACTTCTCTTAAGCAATCTATTAATTTCATAACTGTGAAGTTATATAATTATTTATAAATCTTTCTAGAATTACCTCGCAGAATCAGCTTGCTTCTCAGACTCATTCTTTTTCTTGAAAGCATAACTCTCTCCATTACTCTCCGATGCAAGAACAATCTCTTCCGCAAGTCCTTGAGCAATGTTTTTCTTTTTATTGAATGCTTTATCTGAAGCACCGTGAACAATATGTTTCAATGCCACGTTTACACGTCTCAATGGAGAAACATCCACTGCTTGAGGATACCTCGCACCACCATACTCAATGCTCGTAACCTCATCTCTAGGAGCAGATTTTTCTATAGCGTTAATAAAAATCTGAACAGGATTTTTTCCTGTTCTTTTCTCAACCATCTCAAACGCTTGAAGAACAATGTTCGCATTCTTAGAATATTTTCCTGTTGCATGACCCAAAATTATTCTGTGCTTTTTTCCTCTGTGTCCTGCAACCCCAATTCTGTTAATCAATCTTTCAACAACATTTGTCTTTGTCTGCCCAAATTTCTGAACATTTCTTCCATAACTTTTCAGAACAAGTTTTGGTTCAAGATTAATAACTCTTTTCAGACCAGGATCTTCAACCTTAATCTCAGAAGTGTCGTATAAATCAAAAACCTTGAATTTTATCATCTTCTACCCTTCTCAATTTTTCCACTAACTAGTCTGTGCAATGGTTGATCGTTTACTTGAATAAGTTGAAATCTTACACCGGGAATGTCTCCTTTCGCTCTACCTTGTTTCCCCCCAATCCTCTGAATCATAACTTCATCGTGTTCATCAACAAACCTCTGAGCGAGGTTTCCAGGAATAAATGCAGTCACCGTTTTTCCGTTTTTCTTCAACTGAACCTTGCAGCATTTTCTCATAGCAGAGTTTGGCTGCTTGGCTTCTTTTTGAACTTTTTGAAGAACAATTCCTTTTGCCTGGTTAGCTCCTTCCAACGGATCAGATTTAGCATAAAGACCGAGGGTTTTCACTTTGTAAGCTCTGTCCTTCCATCGGAACTGTCTTCTTTTCTTCACAAGTTTTAACGCACTTTTTAATCCCATTTGAGAATACTAATTAATTGAGAAATTGGTTTAAAAACCTTCTCTAAGCAATTCTAAACTCTCTTCCAAAAAATCCTTTCACGATTTTTTGCATTTCAAGCAATCTACGCTTGTTTCTTCCGATTAATGCAGCCTTATTACTTCCCCCAGAAACAACAATCTCGTTATCACTTATTTCAATACCCTTGAAAGTTACGGGATTTACAACCGCACGAATGAAACTTTCGGCATCCTGAATTCCTTGAGGAGCCACAACAACTTTTATTCTTTTCCTAAGTACCTCACTCATCTTTTTGATGTTCTTTCCACCTTCTCCAATCGCCTTCGATAATAATGGCCTTGGAACACAAAAAACAATTGCTTCGTTATATTTCAAACAAAAACGAGTTCTCACCCTCATTATTCTCTCAAATAAATTGAGGTATCTCATCTCCTGCATATCAATAGTGTTCACCATTTTTGTATAGAATTTTTAGATGTATGTGTTTTATAAATTTATCTGATTACTTAAGGTTATAAAATATTTTATAAAATTTTTCTGCTTTTTCAGAAAGTCTATAATGACCTCTGCTGTTTGGTTCCCCCTCAAAAAATCCTGTTTCAAGCATGAATTTAAAGTATCGATATTTTTGACTTATCCAGCCTGTTTCCCCATCCTGAACAAATGCACCCTTGTAAGACCATTGAATTGCTCTGGCAATATCTGATACAACAGGATCAATTTTTCTCTCTAAATAGTTTCGTATGCAATTTCTTAACTCCTCCCTAGAATCCTGAAATGCTCCGACTTCAGAGACCATATATGCCCACCAATATAAAACTATATAATTATTTATGTGATAGAGTTATTAATTTCTTCTTTAGAACATTACTTATTTGTTTTTTCAACAACTTTTTTTGCAGCTGTCTTCTTTTCAGAATCTTTTTTAACAAGAGGACCGACGATTTTAACCAACAATCCTGGAAGACCAGTTCCAACAGGAACGGGTTGATTTAAAATCACATTTTCAACAACGCTTGAAAGATTGTCTTTGTTACCTTTTATCGACGCATTAACAAATTGCTTGTCAGGTGTTTCGAATGTTGCCCTCGCAAGTATGGATGCTTTTTGCGCGATAATTCCAATTCTTGTAACTCCTTTAACTTCTCCAGTGTTCGTCATAGCGTCCGAAACAAGTTTCAAATGTCTCTTATCTATGTTAAGTCCTTGATTGTTAAGAACCTGCTGTATTTCTTCTATAATCAATTGTCTTGCTGCCTCAATTCCAAAAACCCCTGCAACTTCGTGAAGATCATTTGAGGCAAGCTTATCTGGATTAATTTCTTTCATTTCAAGAATTTTTTTCAAACTAGTTCCAAGAGTCATTACGATGTAATCCCTTTCTTTTTTCACAATCAAAATCTGCTTAACTCCTTTAATTCCTGAGATGATTGTTTTCTTCAATTTTTCTTTTAGCTGATAAATTTCTCTGAATCCCATTTCTTCAGCATTAATAACGATTGCAGTTCCACCCTTTTCTTTAACACTGTATCCCAAATCGTTCATTTTTTCAACAACTTTTGAAAGAGACATGTGTGTCTGCCTCATTCCTTCCCTATCAATTTTAATTTCTATTTTTTTGCTTCCAAAGTCAAGGTCAATCTCTGAAGCAATATCCTTAACCATTACTTCTTTAATCTTTTCCGCAAAAATCCTCGCGTCTTTTTCGTTATTATATTCTTTCTTAAGAAAAATCTCCATCTTTGGAGAGCTTGGTTTTTTCCTTGCATCAAATATTTCAATAAGTCTTGGCAATCCCTGGGTGACCTGCATTTCAGAAACCCCTGCGAAGTGGAATGTTCTTAGAACCATTTGTGTTGAAGGTTCCCCAAAGCTTTGAGCGGTAATTACTCCTATTGCTTCTCCAGATTCAAGTTTTCCGTTTTTGTGGAGATTTGAAACATCCATCCCATCGTCTCCATAAATGAATTGAATTATGTTGTTGTTGCTATCCCTTACTGTTCCATCATATTCTTTCCTCAAATCTTGAAGAGCATTTGCCAGCCTTCTATAAAGATATCCCGAACGAGGTGTTCTCAACGCAGTATCCATAAGAGAAGATCTTCCAGTAATTGCTCCAAAGAAAAATTCGTCCGGACGAAGACCCTTTATGAATGGACTTCTGATGAATCCTTTCGACCTAGGAGAAAGATCTCCTTTTTTGAAGAACGAAAGTGTTCTGTCATCGTAACCAAGATCAATTCTCTGTCCTTCCAAATCCTGTTGCCCCACGCAACAGGCCATCTGCGTAATATTCAAAATATTTCCTCCGCCTCCAGAGCGAATCATGTGTGTAACTGGATTATCCTCAGGGAATTTCTTCTTGACAAGGTCTCCTATCTTTGTTCTTATTTCGTTCAAAACCTTAAGTATTCTTATTTCTCTCGATTCTTCTCTTGTCTTTCCTTGGATGATTTCAAGAGTTTCGTCGTTATAGGATTCAATTATTTCTTTTGTTTTTTCCTCAGCTTTTTTAATGATTTCTTCGCTTTCTTCAATGACTTTTTCTTCAACGTCAAGATCTTCCAAAGAAATAGTGATTCCTCTTTCAGTCATGTAGTTTTTCCCAAGATTGAACGCTTTCCTGATTGTTTCAAAAGCAATTTCCCTTCCAAATTCTTGATCAATTAATTTAACAAGCACCCCATCCGATTCTCCAAAAATACTCTGATCTACGACTCCTTTTTCTATTTCTCCCCCCTTAATTTTGATAATTTCGTTAGAAAAATTAATCTTTGGGAGTATCTTAGAAAATATCTCCATCCCCGAAACATTCTTCTTCGTGAATTCGTGGTTTACGCCTGCTCTATAAATTATTTGGTTTGCTTCCTCCCTTGTGAAGTTATCAAGCCCAAGAAGATACCCTCCTGTTATGGCGTCGCTTATGCACCCTATCCAATTCGTGTTATTTTTCGGCGAAATCAAATTCTTTTTAACCTCAAGAAGGATTTTTGCTTCAGCTCTTGCTTCTTCTGTTTGAGGACTGTGAATATTCATTTCATCACCGTCGAAGTCTGCGTTATAAGGTGCTGCGACAGCAGGGTGAAGTCTAAAAGTTCTTCCTGGAAGCATTTTTACATAATGTGCCATTAGACTTCCCTTGTGAAGGCTAGGGTGTCTGTTGAAAAGAACAATATCCCCATTTTCAAGATGTCTTTCAACTTTATAACCTGGAGTCAACTCACTTATAATCTCGTCCTTAAGATCCTCAGTTATTTTCTTTCTTTTTCCATCAGGTCTTATAACATAATTTGCTCCGGGATATTCCGTTCCTTTTTTAATAAGTTCTTTAAGTTTGTCAAGATTCAAATCATTGACGGTCTCTGCAACAGTGACCACCTTCGCGATTTCATAAGGAACCCCTATCTCGTTGATTTCTATCGAAGGATCTGGGGAGATAACCGTTCTCCCGGAATAATTAACTCTTTTACCCGCAAGATTCTTTCTAATTCTCCCTTCCTTACCTTTAATTCTTTCGGTGATAGTTTTCAAGGGTTGTCCAGAACGATGTCTTGCAGGAGGAATTCTTGCAACAGTATTATCAAAGAAAGTTGTGATGTGGAACTGCAAAAGATCCCAAAGGTCTTCTATAATAACTTCTGGGGCTCCTGCATTAAGATTTTCCCAAAGTCTTTGATTAGCTCTAATAATATCTGAAAGTTTGTGGGTCAAATCGTCCTCGCTTCTCTCCCCGCTTTCAAGAATAATACTGGGTCTTACAGTTACCGGGGGAACGAGGAGTCCAGTGAGAATAGCCCACTCTGGTCTGAAGCCCTTGACGCACATCCCAACTTTTTCAAGTTCCTCATCGGGAACGTTGAATAGAATCTCTCTTATTTCCGTTGGGAAAATCCTTATCTTCCCTTTGTAAAAAGTTGTTGGTTTATCAAGTTTAATTTTTTCCTGCGCTTCACTACAATGAGGACATTTTTTGGTATCTTTTGCCTTTTTAATTCTCTGGCTTGGAGAGTATTTTTCAAGGTCTTTTTCCGAGAGCATAAGTTTTCCGCAATCGTAGCAAAAACTTCTCAAGACAAGTTCTATAACCGGAACATATTTTAGGTGAACGACAGAACGGGCAAGGTCAATACTTCCTGGATGCCCAAGACATTCTTTTAATCGCCCTCCACAGGTCCTACAACGAACACCAGGGTCTACAGCACCCATTCTTAAATCCATTAAACCACCGTCGACAGGATACCCATCAATATCGTAAAGCTCGGGGGTTACAATCTTTGCAACGGAAAGCTTCTTAATCTGCTCGGGACTAAGGAGGGAAAATCCAATCGCTTTAACTTTTTTTCTTACTGGTTTCATTTTGTTTTTTATTATTCGTATTTGTTTTTTAATTCAAGACTCGTGTGAATATGCAGCCCTTGAAGTTCTTCTATAAGAAGTTTGAATGCATATGAAACTTCAATAGATTCAATCTCTTCGCTGTTACACATTGAACAAACTTTCTTATCCCTTATACTATCCTCAATTCCTATTGATCCGCATTTTGAACAAATCGGAAGAAGAACTTTGTCTGAATCATATCTTTCTTTCAATAGAAGAGATGCTCCATGAGCAACAAGTGCCTGCTGTTCCATTTCTCCGAGTCTTAAAGCACCACCACGAGATCTTCCTTCTACTGGTTGTCTAGTTAATAGGGCAACTTTTCCAGAAGCTCTTCCATGAAGTTTATTAGCAACCATATATTTAAGTTTCAGATAATAAAGATTTCCAACAAATATTTTCGCACCCATTCTCTTTCCAGTAATTCCGCTATACATTGTTTCTTTTCCATCATATCTAAACCCAAGTTTTTTTAACTGCTGCTCAAGTTCCTTCTTTCCCACTCCTGAGAAAGAGGTACCATCGACAATCTCTCCCCTTAAGCACCCAACTTTTCCAGCAAGAAGTTCAAGAAGATAACCAACAGTCATTCTGCTTGGAAGTCCGTGGGGATTGAATATTACGTCTGGTTTAATTCCCTTGGAGGTAAATGGAACATCTTCTTCATCTGCAAGCATGCCAATAACTCCTTTTTGTCCATAAGGAGTAGAATATTTATCTCCAAGCTCGGGAGTTCTCAAGTCTCTTGTTTTAACCTGGATAATTTTATTACCCCCTTCATCCTTGGTTATGAAAACAGCTTCAACAGTTCCTTTTTCTTCCTGTTTCATTGAAACACTTGATTCTTTCTTTGTACGAACGGAAATTTCTCTTGCTTCTGAAAGGAATTTTGGAGGAGATGTCTTTCCGATCAAAACTTCTCCCTCATTGACTTCTGCTTCAGGGTAAACAACTCCGTCAGATTCAAGGAAACGATAGCTTTCTTCCGTTTTGTATCCGGAGGCGTCTTTGTCGGGAACTGCGATTTCATCTTTTAGACCCCCCGCATAATTCATTTCAATCGAAGAATAAGGTCTGAAGTAAAAACTTCTTCCGACCCCTCTGTCAATGCTCCCTTTATTGAAAACAAGAGCGTCTTCCATGTTGTAACCCTCATAAGTCATAACAGCGACGACAAGGTTCTGTCCTGCAGGATAAGTATTTAGCGTATCATAAATAAAACTTCTAACTATCGGTTTTTGAGGATACTGAAGCACAGAAACATCTGTGTCAAGTCTTGTCATATAATTCGCAGCATACAAACCGAGTGCCTGTTTATAGCTTTTTGTACCTTTGATTAATTTTGAAGGAGAATTATGATTTATGTAAGGAGTAATGCTAGATATAATCCCAAGCAAATCAGTCGGGTCGATTTCGAGATGAGTATGCTGGGGAGTCAAATCTTCTTCACAAAGTGCGACGAGAGCGTCTTCTTCTTCGGAAGCATCGAGATATTCAATCAAACCATCCTTAACTAAATCGTTCCATTTCAATTCCCCCTGTTCGAGTCCAACAAGGTGTTCGTCCCTAAGTCTTGAAGAACCGTTGTCAACGATTATTAATGGTCTAAGAACTCTTCCAGGTTCCGTCGAAATTATTATGTGTCTAAAATTTGAATCGTAACGAACATTCATTTGAGAAGGAAGCTTACCTTCTCTTCTCTTCTCCCTTATTCTGCTCGCAAACTCTTCTGGAGATTTTACACTTCCAATAAATCTTCCATTGAAGAAAATTTCCGTTCCTTCAACACCTTCTTTGTCCAGGCCATCTGCTTCCATTTCTTTAAAAAAATGTACTTCGTCAAGATCTGCTCTCGTAGAAACCTTCGACAAAATTGCAAGATTTTTCCTCAAACCTATTTCCGTTCCTTCAGGTGTTTCAATGGGACAAAAACGTCCATAGTGTGTTGGGTGAAGGGTTCTTGCAGAAAAATTTTCCTGGTCACTTGGAAGCATAGAAGAAACACGTTGAAGCTGTGAAATCGTTGCAAGGTAATTTGTCTTGTCCATATTCTGAGTAATTCCTGAACGCTCTCCGGTCCAACTTCCAGTAGCAATAGCGGATTCAACCCTATGGGAGAAAAGAGTTGACTTGGCAATAATTTTTATCGAGAAAAATTTCTTCCTTTTCGTAGCTTTTTGCAATGAATACTGAATGTCTCTTATGAGAATTCCAAGATTAACCCTAAACAAAGTCGAAAGCAAGTCTCCGGAGAGTCTTACACGCTTGTTAGCATAATGATCTTTGTCCGTTCTTAAGGTTGGGTTTTCCTTTGCAATTAAATACTGTTTTATCAATTTACACAATGTAACAGCCTTCTTAATTCGATCTTCTTTTTTCTGACCAATGTGCGGGAAAAGATAAGAATCTATTCGTTGCTTTACACGGTCGAGAATTTCTTTTTTTGTTCCCTGAAGATTTGTTTTTTCAGAGATATACATCATTGCATCTTCTTTCGTTGCTAAGTTCACAAATTCGTAGAGATTAACAATTACAGAATCTGTTTCTTTTCCGATATATTTCTGGATGTCTGATTCTTTAATCATCCCCAGCGCTTTTAGGATAACAATTGCAGGAATGTCCTTGAACTTGCTGAAAGAAACATCGAAAATTCCTTCCTTGCTTTCTGCAATTGTGACGGGGATTCTATATGTTCCTCTCAATGAGAAAAGCTTCATCGTAAGTTCTCCTTTTGAATTCGTTTCAATGAAAGGCTGGTTTTCCGCAAGATCCTCGGCCATGACCATCACACGCTCATTACCTTTGATTATGAAATATCCTCCAGGGTCAAGAGGGTCGTGATATGTTTCGATAAGTTGGTCTTTTGACATCTGACTAGTATTACAAAAATCGCTCCTAACCATTATAGGTATTTTACCAATTTCAACAACCTCTGAATCAACTTGGTCGTCCTTTTTTACGGTTAACTCAAGTGTAATAGGGGCAGCATAAGTTAAGTTCCTCATTTTTGCTTCTGCGGGAGTAACCAATGAAGAGCTTCCGTCTGCCTCGATAACTTTTGGCTCTCCAACATTGATTTTTCCTAGACCGATTTCAAAATCTTCGTTGTTTATTGTTTGGGAAATTTCGTCAACAATTTCTTGCATCCTTTTTTTTAGGAAATTATTAAAAGAAGTAATATTTGATTCAACCAAAGAGTGCTCACTAAGATATTTTTTCACAACGAGGTGTTTGTCATGTTTCATTATACGACAACCCGGTAGTAGGTATTAACCACCTCTCCTTCTCTCCTTTCTATTTTGATTATATCTCCTACTTCACTATCTTCCGACAATGAGGGGTCGCTAGAAAAAATTTTGGGCAACTGAGCCTTAGAAATATTAAGCTTATCAAGTAGCTCCTGAGCCTCCTTTTCCTTTAACTTGGTTTGTTTTGGCTGTAGAATGTGCATGGCTTCGGTTTTTGTGAGCAAGAGTTTAATACGATTATAGCAAATACTAAACTTTAATGACTTCCCAATAATAAAAGAAACCAGATTTTGCCTTATAAATGTTTTGTTTCCTACGATTTGCACATTAACTAAACCACTTTTCCATTATAATCTTGTTTATATATCAATATAGAATTAATTAAACATGAATTTGGGAACATTGGCGCTTTTAGGAGCTTTACAAACAGCTTCCCCAATGACCGCAGACACTTCTAAACCAGACTCGATAGGTTTCTTGAGAGATTCCGTAGTAATTCCTCAAATTATTGATGAGGGAAGAGCAGAATTTTTTGAGATTCCCTTCCCCTTAAAGAATACGTTAACCAATGAAGTAACATTCTTCCCTTTGCTTTCTCTTTGTAGAATAAGTACGGTAGTTTACAAAGGTGGAGAAGTAATTTCTGCTGCTTACTGCAGGGAAGAGTTGTCTGGTATGGACGTTTTTGCATTGACGGGAGGTGTCCTGGAGGATGGTAGAGAATTTAGGGGGAGATACATGATAGATTGGGGAAGAAATGATGAAGTGGATGCCTGTTATGAAGTAGAAGTATCGCCTAGAATGGTCCCTTCTCACGAGCTGGTAGGATTGGGGGAATGTCAACCACACTATCTTACTCTTTTGAAAGCACTTAGAAAAGAATACGAGAGAAGGAACGCTCCTCCAAGAATTCTTAGTGATTTAGAATAATTTTAAATGGCCCCGGAGGGATTTGAACCCTCGACACCTGGATTAAAAGTCCAGTGCTCTGACCAGGCTGAGCTACGGAGCCGTTAAATAAGTTATAGAGAATTAGTTTAAAAAAGCTTTTGTTAAAGATGTGCTTTCAATTTTTCTTCAAATTCCTCTAAAGAAAGAGCACCGACAAACTGGTCCACAACATCTCCATTTTTAAAAAGAACGAAATTTGGAATTGAAACAACACTGAATTTCTTTGCAAGTTCTCCATTCTCATCAATGTTAATTTTTGCGAATTTAACTTTTCCTTTCATTTTTTCCGAAAGCTCATCCATAACAGGAGTCATCATAACACAGGGCATACACCATTCAGCAAAAAAATCAACGAGAACTAAACCCTTCTTAGTGTAACTATCAAATTCGTTTTTTGTTAAATCGGGAACTTTGTCGTTGTTCGTCATAACAATTTAAGAATTATTGTCATTTATAAAAGTTTTCTTATCAGTTTTCAGGAGAAAAGTCCATATTCAAGGAGTTAATCTTAGGCACATGTATTCTATACTTCACTCCCGCAATATCAAGCATTTTTTTCCCAGCCTTGTACAGGTCGAGGTGAGCGTATTTGTCCGAAATGTAGACAATTTCTCTTATTCCCGATTGGATTATTGCTTTTGCGCATTCACCACAAGGAAATAAACGAACATATATCCTACAACCAGTTAGTTTTTTTGAACTATTTAGTATTGCATTAAGCTCGGCATGACAAACGTAAAGATATTTTGTTTCTAAAGGAGTTCCTTCTCTCGCCCAAGGAAGAACTTCGTCGGAACATCCAATAGGAAATCCGTTATAACCCGTTCCAACAATCTTATTTTCTTTATCTACTATACATGCTCCAACCTGGGTGCTTGGATCCTTACTTCTTCTCGAAGACAATAGCGCAACACCCATAAAGTAATCATCCCATGAGATATAGTCTTTTCTTTTTGTTATTTTTTGTTCTTTCTTTTGAAAAAATCTTTCTGATATTTGTTCAACGTCTTTTTCAAGCTCTTCCAAGGAACCATTAGTGATTATTTTAACATCTGCCATCTCCATACATGCTCTGAGATTTTGTTTATTAGGATCTGTTGACTCCATTTCTCTTTGCTCATCCTGAACAAATTTTTCAAAACTAACATTATCAGATTCGTTCTTTCTTAGGAATGCTCTTTCATATCTCTTTCTTATGTCCGCATCAATGGCAATTAAATAAAAATTTCCATTCTTTTTTAAAGACTCAATTTCCCCAACGGTTCTTAAACTTTCTATGATGCAATTTCCTCCGTCCTCTTCAGCTTTTTCATATAACTTCTCAACAAGATAACTCGAAGAATTTTCCTCTCTTAGTTTGTTTGCAACAAGAACCATGCTCTCTCTATTAACCTCAAGGCCTCTTTTTTTAATCTCCTCAATTAAAAATGATCTTACTGAATAATGCTTAAATCCTTTTTTAATCAATAATTCAACAACACTCCCTTTTCCCGAAGAATTGGTTCCCGTTAATCCGATAATCATATAATTTCAAATATAAATTTATTTTAAAGCATTTGTGTCATTGATTAACTACAATCGCTCCAACCGCATAGTATACACAAACCACAACCGCCAGATGGTCTGTATCCTCTTTTATGGCATGAAGAACAGATCTCAAGCTTCTCTTCTATGTTTAATGAAACCGAATCTCCATGAGGTTTTTCGTCTCCATCTTGTCCATTATCATCTCCTTTAGTTGGCTCTGGCTCAACTGAATCAGGCTCTTCCTCCTCAGATTCAATCCAATTTTTTCTTTTTGAAGGGGACCTTGGAAGAATAAGTCCATAGGGTCTATGTCCTCTTGCCCCATTTTTTTTAGGTATTAATTCCCCTGGTTCAACTTGAATTTTTCTGCCGTCTTCTGTAATCACATATTCAGGGAATTTTCCATCTCTAAGAGTATCTATTACTACTTCTTTAATATACTTTGGATTAAACATACCAGTTAATATGTTCCCCATACCAAAAATTTCTCTTCTTAAATAGTATTTTTTCAACGCCATCTCTACCCCCATCTCTATTGTTGATATGAATCCCTCTTTTCCAACAATCCCTCTTCCGCTCGAGCCTAAACCACCAACTTGGTCCAAGACATCTCCCATTGTTCCACTTCTTCTCAATATATACGAGACTAATCTTCCTAAAGCCTCTATTTGAGCGGCCTCCCTCTCTCCCGCTTTTCCTATAGATAAAAAGGCCTCCAATGGATCATAATTTCTTTTTGGATCTATTGTTAAATGAACATGAAGTCTACCTTCAGGAGTCATCTGATGTATGTAATAACTTGGCATTCCTTCTGGAATTTCAATTGATTTGGGTAGTTTTCCCTCTAACCCTCCCAACAATCCATCTAATCCTGCTTCAGTAAGTCCATGATAAAGTCTCTCTGCTAGGTCTCTTACAGATTCTTCAGATTCGCCACTTGCTTTAAAGACCCAGGCGAGATATTTTGCCACTTCGTTTATCCCTTGACCCGGATCTGTAATTGGATTCCCTTCCTTATCTCTTAGAAGAAAAGCATCTGTTTTTGTGTAGACCCCATCTAACTTAGAAATTCTTCGAATCAGACTTCCGCCTTCTAGAGCATAGCTTGGAGTTCTGTTTAAAAAACCGGTTCCAGAATAATTTGGGGTTTCCTCTGTTTCGGTTTCTTCCCCTGTTTTCCGTCCCTTACCCTCGTCATCACCCATCTCAAAAACTTACAGCCCCCTCAATTCTTTTCTAAAATCTTTAACATCTTGAAAATCTCTATAAACAGAAGCAAATCTTATGTATGCAATGTTATCCAATTTCTTTATTTTTTTAATAACGACTTCGCCAATTGAAGAACCCCTAATCTCTTTTTTCCCTCTTTTCATTAAATTTTCCTCAATTTCGTTTATCATTTTATCAATTTTTTCTTTTGGAACGGGGCGCTTTTCGAAAGCTTTTTCAACCCCTCTTTCAAGTTTCTCTCGAACAAATTTTTCACGCCTACCATCCTTCTTTATTACAAAAAATTCACCCTTGCTTATCTTTTCATAAGTGGTAAAACGCTTTTTGCATTTAAGACACTCACGTCGCCTCCTTATCCCTCCTGGAGATTTTCTTTTGTCGGTTACACGGGTGGCATCCGAACAATAAGGACATTCCATGCAACATACAAGATGTTGTAGTTTAAATACCCTTTGTCTCCATAAGTTGTAGAAACTATTTGAAATAAAAATAGGGGGTATTTAAAGATATATACGCATCTCGGTGTGGTAACAAGTGGGGGGTTTGAACGAAAAGTCAATCTCTTAATTTTGGAAAAGTTAAGAATCTTCAGGAGTAGATAATAATTCTAAACCCCTTATTTTTGAAATCCTTTTTCTTGCACCCTCCAAAGCATCCTCTGAAGAACCATAAAGAGCGTGAGAGCAAATTAATAGTGCGTATCTGGCTCCTTCCATCTCACGAACTTGAAATCCAAAATCACTACCAAAGCCAAAAGTACTAACATCCACTTCATGATATTGAACAGCTTCTTTTACCGATTGAGAAAGAACCATCTATGAAGTAAATTTAAATTATTTATAAAATTAATTCTTCCAAACAATATACTTTGACAATTATAATTGAATTTTATAAAGTACAAAAACATAAAGTTTATAATCACTCTTTTCCTAAGAATGTTAACTAAAAGAGGAGGAATAATAATGACTTCAAAACAAACAATGGGTTGGGGAGCAGTCGTTCTTGCAATTCTTGTTGCACTAACAGAGGCTCTTACATGGTCTGGCAGTCTTAATTACTTGTGGGCTGTTCTAGTACTTATCTGGGGCTTTATGAGTTTCAAATAATCGGCCGTAATTTTTTATTTATTTTTTTAATTCTATATTATTAATTTTTATTAGTTGTCAGAGGAAGCTTTTAAAGGAAGAAATCTATGTACTTTTAGGGTGCGTAGTACAGTGGTAGTATACTC
>SDBV01005163.1_pt1 | contig 18505 bp, 34 predicted proteins | sample 2277081 | NCBI WGS metagenome assembly SDBV01 (sample SAMN10402039, study PRJNA504765) | marine sediment metagenome | isolation source: marine sediment core GS10_PC15, 223 cmbsf | place: Arctic Ocean: Southern Knipovich Ridge | collected 2010 | reverse complement strand
AGTGACGAATGACCCTGACAGATGTCACTTATATTTATCATAGTTTCCTGTATAATCTAAGCATGTGCAGGAGCCGTAACAGGCGAACTCGTAATAGAGGTAAGGCGGGGATCACCCCATCCCCATTCCTGCCATAAAGGAGAACATTAACAATCGACGGTTTTTAGGAGGGCGCATGTAATAATTGCGGTCTTACTCGGGATTCGCGGTATCGGTAAGACGGGGACGGAAAAGCATGAAAGGACAGAATGAACTGGCTGGCAACAGTAAGCCGTCCCGCCCTTCTAAAAGCCGCCGATAACAACCAGCCTCGCGCTGGATAAGGAGAAATAGAATGGCTAGAAAAATAGAGGTCAAAGAGTACACCAGGTTATTTGTGGAATATTTTTATCCGGGCATTTTAGTAAACGAAAGCTCATCACAAGAGGTAGAAGCACGCGATGCTCAAAAATGCGCCAGGGAAATTCCAAAGGGTGCTTTCATGTTTCGGTTCTATGATGTTTTTTATATGGAAGATGCTGAAACAGAGGAGGTATTAAACAGAAAAAGATTGAACGAATCAAAAGCTTATTATGTTGACGGGGTGGCTTTAGACAAAGAGGGTGTAAAAAAAGAGATTCCAAATAATGAAATTCTTTTGTCAAACATGAGAGCTAATGGATGGGACAAAGTCATAAAAACAAGGACGGGGAATATTCAGCCACTCAACGATGACTGCATTATCATAAAGGTAACCGCGTGAAAATCAAGCCATTTGAAAACGCTGGAGGGTACACAACCTTCCATAATGCAATCCTGGATCACATCCTCCCGTTGTGTACATCTAATGAATGGAAGATAGTTTGTATCACTCTTAGGAAAACTATCGGTTGGCAAAAAGAAGAGGACTGGGTTTCTCTTAGTCAATACCAAAAACTAGCAGGAATCAAGTCAAGACCAACGGCACACAAAGCTATCCAGGGCTGCCTCTCAAAGAAATTCATCACGAGGACGCCATATAACGACAGCTTCAAATACTCACTAAACCTAAATTACAGCCTGTCAGTTAAGGCGGTTCAAAAAATACACCAGCCCGATGTAATTAATAAACCGGCCGCTGGTTTAGAAAATGAACACACAATAGATACTATTACAATAGATACTATTACAAAAGATAATAATGGGGCAAAGCCCCGCACCCCCAAACCTAAAAAGAAACGGGATCCTCTTTTAGATCACCCCGCCATAATAGCTCATAAGGATATTATCCGCTTGAACGTCCCTATCATATTTAGGGAAGCCGTTGTCAATATAGTTGGTGACAGTCCGGCATCTTTGAATAAGTGGAAACAAACTTTACGGGATTGGATTGGCTCTGGCTATAATCCAAAAGGCATAAAAAATATCCTCGATAAGTTTCAAGGCGGTTCACCAAAAAAGAAAACTAAAAAGTCAGCGGATAGACAAAGATACACCGAAGGTAACTTCGCTGACATGATTGAAAGCTGAGGACTAAATGAAGAAAATACTAAGCGAGTTGGTCGGAACAAAGATCGAGAGAACTTGTCCAGATTGCGGAGCGCAATTCAAAATCAGGCAGAACTCCACAAACATGAGTTTCTTCCTGGGATGTTCCGCTTATCCAGGGTGTACAACAACAAGAAAAATACCGGAAGAGTACCTAATGCGAGAAGCGGGGCAAGCCTCATTTTTTGATATACCACCTAAAGGATGGAATAAATCCCAATGAACAAACGGCAAATTATAAACTTAGCGGTTTCTACGATAGCCCAAAAGGCCGTCGGCATAACAGAAGCCGAGCTATCTCGAATTATCACAAAGGTCGCCGATATGGTTGAAGCTGAAACAAAGAAAAGTATCGAGGAGAAACAGGATGAATAAAATTAAACCTATAATATTCAATACCGAGATGGTGAGGGCTATCCTTGATGGCAGAAAAACACATACAAGGCGAGTTATAAAGCCACAGCCGGATACTGAATGGTTAGAATATATCATAAAGAGAAACGAAACTAACCGCCCCTATGGAGAGAACGGCATTATGGTAATGGTGGACGGAAAAGAAAAGAAATGTCCTTACGGTGTTCCTGGCGACAAGCTGTGGGTGAAGGAAACCTGGAACGCATCAAGCCTTGACGGGACATGGTGGGAAGATATGGTCGGTACATGTTCAGAAAAAATGGCGTTCAATTGGAATATGTATTACAAAGCAACCAGCCAAACCTGTAAAAAATGGAGGCCGTCCAGGTTTATGCCTAAAGCATTCTCCCGCATCACATTAGAAGTCAAAGATGTTAGGGTGGAGAGGGTGCAGGATATTAGCGATGAAGATATTTTAGCTGAAGGTACACCGATCCCCGTTTCTCCAAACGGTGAAATATTGTTCCAGTTAGCCACGAAACCGTTTCCTCTCTCGCATTATGTAGAGAATCCAAAACCTAAAACATGGACAGAAACTGACTATCTCAGGGCGTATTGGGGTCACTTGTGGGATTCAATCAACCTAAAAAGAGGCTACGGCTACGATGTCAACCCGTGGGTATTTGTAGTTGTATTCGAGAAGATATGACAACGTTAACTAAATCCAGAAAAGGAAAAGCGATGAAAACTAGAGTGAGTAATAAAAAAGTTTGTGTTGCTTGCTTCTGTCGAAACAGAGACGTAAAACCAAGTGACGGAGAACTAAGGCATTGCAATCACCCAAAAGCCACAATATTCCTGGGTAGCTTACTTTGCCCCCTAGAGATTGTGTACAGTTTTCCATTCTCGATAATCAAATGACCCTCCATATTATCCAGCTTGACAGGCATTACTGCGAAGTACCTGGTTGCCAATTAGAGGAATTGCGAGAAATTGATAGGTTTGGCGTTGGCATGGATTGGGACCATTGCATATTCAAGAGAAATAACAAGAAGGGGAAGCCAGATTTTGCTAAGTTTGTGAACAATCCTTTCAACATGCTTCGAGCCTGTTCAATTTGCAACCGGATCACAAAGCTAACCGACTTCTGGGAAACAAAGAAATGGCTTATTGATTTTCACATGGACGGCGAGCATCGGTTTGAGTTTCTGGGCTGGATAAATCAACCCCCTCCGAAGTTTTACCCGAACGGTATGTTTCGGATTTATAATTATATTGCAACTAAACTAGACGAGGAAAGGACGGAAGATGTCTAATTTTTGGCTTACGCCCCCAGGTGTTTATGGTCCATTGAATGATGAATTTGAATTTGATTTTGACCCTTGCCCGTATCCAAAACCAGACGATTTCAATTCGCTAGAAATCCCATGGGGCCAAATGAATTATGTAAATCCTCCCTTTAGAAAAAAGGACGGGAGCGGGTTTGGTCCCACCGCATTTGTTAGAAAAGCAATTGCCGAAAAAGAGGCTGGTCGCTCATCTGTAATTCTTATACCCACACAATCGTATGTTAATTTGCTTTTAGAGGCGGGTGCAGAATTACGCTCAATGGGCAGAGTTCGCTGGCTTGACACGGTAACAGGGCAACCATGCAAAAGCCCTTCACCGATCACCTGTTTTGTATTGAGAAAAGAGAGTTGAAACAGTGATCATTAACGCAGACGCTATCCAGTGGGCAGAGGAATATGAGGGAGAGTTGTTCCATGCGCTTATCTGTGATCCTCCCTACCATCTAACCACAATCACGGATCGGTTTGGGAAAGAGGACTCGGCCCCAGCAAAGGAAGGAACAGACGGCGCATTCAAAAGATTATCAACTGGATTTATGAACCAGGTCTGGGACGGGGGCGACATAGCCTTTCAGAAATCTACATGGGAAGCTGTACACGATCCCCGAAGATTGAAGGTCAAGTTATTTTTTGCCTGGTATGATTTTTGGTTCGGGTGTTATTTCGACCGCAATACGAAAGCATTATATATCTGCCCGATCCCCATGATTTGTTTCAAGGTTTATTTTGAGAAATCGAGTTTATAATTATATATCTATCAACTAGACCGAAAGGAAATAATGACAAATGAGCGACCAATTAGATAGGATTGAAGAACTAGGAAAGGACATTTTGCATCAAATACAAACCGATGTAACAAACCAAACATTAATAGAGAAGTTGCGAGAGCTTGAAGCGCTGCTCAAAAGCGGGAGCGTTCCCATCCCTGGAGGCGACCCCACAATACAACCGGCGTTTTCTTCTGGTGAAAAAGGAACTCGAAGGGTACAAATGAAAGAAACAACCCGGCTTAGAATTCCCAAGACCGGCCCTACTGGAAAAATTTTATATACCAGGAAAGGCGGCCTGAAATTCTATAAACCCACATCAACCAAAAAGTATTATATCGGCGACGTTGTGGAAGTTTGGAGGCCGTTTGTTCAAGGCGATGGCACTAAATTATGGGAAGTTGTTGGCCGCCCTGGGCAATTCCTAATTACCCGACAGATAAATTTTTTGTAGAAAACATATTCACTGCAGGGCGGGGCTAAACCCCGCCCAAGGAAAATGATATGAGCGATTCAGATAACGGCAAGGATTGTAAGCACGAGAACTTACAAATTAGAGCATTGAACCCTTATGGTTTTAATATATATTGTATAAAATGTGATAATTCTATTTTAGAGGGAGACTATGTAATCCGCACCAAAGCATACTATCAGGCAAGGGAGGATGTGATAGAGGCTGGGGAAGCCTATCTCTTATCCTGTGATGATGAGGGCGAGAACGGTGATTATCAGCTATTTTGCGAAATGAAAGAGGCCCTACAAAAAGACCAACCGGAGGAGGAGGCAAATGATAAATGATTTGAACTTGCCAAAGAAGTTTATTCCCATTTACAACGCTTCATTTTTCAGAGGTTATTATCCTGACTACGAAATAACTGATGTGCAAATACGGGATTTGCTAACCGCCCTCTCGGAAGCAAGGAATGAGGCGGATGTACTGAAGAATGAGTTAATACCTAGGGTTGAGCGTGAGTTAGCAGGGGCGAAAGTAGAATTAAAGTTGGCGAGAATGACTACAAGCCTTGATGAAGATACAAGCTTTTATAGCACCAAAGTTGGACTACTTGAGTTATTGCTAGAACGACTGAGAGGTGATAGCCAATGAACATAAAAGAGATTAGACAGGCGCTATCAAATTGGAATAACGGCAATCGCACAAAGGCAATTCCTGTGTGGATGGCCTATCTTGTTCCGAAACTCGTTGAGTTTCTCCTCGCCCACATAGCCCAACTAGAGGAGGAGAATAAGAGGCTGCGGGAGGTGGTTCTTTTCTGGGAGTATCCGATGGTTGGTGGTAATTTAATAAAAGAGGATATACCATACAAAGACGTTCGTAAATTATTTGACCAGTTGGGTGACGCTCTCAAAAAGGACAATATTCCAAGTGAAACATAGATCGGTATTCATAATATCCATGTTCCTTTTTGTGGGCGCGATGCTGGTTGTTTTGGTTATTATGGCAATGAGGGCGTTTTGACGTATCGTAAGAAAGGCTGAATATGGTATTAAAGTGGTATAATCATAGTTAGGTTGCCCCATGTCAAAAAATTCGTTGTCTTACGTGTTTCAGCCATTTATTGATAAGCAAGGTGGAATTAACAAAGGTTGTAAATTCACCGCAAAGCTATTAAAAGACAAGTGGACGTGGAAATATTTATATCACGTTTACAGAGGAACGGTACAGCCAAGCCAGAAGCTAACCCGCAAACTAAAAGCCTTGCAACCCCCCAAGCCGCCCCGCCCCCGCCATCGGAAAATCATCGAAGCAACCAGCAAAGAGCAATGGGAGCGGTGGAATACGATGAGTTCAGATGAACTGAGACAAAAATTAGATAGCTAAACGAAAGGATTATTATGGAATACACAACCCAAATGCAGTATGTTTGTAAAGAGTGCAAAAAAACCGCTCCGATGGAATTGATACTGTGCGGGACTTGCGGGGACTATAACGGAGTAACTCCAATGCCTGAAGGTTGGAAATATTGGCCTATGGCATCCAATCAGCATTCTTGGCCTAAACCCATTATATGCGTTGAGTGCCTGGATGAAAAAGAATTTGAGGAAGAGACCAAAAAAATCAAAGAGGCTGAAAAGGCAAGGCATTGTCGAGAGTGCCATTCGCAGAAATATTAATCACGATCCCGTATTGAGACAGACCAATGGAACACCCTGACCGCTGATGAATTACGAGAAGCATTAGATGATAAAGTGAAAGGATTGAAATGAAGCCATCTCCCGTTCAAGCCAGAGGACTAAGGGCGTTGAGTGCGCCATACGAAAGATTTAGGCCACAGATTCGTATGAACGCAAAGAGAAGCACAGGTAAATTTTACGCAATAAGCAACAAGAACCTAAACGGACACAAAATAAGAATTAGCACCGCCAACGCCCTCATCAAAAATCAATGGGTAGAATCTATCGACCCGTCAAAGGAATATTTAGAAAACGACTTTGTGATTTCACAGCTAGGAAAAGATATTCTTGAGATGTTGAGCGAAAGAGACTTTGTATCTAGGCCAACCAAAAAGCCCATGTGGTCAACTGCTGACATTTTGGATGCCCTAAATGAGAAATATAAAACCCTCAGCGAGGCCGGATTTGACGATGCCCCTATGTGGATTTATTTTGATGAGTTACGAAGCTCTGGCGGCAGGGGGAGTCGGGTTGATTTCTGGGCTATGGCATGTTGGCGTTCCCTGAAGTATAAGCGAATATCTTACGAGATAAAAATATCAAGGGGTGATTTTCTCCACGAATTAAAAGACCCGTCTAAAAAAGAATTTGCCATGGAAATATCAAATGAGTTTTATTTTGTTACGCCGCCTGGGTTAATAAAAGAGGATGAGCTGCCCGAAGATTGCGGCTTGGTAGAATTATCGGCAGACGGCGAACTTCAAATTACAGTCAAATCGCCCATAAGGAATCCTGATTTTATCTTTACCTGGGATTTCGCTTCGTGTTTAGGGCGAAAGATATTTAAAGCCAGCGAAAAGACAAAATCAGAGTAAACCCAAACAGAGCAAAGGAGGCTCTAAGAAATGAGCAAAAAAACATTTACGATAATGGCGGTCTTTGAGGACATAACCAAAGACGAAGCCGAATCAATAGCTAAGTTTCTTGTGTTCATCGGAAAAGCACATAACGTAACCGCGACATTTGCAGAAGAAATAAAGGAGGACGATAATGGCGAAGAAGAAATCAGTGCGCCAGTGCAAGAATCGCCGTGATTTTATGCGAGCTGCTTCCAGGCAAGGAGCCGATGTTACCGAAGGATCGAACCATACCAAAATCAGCACATCAAGGGGCGCGAGTTTTTTATCTCGCGGTTCGGGTGAGTACAATCCCCGTTATCGTTCCGCCGTAGTAAAACAATTGCTTTTGCTGGGACTGAAAGCGTTCCCGCTGTTTTTGTTGATCTCGTGGATGTGGGCTGTTGCAAATCCCGAAAGCGCTCAACTCATAATGGCGACAAGGTGACTGGACGCCCGAGACCGTAAGAAAAGTTTATTTTGATAACGAGTAAAAGGAAAAAAAATGAGTTTATATCAGTTATGCCCTAGTTGCGAGGCGGGATTAGATTTCGGTAGTGAAGGTTGGTGGAAATGCCCTGTTTGTAGCGCAGTGTTCTATGTAAAAGAAACCGATCACGAAATTGAGGATTGCCACTGTTATCTTCCTGGAACAATAAAGGAAAGCAGAGTTGTTCCCAGGACGGATGTAATTCCTGTGGCACAAAAACCGAAACAAAAATATGGGTCAATTGCCGAACTTCATATACGAGAAGGCATTGAAGTGTGCAAAGAAACAGGGCGGATACTTAACCCTGGAAAAATGGGGCTACCAAAAACCAATGACCCACCCCCGAAAACATAAAGACGTTTCACGTGAAACATGCGGAAATTTTATCAACTATTTTGAAAGGAGTTTGTTATGAAAAAGAAGTTAGTCGTATTGCTAATTGTGTTAGTCGTTTTGTTGGCGGGGTGCTGGGGAGAGAGGGAAGAAAAAGTGTGTAGGATATTGGGTTATCCAGAGGTTTTTGTTGATTCGTCAACAAACCCAGACACCCATTATTGCATCGACCTCCCTAAACTCGGGGAGACAGGTCGTGTTATTCAATTGCCCTATAACTCGACAGATATATTAGAGTCCATTACTGAAGATTGACCCGCCCCCGAAACCATAAAGATGTTTCACGTGAAACATGCGAATACATAATGAAAGGAGGTGATGTGTAATGAAGTGTAAAAAATGCGGAAAGCGTCATAACTTTTTTGATGTAGCGTGTCCAACACCATCTAAGTAATCCCCAGGGATGCGCCTGGGTAATCAACGCAATCTAACGGAGGTGATTAGATAGACAATCTTTATCCATGCGCACCACGGGATGCAGCCCTCTTGGATAAAAGCAAAAGCCCCCTCGCGGGGGCTTAGTCTTTAAGGGAAGTTGGGGGTTATCCGGTTTTATCTTTTCTGTCCTTCAGAAATTCTCCTAATTCGTGGAGAAGACCAGAAACCATAACCGCAAGCACAGATGATATATTCGCATCCACATTGCCTGCTTCTGCCCCGCCAACAGCGAGAGCAGTAAATGCCGCAGCTATTCGCGCCCAAGTTCCATTTTTAACCCACCCGGAATACTTTCCCAGGAGGACTAATGCAAACACAAAGACACCCACCAAGACGCCTGTCAATCCGTTGGAAACAAGAAGCTCCCAAACCTGTTTGAAATTCTGTAAATCCATTCTAATGCTCCTTTACTAATTAGTAAAACTACAATTAATTCTACACCATATTCAACTATTGTACAAATTTCTGCCTCCAGTTTTTCAGGTTGTCTGACAACTTAATGCTATAATAAAGTTGCCCCATCTCAAACTGACGCTGTGAAATGGTTGCGAGAGTCATGCCATCAGCGAACACTTAGACTGCCCGGTGGGGTATTTTTTATTAGTAATCATTTCTGCATTCCAAAATATGTACCAATTCCAATCAGCAAGCTAAGAATCCCATCCCAGATATTAGAAATCCTTTTCATCTTGGCGTTTTCCTCGATGTCCTCTTTCATTTCTGCTCGCTCGTCTTTTGCCCTGTTTATTCTTTCGTCAAACCTAGCGACAGTAATTTCTATTTTCTGGACAGATTCCAATAACTTATCTAGCTTCTGATGTTGGGTTTGTTCGTTGCTCATCTTGGATGTATCCTTTCGCCTACGCCTTGACCATAGGGAACCCCGCACCACTTATGAAACTCGGCCACGGTGTAGTTTGCCACGTTCAAATCGATTGCCTTTTTGCCAACGAATCCATAAGCCTTTGCATCCCCGGACCACGAGTACTGAAAAATATCCCATGCGCTATCGGATCTCTTGGCGTGCGTGCGCCCGATCTTTAGGCTAGGGCTTTTCAATGGGCTTTCAATAAAAAATAGCTGCGCAACCCACAAAGGCCAGTCCAGCATCCATGAACCATGAGGGTCCAGGTCTGTGATAATTTGATTGACGTTGGCATATAACCCGACCCTGCCGTCAAAGCGAGAGGCTAGATACTCGATGATCTTCCGGCAATTCTCGCTCGATCTTTTATTGAAGTGATTGTTTTCCCATGTGTTACTTTCAAAGTCTAACCACAGCATGTGATAATTCGTATTGGGATTTTCCATAGCCAGGTACAGGAATAGTTCCGCCTGTTTCAACCAGGGATCTTCATCTTCATAATAATGGTAGGCTCCCCGAATATCTACTTGGTTCATTCGTTTGCTGTGATTGTGATATTTTTGGTCTTTGGTAGACCCATAAGATAATCTCTGGATCGCAAAGTCAACCGGGAGGGGGGTTTCCTCCGGCATGATCCAATCGAGCGCCCACTTTGAAAAGTCTATTCCATGCGCCCTGCGAGAAGCCATCCGTTTATAAGGATAGTTTGCAATTTCTCGCGTGATCGCATTGTTTATTGTCCGTCTCAGGATGTTTGATTTTTTAAGTATGTCTGTCATTGTTGCCTTTTGGGTTTGATTATCGCAACCACCAATTTTTCTGCTATGGTTGTATTTCTGAGGGCGTGTGATCCAGCCCTCGACCAGCATCGATTATATTCTGCATGGTCAAAGTTGGTGTAGTCATAGCAACGTTTAAGGCCGCAACTGCAAAATCATACAAGAATGTATAACCACCCTCTGTGCACCCGTCCAGCTCGATTGCGCTATTGAAGGGTTGGACATCTGGGTGTTTGTCTTTTATTTTTTCCAGAATGGCGTTGACATAATCCACCATCCGTTGTTCTTCTTCAGTTAGGTTTTTATCGCAAATATCTACCATCACTCACCTTTCCTTTCATTTTATCTCGCTTTCCGTGTATTTTCATAGCCTCTTGATTATACATCAGGAAATATAAAATATTTTGGATCCGCCTGTAGGGGGCGTGTATGTAATTGCCAGTCTGGGTCTTTCACCGGCAGTGACGGAACTAGATGAATCAAACTGAATCTCATCCGCGTCTTCCGTATCTGTTTTTATCAAGAATCCATTATTTGTAAATGCCGGGCCTGTCCCAACCATCGCTTCTATCTCAGCATAATCCGATAATGCGCCGTCTAATTCAAAATCTATTTGATCTCCCGCGCCAGGGCTATCACCGATTGATGTGGAGCCGATATCAGCGGCCTCCACGTCATTTGCGCCCCCGCAACCAGCAACTTGCCAGTTGTTTCCTGTTGAATAAATGTTCCAAGTCGCCTCAGATTCAACCCAATCCCTCTTTACTCTAAAAACTCTTTTTATCCTTATATTATTAGAATTTTCAGCAACCACCCAAAAAGACAGGGTTGCTGCAGAAATCTTAGAGCCCGTTGGGATAGAAGTTAAACTAAGTTTGATTAGACCCTTCTGTATACTTGTAACAGAGTTGTTCTCGCCCGATATAATCCTATTGTCAGTTGCAAAGTTTGTTGTTGCCTGATTAGACCTAAGAAAAGTGTCTATTCCAGACGTCTCATCGGGCTGACTCGAATATTCGGCCATTATGGAAGCCCCGCTGTAATAACAATTGATAACCCATTGGGCGCTGTTCCGCTATGCACCGCGTCCACATCGGGATATAACATATCGCCTGTTGCAAGATCGTCGTTTGAAGTGTTTATTGTGCCGTCTCTTGCGAAAAACTCATTACCCAAAGTGACCTTTACAGTGAGCACATCTACATCAGAGCCCGCTCTCCGTCTGCGAATTTGAATATCGGTAGCCCCTGTAATGCCTTTGTCATGAACAACACAAAGAACGTCTATGATATTCATTCCGTTCATTTCTATTGGGATGGGAATTCCGTCTACTCCGTTTCCGGTAGCAACTCCCGCATCTGATTGGGTGTGTATCCATCCAAATTTTGCCCTTGCAAAATTGCTATCTGCAAATTGCTTTACGCCCAACGCCCTGGCTGTGTCATCGCCTGTGTTTATCTCTGCTGTGGTTGCAATTTCTATTTTCCCCGCCGCTGAAGTAGAAGCCGCCCCCACCGCCGCGGTAATAAGTGTGGTTTCAAAAAGATTGGTGAGGGTTATTTTCTGTGATAGTGGAGTGCCGCCGGGGTCGTCCACAATCTCCATTATGTCAGTCCCTATGGGGGAACTGTTCTCTGTTTTTTGGGTTAGTTTTTCGTCGTCTGCCATTTATACCGCCAGTACCGTATCCGCAACGCCTAACGGGTTGCTGGTTGGTGTTCCTATAATTCCGTTTACTTGGTCTACAATTACATTTGATGCGCCAAGGGCTGCCCCGTCAAAAGACTGCAAGCCTGCCGCCCCGTACATCAAGGGATAGAAAATTACGCCCCTTTGTTGCCTGTATCCGATTGGTGTTTTATGCATGTCTGCGAATTCGTCTGCTGTCCAAATCGCGTTAGCAAAACAAATCTCAGCAACCGGGCCTTCAAAATACTCATTCTGTGTCCCATTATCCCTCCCAACAAATAACCCGTCTCCTGCATCCGAATTAAATGCACCGGCGGCATTGGATATTGTTGTTGTGTCTTCAACCCCGTCCAAATACAATATGGCGTTATTGTTGATGTTTCCTATGTCCATAGAAACACCAAACGTGTAAGAGCTCCCAACGGGCACAGAGTTGGTTGTGGTATGCCACACACCCAAACCGCTTGTTCCGGTCTGAGAAAAGCGCAAGCGATCACTTGCGACATTATACAAGATAGACCACCCCGCGGTTGATGGGTTAGCTGGTGTTTTCCATATTAAATAAGGGGATGTGCCAGAGCCGTTCCCGTCTAATGTGAACCTCACAAATATAGACTTGGTTGGTATGTCATCATATATTGCGCTGTCCGCAAATTTTATATAATCCGCACTTCCGTCAAAATCAACGGACATAGAACACCTCAAACTCATGTGGGATAGAATAAAGAATATCCCACATATATAGTTCGGCGTAGACTTCTCCTAACTGACCTTGCTCATAATAATAGTTTATTCTCCAGCAAGGTTGTTCTTCGTCTTCGCATCTAGCAATATAATCAATCGTTGCCTGCTCGAACTCGGGGGATTGGCTTATGCAGTCGCGGTTTTCACAGTCGGCTATATGCCCAACCTCGTGCAGGGCGCAAGCCTCCCCTTTTGAAAAGGTTAGGTAATAATCATCTACCACAAAGAACATTCCACACGCCCCGCTTGCTTCCCATGAGCTGAAATAATACTCCGGAGTCATGTCGCCGCTGGATACAAACATCCAGAACATTAAGAACAACTTGCTAATTAGGTTCATCATAATATTGTCTCCTTTATATCATTATATGATATTCGGACACAAAAGGTAATGTTACTTAGTATTATATTTATCATGTCGCTAAACTGAAGTTTATAGCAAGGCTAGTTAATGCAAAGTCGCCTACATTGGCGGTATCCCCTCCGGCGCCGCCTTTCCGTACCATTGCAAAGCTTATCCAATCATCCGCAACCACGCTGTCGTTGTTTGTCAATAGCTTGCTGAATGCGCCCTCTGTTCCAATTGCATCAGGAACGGAGACAGTCAAAAAGTTTTCTGTGTCGTAGACTTTCGCCGTCCTGTTGGTGTCTGTGTCTGATACCGCCGCAACAAAAAATTTGAAAACTGCTGCATCGTCTGAATTCACTCCGGTCATATAATAAGAACCAGCTACTCTGGCGGTTACGCCGTAACCGCGAGGCCACCTGACTAACCACTGTCTACCTTCGTTTGCCGTTCCAATAAATGTAAGGATTGGGATAACGGGCTTATTCCCATCAACCGCTGCGCCTGAACTTTCATTGACTTCGCTCCCTGCAGCAGTCACCCCTGAGAGTGGGGCATAGGCTTGTGTGTTGTTGGGCCACAATTCAACTCTAAAGAAATCATTAATAGCATTGTCGTTATTTGCAAATATATTATAGTCGGAAGCAAGAACGACATAGCCCGCGATCTGATTGCTAACTGTTACGAATCCCATAATATATTCCTTTTACAAGCATTTTGTTTTCAGCCTCTAATTGTTTCAGTGTTTCTCCAAGATGCGGATCGTAGTTTCTTTGTCTCACATCTTTGCGTGCGCCCAACAAAGTCTTTATGTTTTCGCAATCACCCCAATATATTTCTTGTGGCCTAAAATCATTTCCTATGTTTTTACAATCCCAACACCAGTATAGCGGTTGATGTTCGTCCACGCCTTGGTCAACTTTGCAAGTATTATCAGGGCAACGCACAAACCAGCGCCCCTTAGAAACAGAGGGGACAACATCTCCATGTGGTTCTTCCCATCTTGGTCTGGTTGTCCACCCGTGTTTTTTGACAACTAAACCAGTGAACGCCTTGTAGCCAACTTTTTTATATCCAGGCAATTGATCCGATAGACTTATAATTACTTTTTCATCCATTATCCTATTCCTAATCTAGTGTCAATCCCAAGCGCAGATAAAGAAAGCACCCAAAATGACTGTAAGTCAGCGGCTCTGGGAATTATTGTCCATTCCACAATGTCGTTCTCTAAAACGCGCGCGCTATACCCTTGCAAAAAGAAATCTTGATCTACCGCGCTTTGGGTTTCCGCCATTGTGAATCTGTCCCCGGGTTCCAGGAACATAAACCCCAACATTGTAGAACTCTCTCTGTTTGCAATAAATGTTACGCTCTCGACAATCACGTCGCCGGATGTAGTTTCTGAGAGAACTATATCGCCATAGGATTGCGTTATTGTAATATCGGGTTCGTATTTGAAATTGACCGTCAAGGGGATAACCCCATCTTTTGCTTGGCTAACCAAATCTTCCCGGATGCTTTCAAAAGGCTCGTAGTCAAAAATCCCTTTTCCTCGGGCTTGTAATGTCGTTATAAAAATAGATGCGGTGTCAGAGTTAGTCAATTCGTACTCAACCGCTTCTGTTCCATAACTAGCGATCACTGTTAATTGAGCGGTCTTGTTTGCTCCGCCTCCGTCCGCTTGTGCATTTGCAATAAAGTCTGTGCCTGAAACGGGAGTAACCATTTCTGTGCCTGACACGTTCCGCCCCGATCCGCTAGGGTCAATGTACGCGCCGCGATACCCGCTCAGGGTTTCCCCTGCTTTTAGTTCAATAACCTCATTCAAACTAAATAATACAGTTGTGGCCTCCGCGTCTACCTCGACGGGCCAACTCTTTGATTTGATAAGATTGGCGTGATGCTTACCAACAGAGACAACCATCTCTTTCATATTGTCGTTGTAGCTTGCCGATTCTGTTTCATTCCAAACTCGCTTGTCTCCGCTCTCATCTAAAAGAAATGTCCCATCCTCCGCAAGCCTTCTGCCTGATTCGCTCACGCTTGTCGGAATTGTCGCGGCATCAGCGGACGTGGACCGGGTAAATCTATTCTCAAGAACAACTGTTTCTCCATCTGTTGAATCGCCCTTTGCATAATAATAACTAATTTCGGAGTCTACTATGTTCTTTATCTCAGCTATTGCCTTTGTTTTGTCTCTGGTGATGTGAAATACCCTCGGAAAATTGGCTGTTCCCACTCTGTAATCTGTGTTGATCGGGGACACCTGAAGATTGGCGTCTATCAATGCGATGGCTTGGTCTGACCTTTGGTCTGTCGCCAACGACATCAACCGCAGTTCGTGTTGGTTCACTTGTTTCATCCAGTCGTGAACCTCGATATTTGTTATCCTGCTTCTCTTTGTTCCGGGGATCGGATTTATCCCGCCGCTAGGTATCTTGCCTTGGAGCTTATAGCGCGTCGCGCCCTCAAATGTAAACGATAATCTAACTTTATTTCCGACCGCAAATCCGCTTTGTGCGCCCGTGTGTCCCGGGCTGTATTTTCCTGTTTGATTCTTTAGCGCAAAAGACATTGTTCCTATTTGTCCAGTCCTGTCCTGTGGCGCGTTTCCCATGATTCCACGCCGCCACGCGATAGACCCAGAGCGAACTTCACTACTCACATCAGTCCACGAGCCGGTGTCGAAGTCCATCTCAACAGTAATAGAATCAAACCTTTCCACTATCCGGCCTCTACAATTGCTTGCTTTAAATCCATCATGCCATCCTTGAAGTCTTTACCGAGAGCCGCAAACCCTGCCTCCATGCCCGCGTTTCCGTTCCCGCTATTTCCAGAACTGCCTATTTGATTGTTCGGGACAACCGTTCCAGCCCCTCTCGGTACAAGCAGTTCAGGCCCTTCCTCGCCAACTAATATACCCTCGCCAGCGGAGAAATTGCCGCCCCTTGCTTTGGGTGTAAAATTCTCCAAAATGCCCCCCGTTCTTACTCCAATCTCGCCAGCTATGCCGCCCTTCACTACTATATTAATTATCGCGGTTGCCTTCCTTCCGTCTATACTGTCAAGTTGTGTGTTGATGTTCTGCAACAAAGCGAGGGCTTCCGCATAAGAAATATTCAAATCATCCATTAGCTCTTTTGCAGCTGCATCTAGTGTTATTTGCCCCACCGCTGCCGCAACCGCAAGCGCCCTTATCTCTGCTTTTTGAAGGGAAAGCTCATAGCTCTCCATACTTGTTTCGTTATTGTCGATTTGTTCTAGTAAGCGCGCGAATGTATCTAGCACTTCCTGTCCGCCCGCTTTCAAAAACTCAATTCTGTCTTGTTCCTGTTGAATTGCGCCTAAAATCCCAGTGTCTACACCAGCCAATGACCCAATTGGGTCGTCGGATATTTGGCGCAACCCCGTTCTTTGTGATACGTTGAAGTCCCCCAATTCTGCGAACCTGTTTATTGCCAATTGCCTTACAGCCATTTCATCTAAATCTTCGTTTGTGAGGGCCAACAAATCCCTATTGGCTGCGTACGCTCTCTGTATATCTACGGTCGCCCCAAGTACGCTTTTTTCCGCCCTGAGTTGTATTTCGAGCTCAAAGTTTTGGGCCTTTGTGAACTTGGCTTGCTTCTCTGCGAGAAACGCGCGTTTCTCGTCATTGCTCAACCTTTCTTTATTTTGGGGATCAAATATAGTAAGCTCTCTTAAGCCAGTGACGGTAGTCCCTGTCCCTAGGGCGTCATTCAACTGCTCTTGTGAGATCACGCCTTTGGCTACGGCGGCATTGTATTCATTGACTATCCGTAAATCTTCAGCCCACCTTGACCCCAAATCTTCAACAAGTCCCAGAACGGGTTCCAAACTACGTCCGAGTTCGACCCCAAACTCTTCTTTAAGGTTAGCTGAGGTTCTTTCAATCTCAGCAAAAATGGGCGGCAATCTCCCCGCCGCCTTTGCAGCCGCCAGTGAGTCTTTCCCGAATTTTGCAATCGCCCTCCCTGCTACAATCGCGCCAGTGATGCCCAGAAATCCTTTTGCCAATCCGGTTAGTTTCTTCTTTAGGTCGTCAGACCCTTTACCTGCTTCTCCTTGTTCTTTCTGAAAGGCTTCTTGCTTTTCTTTTGACGCTGCCAGAGCTGCATTATACGCTTCTATATCGGCTACCGTTTCCTGAAGTCCAACGTTCCCCTTTTTGAAATTTTCAAGAATAGCGGCCTGACTATCGCTAAACTCCCCACCCGTTCTTGCGGCCTCTTGTTGCGCCATCCAAAGTTTAGTTATTTCCTCCTCTGCCTTTATAATATCAGTGGTGAATCCCTTTGATGATTTACCGGCCTCAATAAACGCCTTGGCTTGCTCCGACGCCGTGCGACCTGTTTTTCCAAACGTACCTTCAACCTTTTTGGAAACGCCAATAAATTTTTCGGTGGTTTTCTCCAAGTCCTTAAAACCCGCCTCGACCTTCTTTAATTCAGCCGTAGACTCGTCAACAACCTTAACTAAAATCTCAACAGTAGACATTATATAAACTTATTCCTTCGCAAAAATCCTATCATTTTACGTTCCGCATCAGACATCCCGTGGATCGCCTTACCTTGCCTGCTCCTGAATGTCGACAGGTGAGAATACATATTACTGACAAGGGTCAAACGGTTCATCAGTCCATACAGTTGGTCGAAATACCCGCCCGCCTTCGGCAAGGTATTCCATTTTTCGCAACTCCACGCTAACACTAACTCCTGGGGCGGTGCACCCATTATCTTTTTCCCTTCTTTGTCTCTGACGAATTCCCCGTCGTCGTCTTTGACGCCGTCAATAGTGGCAACCACCGCCTCAATCAGTTTTTTGAGACGTTATCCAGCGTGTTCAGATGAATATATACTTTCATTCCGACCCAAGAAACGATACTCGCATGTGTCGGGTCTGTCGATTCTGCTAGGTCAAACTCATTAATATCTGGAATTAGTTTACACTTCCAATCTTCAACGAGGTCTTTGGCCGCAATCCAGTAATTTTTCATCCTGTCTTTTTTCTCAAAAGACGTAACGACAGACACATACTCCAGTTGTTTCTCAACCGTTATGTCGTCGGGAACAGTGAAACTTGCGTGTTCGCTTTTGAACTTAGCCATTAGGCTAACGCCACCGATGTCCGATTCATCGCACCTGTCAATGTTGCGCTTGCGCTAAACGTCAGGACTGTGTCCGGTGAACCCGAGACCTCAACATCCGACACGAGACATTCGCCATTTTTGTATTTCAGTGTGTCGTACCACTCAAATGTCTTGGTTTTACTGGTGTCGTTTCCCTGCAGCGGGCCAAAAAGGGCCTCTGTCGTTGAGTTCCAAAAACCGCCCAAGGGGATAGTCGCCCCTGCAATGCCGTAAAGAAACGTTCCTTCTCCGTCTCCTAACGCTGTGTCTTCCAAAATAGATTGGATGGCGGCAATCGAAACGCTGTTGAGATGCGATGTAAGCGCGACCAATGCTCCGTCTGCTCCGTCTAGTTTAAAAGTTACGTCTTTACCTGTTTTATTCGCCATTTTCTTTTACCTCATTATTAGTCTTTCTGCTCTTTTTCGAGCCACCCGCCAGAGCTAACTCTAGCCTTTTCACGTTGTCGTGATGTACGGTGTCGGTGTTACCGCTTCTTTCCAATCGTTTGGCGTTTAGTTTTGCCTTCGCCAAATCCTTCTCTATTTTATTCCTGGAGTGTGACATTGCTTTCCTCTTTCCATTCAATTAGTAATTCCTGCATATA
>SDBV01005162.1_pt1 | contig 18505 bp, 16 predicted proteins | sample 2277081 | NCBI WGS metagenome assembly SDBV01 (sample SAMN10402039, study PRJNA504765) | marine sediment metagenome | isolation source: marine sediment core GS10_PC15, 223 cmbsf | place: Arctic Ocean: Southern Knipovich Ridge | collected 2010 | reverse complement strand
ATATGGTATTACCCACTGATTTCCTGGTAATTTTTACCAGGAAAAGGAGTCAGCATTCAGGATTCAGTAGTCAGAATAAAGACATGGCCGTATAATTTGAGACATTAGAAGCTTACTCCAATTTTATAGGATATCTTTTTCTACATCGATACCGGGCGCCGTCTCAATCAATTCCAGGCAATCGCTCGATAGTTTGAATACGCAACGTTCAGTTATAAGCAAAACCGGTTGTTTCCTCTTCACGGCGTATGGACCGCTGAACGTTACCTGTTCAACATCTTGTAAAAACTTTTTCACCTTTCCTTCCTGGAGAATTGTTAGTTTTCCATCTCCAGCGGATACTTTTAACCCCCCTGCCATAAAGGTTCCTACAAAAACAACCTTCTTTGCACTCTGGGTGATGTCGATGAATCCACCTGCCCCCGCAAGTTTCCTACCAAACCTGCTCACGTTTAAATTACCCTTCTTGTCTGCCTGGGCTAACCCCAAAAACGCGATGTCAAGACCTCCTCCATGGTAAAAATCGAACTGGGCCGGCTGGTCAATGATAGCATCAGTGTTGGTTCCAGCGCCGAAACTCAACCCCCCCGCCGGAAGCCCACCGATAACCCCGGGCTCGGCAGTCAGGGTTATTTGCTCGAAGATGCCTTCCTCGTTTGCAATGCTCGAGATAGCCTCCGGCATGCCTATGCCGAGGTTCACAATGTCTCCTGGTTTTAATTCAAATGACGCCCTCCTGGCTATCACTTTTCGTGCGCCCATTTCAATAGGGGGAATCGACTGGGTGGGTACTTTGATCTCACCGCTGAAAGAAGGATTATAAGCTTCCGCAAAGGTTTGCCAGTGGTATTCCGGACGGGAAATCACTATGCAATCCACTAAAATCCCCGGTATCTTTACCTGCTTAGGATTCAGGGTTCCTCTTTGCGCCACGCGCTCAACCTGGACGATCACAATGCCTCCTGAATTCTTGGCAGCCATTGCTATAGCCAGAACCTCCAGGGTCAGGGCTTCCTTCTCAAGGGTGATGTTACCGTTTTCATCGGCCGTAGTACCGCGTAAAAGGGCAACGTCAATGGGAAAGGTTTTGTAAGCCAGATATTCTTTGCCGTCAAAAGTAACCAGCTCCACCAAATCTTCGGTTGTCATCTCGTTTGCTTTGCCCCCCCTGTTCCTGGGATCCACAAAGGTTTCAAGACCAACCGTAGTAATCGTGCGGGGCTTATGAGCGGCAATATCTCTAAACATGTGAGAAATCACCCCCTGTGGAAAGTTATAAGCCTCGATTTTATTCTCTATCCCAAATCTTGAAAGTTTGGGCGCAACCCCGAAAAAGCCGCCGATGATCTTTGTTACAAGACCTTCATGCCCGAAGTGATTCAATCCCCTGGCAACGTAATCTCCCTGACCGGCGGCATAGACCAGTGTAAGTCCCTTCGGCTTTTTGGTTTCTAAATAATGCTCCTCCAGGTAGATAGCCAAATCCTCGGCGAACCCGGCGCCGCAGAAACCGCCGGTCGCTACCGTGTCGCCGTCTTTGATTAAACGAATAGCTTCCGCTACCGATACAATTTTACTCTTCCGGGACGAAGGAGAGGATCGCCCGGTTTCTCCTGATTTCCCTCATTCTGCGGTGAGAGGGATTATAAGTTTTACTATCATTTACTGGCTGAAGCTACTAATTGCCGTTCTTTAAGAATGTGTTGATTATTTGTTGAGAAAATATAAAGGACATTATTACAGGAACCGTTATCCTGCTATATCGTTCGTAGAATGAATGGAATTGTTGTTTAGTAAGGAATCTCTCAAATTGCCGGTAGGGTTGGTGCCCAGATCAAAATATTGCAGAATGAGCCAGGGTTATTAAGACTGGAAAGATGAATATCTATATAAAAATGAGATGAGAATTCAGCTGTGTGAATCTTAATGAATCTGGCGAGGTGTTTTGAGTAGGCCTTATGTCTCCTGAAGGCTTCAGGCGGAGTTGTACAGGCAGATAGGCCAGCTCAAGGTTGAGCTTGACTGGCTGAAAAAAAATCTGGACTTGAATATTGAAGAGAAGAGGAAGGCGATCGAGAGGGAAGCTCAAAAGCGGCGGCATGACGCGGTCGCCCTCAAGGGCTGATGGGATGCTGCAAATCAGAAGCTCTATCGAGAATGGACGGTTCTATTCCGACTTCAAGCTTACCCTGAGAATGGCTTCATGAGCGCCTTAGCCACATTCTGAAAGCGCTCCCTTTAATACTTGACATCTTTTAAATGTTGGGAGACAGTATTATAAAACTCTTTCTTTGTCAAATTATCTGTGTTGAGCATAAGTAGATCGAATGTAACAATAAGGAATAATAATGGCAGCATATGATTTTCAACTCTTGCTCAAATACATTCTTGAACATGGTGTAGATTGGGCACCGCATCAACAGATCATCTACCGAGACCAGATGCGCTACACCTACACAGATATGTACCACAGGGTCTTGAAACTGGTATCTGCACTCCAGGGCCTGGGTGTTTGCACGGGCACTATGGTCGGTGTGATGGAGTGGGACAGCCACCGCTATCTGGAGATGTACTTCGGAATCCCCGGCACGGGTGCGGTCCTTCACACCATCAATCATAGATTGGCCCTGGAGGACGTAATTTATACCATGGAACATGCAGAAGATGAGGTCCTCATCTTCCATGAGGATTTCCTGGCCCTGGTGGAACAGATTCGTCCCCGTCTTACTTCGATTAAGAAGTACATTCTCATCACCGATAGAGTTGAGGCCCCGGCCATCAAGCGTGTAGACGGGCACTACGAAGAACTCCTGGCCAGTGCTGCCCCAATCGATGCATTACCGGATCTGGACGAGACAACTCAGGCAACTCTGACTTATACGACCGGCACCACTGGTAGACCTAAAGGAGTTTTCTTTACCCACCGCCAAATAGTACTCCAGACGTTGTGTGGATGGACTCCCGCAGCGGTCTTCAGCAACTATGGAGGTTTGAGCAAGCACGAGGTTTACCTGCCGCTTACACCCATGTTTCATGTTCATGCCTGGGGGCTGCCCTATTGGGCCACCCTGCTGGGACTCAAGCAGGTCTATCCCGGTAAGTTTGAGCTTGACATGATTCTCGAGCTGGTGACCGCGGAGAAAGTTACATTTAGCCATTGCGTCCCTACCATTCTGCAGATGGTAGTCACGGCGGCAGCAGACCGCGGCCTAGATTTTGATGACTGGAAGATGTTTATCGGTGGGGCCCGGCTGACTAAAGGATTGGCTCTGGCAGCGCGGGAGCGAGGTATCAGTGTCACGGGTGCTTACGGTCTGTCGGAAACCTGCCCGCTCCTGGCTCTCTCTACGCTCAAGCCGTTTATGGCCGACAAATGGGATGAAAATGAGCAGTTGGAGCACGCCGTTAAGACGGGATTTCCGATGCCGCTGGTCAAGACACGTGTGGTGACATCCGACGGTAGAGACGTCCCTCGGGACGGGACCTCGACCGGTGAGATCGTGGTACGATCTCCATGGTTGACGCCCGGCTACTATAAGGACCCCGAGCGCACCGCGGAGCTGTGGGCCGGGGGCTGGATGCATACCGGCGATGTCGCCCACCTGGACCCGTATGGCTACCTCCAGATTGTTGACCGTATGAAGAACATCATCAAGAGTGGCGGTGAATGGATTGTTTCCTTGGACATTGAGAACTTGCTCAGCCTGCATGAAGACATTGCGGAAGCAGCTCTGATTGGGGTGCCTGATGAGAAGTGGGGCGAGCGTCCTTTGGCCGTCGTCGTTCCCGAGAAAGGGGCCACAGAGAAGATCACAGCCAAGGCAACGAAAGAACACCTCCTGAAATATGTGGCCGACGGCGTAATCGGGAAGTGGGCGGTGCCCAGCCATTACATTTTTGTAAAAGAGCTGCCCAAAACGAGTGTGGGAAAGATCGACAAGAAGGTGTTGTGCAGTCGCTACCGCGTCATGCCCGATTAGGACCGTGCCCTAAACGACTTGCTATGGCTTCAATACTCTGGTTTAGATTAAAAAACGGGTTGTGAACCCAAACACACAACCCATCACGCTGGCAATCCTGTAAGATGCCACGCTTAAAGTGTCCTGCGTTTTCTCCAATAGCGGTGAACGTCTCCTGGCTGCAGCCAGGCAAGAGCCGGTTGACATGATACCGCTTGCCCCCCCCCGAGTGCATGTTGACATCAACATAAAAGACCAAGGCGCGCGGCGCAGCATCGATAAAACGATCCACACCCCTGATGGTGACCTGCATGAAGTGTTATGGATGCCGAATCCCGGACAGATCGAGCATGGCTATGCACCGAATCCCAGGCACGTGGAGTATATGGTAAAAAGCCCTGATGATTTGCCCAACGTAAGACATCTTATCCCTCCGATCAATACGACCTGAGCCGATTAGTTTCACGTCTGGTATACAGTTGCAGCTGACGAAGCGGTGATAAGGGCTGCCGCTTATGCCCCGCTTGATTATCAGGCCAGCTTTGTGATGTCAATCGAAGACACCATGATAGGCTACCTGGCCGACCGTGAATTCGTAGATGAACTGGTGGACATGTTCCGGCAATATGTGAAAGCGCAAACCAAAGTCCTGCTGGAAGCAGGAGTACGCTACTTCTCGGCTTCCTGATACAGTCATTCGCTGTCAGTGGGATGGTCACCTCAAATATTCAGAAAATAGTCACTGCCCACGATCAAAGAGCAAGTAGAGATTTTATGTCAGGAACGAAGACTACAATAAACGGAACGGAAGCTTCCGGTTTCCTGTAGGTAAGAAGTCAGTTTACTATTTTTTCCCAACATGACAGGATATTTCGCAAGCCCTGCAGTATTTAACATAAATAATTGGCTCTCCCTGTCCTTTAATCTTTACTTCTTCAGCATTTTCAATATCCTTTTCCATTTGGATATTGCATATATCTCTGCTAAAGCTGCCATCTATACCGGGAAGTATTTTCTGTCCCATTTCTTCCTCTGAGTATATTTGTTTACCCATTGCATTTCGGGAGCAAGCCTTCCTGCATATCATATCACAATCTTTACAGGGATCGAAAGCAATCGGCCCTGTTGAGGGCAAATCCTCAGTAAGTATCATGGCCCTGAGACGAACACGAGGCCCGAATTCTGAGGTGACCAGAATGTTATTCTTGCCGATAGTTCCAAGCCCTGCAAGAACAGCGGAGTCTTTAAGAAATATTCCCCCTTTTTCTACATGATATAGGATGTGATATGTTTTTACTTTATAATTTTTTTCCACCCATTCAGACATGCGGTCAATAATTTTAATCAGCATACTGTTTCCAGGAGTTGTTTTTCTGTTTTCCCACCAGTCAAGCTCCGGCTTGTCTTCCGGATGTTCAACTGCAATGATCAAAGCAGACTTTCCTTCTTCCGGCCAGGCAACCTCACCGGGCTTTAATCCAGGATCACTCGGCCTGTTTGCTACACTCTCTCCTTGAGGCATTTTAGGAGCAAGAACAAACGATGGGGCTTTTTTTAATTCCTCTACATTCGCGATACCGGCAAGCGAAGCGCCCAGATCCTGCGCTTTTTTAATTATTGCTGAGGACATTTCTTTTCTTTCCACATTGCTCATAATTCTTTTTCTCTTATTTTTGCTGCTGATATAATCTATGTGCCCTATGATATCATTTGATTTACAGCCTCTCTTTAAGAGAGGCTGTAAATCATCTTTAATTCGAGTATTATTCCCTAAGCTTCCAGGATTTCAGACCATACAAGCATACATTAGATTCGTATGGGTCCTTCTATTTATCCTCTGTAGTAACCTTTGTTGCAACCTGGGTTATTTCGGCTTTATCTTCTTTGAGCCATTTAAAAAGTGAAATTACCGAAATCACGATTATAATCATCAGCGGCAGCGCGACAATAAGAGATGTAGTTTGAAGAGCTTTCAGCCCTCCGATATTCATCAGTACAAGAGCCATACCGCCAAGAGCGAGAGCCCAGAAAATTCTGTTCCAGGGGCGAGGTTCCTGATCCGGCCTCAGATCCTTCGAAGCTACAGCAGCGATGGTGTAGGCTGAAGAGTCAACCGTTGTTGCGGAATATACGAACCCCAGAATGCAGAAAAGGATCAGAATCACAATAGCCAAAGGCAGTGCGGTAATTGAGCCGACGATTGCCGCAGGCGCTCCGACGTCGTTCATAGTCTGAACAACGGGGAAGATTTTATTGAGCTGCAAATACATAGAGGAGTTGCCGAAGATGCCGAAGAACAACGCACACCCAAGAGGCCCTGCAAGACAAACAGCAAGGATGATTTCTTTGAATGTTCTGCCCTTTGAAATCTTTGTGATGAACAACCCCATGTAAGGTCCATAAGCAACCCACCATGCCCAGTAGAAGATTGTCCACCACTGCGGGAAGCTGCTCTTTCCAATGGGATCCATATAGAAACTCATTCTAATAAAATTGTTGAACATAAGTCCAATACTGTTTGTAAAAGTCTCAATAATAAATCTGGTAGGTCCAACAATAAGAATGAGGCCAAGGAGGCCGAATGCTATCCAGACATTGAAATTACTCAGCCGTAATATCCCTCTGCGAAGTCCTAATGCAACAGATGTTGTAAAAATTCCCGTCCATATAACTACGATAATAACATCTACCGCAAAAGTGTGCGGTATGCCTAAGAGTCTACTGATTGCCTCGGCGAGCATAGGTGTCCCAAGCCCGAGGGAAGTGGCTGTACCTCCTATTAGACCGAAGATAAAAAGCAAATCGATTATCTTTCCTATTATGCCTTTTGCTGCCTTTTCTCCGATAACCCCGGCACATGCATTGCTGAGTCTCAAGGCCTTGTATTTTCTGTTATAAAAGGCATACCCGATCGGGAGTGCGGGGATGGCGTATACAACCCATCCCATAATACCCCAGTGATATATACCATACATCGATGCAAAATCCGCTGCTCCTACTGATTCTGGTTCAAGACCGAATGGAGGGCCCTGATAGTAGTATACCCACTCAATAGTAGCCCAATACAGCAAAGATGTACCAATACCTGCACAGAAAAACATTGCGACCCAGCTCATGGTTGAAAACTCAGGCCTGGCATCGGGGCCGCCAAGCCTTACCTTGGCGTACTTTCCGAACGCAAGCCATATCAGGATTCCGGCCATAGCAAGCACAAACCAAATATAGGTGAATCCTAACGCGTTGGTGGTAAAAGTGAAAATTTTACCAAGAGCTCCTTTCGCAGGCTCGGCTAAGATGGCCAGTATAATAACAACAGCCACAATTACCGCGAAGCCGATCCAAAAAACCGTCTTGTCAATTGGAGCTACTTTTTCCCTTTTTTCTAATTTTGTTGACATATTCCCTCCTAAAAAAAGTTTTTTTTTACAAACACTAAAACATCTGTTTAGTGAATGTTTCCAGCTGGTATCACACCAATCCCGGCCCTGGTGAGCTCATTGGCTGTCTTATTCAGCGCATCGTGCTTGTCAAGATAGTTGCGCTCCAGAGCTTCCATGAGGTTTTTCTCCAAAATCTCTTTTTTGGATAGAAAATACTCAAGGATATCACTGGGATGCCCACGCGTGGAGTCAACTTCCGGGCCCGCGCCTTCGTGCTTGGCTGATATGTTAGGAACATCTTTGGCCACCTCCACCAGCTCCCGGCGGCGGTCATAGGGTTGACGAACAATGGACTTGTAGGTCTCCGTGATGTGGTGCTCGAAACGGACCACGCTGCTCAGGCCCAGGGCACTGCGAATTTTGTCACTTTTCAGGATCGTGTCGTTATTAATCGAGTTGGAAAAGTTTAAGCCGATCAAACTAGTTGTGCCGTCATCGCGTGAAAGCAGCCGGGCGGCCATGAGCGTCCAAAGCATTGAATAAGGATTATCAATTCCCACAAACACTGAGATTTTAAACTCATTATCTATGCCCAGCTTATAGAGCATAAAAGCGATAAGGATCGTGCCCGCATTGACATTGAGCACCTGGCGGATTCCATAATTTGTGTAATAGTAAAGATACTCTTCGACCCATTTAAGAACGTAATCGTTGGGCTGACCTATGCCCCCGAAATAGCCTGTGATCGTTTCCGGTCCGCCAAGGTGTACATTGGAGCCGTCGGTTCCCCTTGTGTCGAGGGTCTCTACGTAACTTGCTCCCAGGATCTGCATCGCCGCAGCGACAGCCAGGGTGTCGCCATTATCCTCCACCTGCTCCTTCATGTTGCGTACCCTGATATAACGGCCCGGCATCAGCTCCTTTTTTTCAATAGCCTGCCTGGCCTCGGCAATCAGCAAGGGGAAGAACTGCAGGGCGCTTATTTCCAGAGTAACCGCATTTTTTTCATTAAAAACCATTGTCTCTGCAGCATCCCCGAGAAGTTTCTTCCGGTAGTCGGAAATCTTAATAAAAGCGCCTGAATCACACTGCCCGATCAGCCATTTGAGATCGGACAGATATGGTGAGTCCTGCTCTTTTAAACGTGCCAGCAGATTCTCAAGCTTACGCGCTTCATCGGCCTTTCGGTTGATCTCCTCAGGTCCGCCGTATTTCTCTACGATATCGATAAGATCATTGACGAGCTCATTAGTCTCATCCAGAATGAAATCGTTGATTTCTTTTAGACGTTCCGGGCTCATTTTCAGCCGATTACGCAAATCACTCATTGATCTTTTCTCTTTTGCTAATCCTTAATAAAAATTTCTCGATTATTCGTATTCCTTGATCAGATCCTTGAACTTTTCCTCTTCTCCCTTGAGCATATGATAGCAGTGCTCATCAGTGGGGAAAGCGCTCGCTTTGACATCTTTTACGTACTCCTTCATAGCGCCGGTAATGATCTCCGCGATATTTGCATACTTCTTAACGAACTTTGGTGTAAAGGCCTGGAATTGCCCGATCATGTCGGAGACAATCAAAAGCTGCCCGTGGCACTGCAGTCCGGCTCCAATACCAAATACAGGGATGGAGAGCTTTCCGCTGATAAAGCCGGCTACTTCAGGAGGAATGGCTTCCAACAAAAGAAGCTGGGCGCCGGTTTTTTCTATTGCCATAGCATCTTCGATCAACAGCCTGGCCGATTCAACTGTGCGGCCCTGGGCTTTGTGGCCGCCGAGCTGACCTGAGCTTTGCGGAGTAAGACCGATGTGACCGCAAACCACGATCCCGGCGTCAATGATAGCCTTGATGCGGGTGATTACTCGCTTGCCTCCTTCCAGCTTGATCGCGTCGACCCCGGCTTCCTTGAGGAAACGCCCGGCATTGGCTACAGCATCTTTGTCGGATAACTGGTAGCTCATAAAAGGCATATCGCCCATCACAAAGGTATTCGGCGCTCCGCGGCGCACAGCTTCACAGTGGACAATGCACTGATCCATGGTCACCGGTACAGTGCCATCGTAGCCGTAGACGCACATGCCCAAAGAATCCCCGACCAGGATCATATCCATCCCGGCAGCTTCTGCGAATTGAGCGGTTGGGTAATCGTAAGCTGTGAGCCAGGAGACCTTCTGCCCTTCTTTTTTCATCCGGTAAAAGTCATGGATCATCAGTTTATTTTTCAAAATATAAACCTCCTTGATAATCCTCCCTGCCAATTTATTTATTTAACAATTTATTTCATTATTTGAAATGTTCTTTCATAATTTTAAAATAATATATCATAATGCCCGGTTTTTTCCAGGAAGTCAAGAAAAATTTTAAAAAATTAAGAGCGCCGATTAGCCGTCAATATTGTATAAAAACTTGAGCAATTTCCCTGGCTATTCCGAAATTTTGCCTTGACATGCGGCATAAAACCCATCATTTTGAATCAAGTAGAATGTTTTGTAATATGAAAGAATGTACCAAATAATGAAACGAAAATTGATTTAGGAGTGACGGCACATTAAAAAAAATGAGAAAAGGATAATAGAGTTATGCGCTTAAAAGAAAAAATAGCCCTTATCACAGGCGGCGCTGCCGGTATCGGCAAAGCTACGGCTAAACGCTTCGCCGAAGAAGGTGCCGGTGTAATTATCTGCGATGTAAATGAAAATCTCGGTCAGGCTGCGGTTCGGAGACTCGGCAATGAAGCCGGTCCGGCAAAAGGCCCGGAACATCGCTTTTACAAAGTTGATGTCGCTGACCGAAACGCAGTACAGGAATGGGTAGATGATGTGGTTGAAAGGTATGGGCGGATAGACGTGTTGGTTAACAATGCCGGTCTCATACGCGATGCCACCCTGGTCAAGGTCAAAGACGGTGAGCTGGTCAAGCAGATGTCTGAAGCCGACTTTGATCTGGTGGTTTCTGTAAATCTCAAGGGTGTATTCAATTGCACCCAGGCCGTTGCGCCCTGCATGATCCGTCAGGGGGGAGGCACGATCCTCAATGCCGCCTCGGCCGCCGGCCTGGATGGGAATTTCGGTCAGACCAACTATGTAGCCACCAAGGCGGGTGTCATCGGTATGACCAGGGTCTGGGCGCGAGAGCTTGGCCGTTACAACATCCGCGTCAACGCGGTGGCGCCCGGACCTACTGCTACTGAAATGCTCAGTTCTATGCCGCAAAAGATTCTGGACGGCTTAAAAGAGCATACCCCTTTAGGCCGGCTGGCACAGCCGCAGGAGATCGCCAACGCTTATCTCTTCCTGGCATCTGATGAGGCAAGTTTCATCTCCGGGGTGGTGCTGCGAGTGGACGGCGGGATTGTGGTCGGAACATAGGCAGGGTAAACAAATTTGACCCGGCTTCTATCTGGAAAGTAAGGTAAGGAGGGAAAAGCAATAGAATGAGCGCAAGAGAAGTTGTATTCGTAGAGGGCGTCCGTACAGCTTTTGGACGTTTGGGTGGGACCTTTCGGGACATCATTGCCTCGAAGCTTGCAAGTATCGGCATAAAGGGCCTTCTTGAAAAGACAAAAATTAATGAAAAAGCTCATGTCGATAGTGTTTTTCTTGGAGCATCGCTCCACTGCTCAACCGCCTTGAATCCAGCCCGCTGGGCGGCTCTCGATTCCGGGCTCGGCTACGAAACAGCGGCCTCTTATGTGGAGATGCAGTGCGGTTCTGCGATTGACGCTATCAATCTTGCCGCATGTAAGATTCTTGCGAATCAGGCTGATTTCATTATTGCCGGGGGCATGGAATCGTACAGCCAGATGGCGGCAAAGTTTCCCATGTCAACACCGCCGTACAAACTTATACCTCCAAAATCCATAGATTGGCAGCTCTCCCCGATCGCCGAGGAACGGATCGGCATGGGGATTACCGCTGAGAACCTGCAGGTAAAATACGATATCCCACGTGAGGCATCCGATGAGTTTGCCCTGAGAAGCCAGATGCTGGCAAAAACGGCCATGGAAGCAGGGAAATTTGATGAAGAGATCGTGCCCGTCATCATTCCTGCGACCAGAAAAACACCCGAGGTTGTTTTTAAAATGGACGAGCATCCACGACCGGATTCGACTCTGGAGGGTCTGGCAAAGCTCGCTCCTGTTTTTAAAGAAAACGGCACAGTTACAGCAGGTAACGCTTCCGGTCAAAATGACGGCTCTGCCTTTGTCCTGCTAATGAGCGCTGAAAAGGCTGAAGAGCTCGGCTATACACCGCTGGCCAGATGGATCTGCGGCGCCGACTGCGGTTGTGACCCAAAGATCATGGGTATTGCGCCGGCCTATGCCATACCCCTGGCCTTGAAGCGCGCCGGCCTGGAATTATCCGATATGGATATCATCGAATGTAATGAGGCTTTTGCCGTTCAGAACCTGGCGGTGATCAAAGAGCTTGAAAACCAGAGCGGTGAAAAGGTGGATATGGAAAAATGGAATCCCCTGGGAGGCGCCATTGCCTATGGTCATCCAAATGCCGCCTCCGGCGCCCGGATTTGCATCTTTACTATAAAGGAACTTATTCGCCGCGGAGGAAAGTACGGAATATTCAGCTCCTGCTGCGGCGGTGGGCTGGGCGTGGCAGCTGTTGTTGAAAACCTGCAAAGGTAAATGCCGGCAATGGCGCTGGTTTTAGGTATGATGTGGAAAGCTTAGGAAGAAAACTGATGAATAATCTTAGTGACCTTAAAATCAAGCTTACTCAAGATGAAAAGGATATTCTCCAGGGCAAGCAGGGAGCTACCATGCAGAAGATCCTGAAAACAGTGGTGCTTTACGGCGAAGCCCTGGGCGCGGAAAGATTAGCAGACATCAATGGGGACGGGCACTTTGTCATTACCTATGCCATTCCCGGTATCGCGCCCTCTATGGAGATGCTCGACGAGTTGACGGCCTCAGGGATCAAGACAAAATACTCCTTTACGCTTGACCCAAGACCACCGCTGGATTTCGAGAACTGGTTCTTAACCCCCGATCAGGTAAAGCTGCTGGAACATATGTACGAGGATCAGGCGCGCTATGACGAGAGAATGCTTCAGTTGGGCTTACGCGATACAGACGCGTGTACCTGCACTCCCTATCTGCCTGAAGTCGGCAACATACCGAAAAGGGGAGATATTTTGGCCTGGTCGGAATCCTGTTGTGCTATTTTCGCCAACTCGGTTCTGGGTGCAAGAACAAACCGAAATGGCGCTATTATGGACCTGCTATCAAACATCGTAGGTAAGACGCCGCTCGTCGGTCTTTTAACCGATGAGGGCCGCAAAGCTACCTGGCTGATAGAGGTAAAAACCAACAGCTTGCCTCTTCCGCAGTTGCTGGGAACGGCCATAGGGAAGAAGGTTATAGCGGATGTTCCATTCATTGTGGGGCTTGATCGCTTTCTGGGCAGAGGCTTGAATGAGGAGACCCATGATTATCTCCATGAGATGGGAACGCTCTGTGCAACAGCCGGAGCAGTGGGGCTTTACCACGTGGAGAATATAACCCTGGAGGCGGTCGACTGCGGCCTAAAGCTGTTGGTCCCGAACCATAAGACCTACACAATAGATGACCGGGAGCTTGATGAGCTTTTATCCTCCTATCCTGTATTGTGGCTGAACAAGGATACCGGACCGGAGAAGTGCTTCATTGGCTGCCCCCATCTCAGCATGAAGCAGTTGTATTGGTGGACGGATAAGATACACAGGGGGTTGCAGAAAGAGAGTCGGAACAAACTCCCGGTTAAAACTACCATATGCGCCGCACCACAGGTACTGCAGAAGTTCAAGGCCGATAAAAATGCATACGAACGTCTTGAGCTCGCAGGTGTGAAACTCAGCGTAGGGTGCGCTATGCAGATATTTGATAACGATTTAAGCGCAGAAGATGCAATAATCACCAACTCTAACAAATTGAGGGCTTATACCACCGCCCGATTCTTTCCTGATGAAGAGCTCGTTAAAATTATAATAAGCGGAAAAATTAAAAAGGGGCAGTAAAGTGAATAAATCTTTCAAAGGCAGAGCGGTCCTTCCCGGTAATGTCAAAGGGGAGGCTCTTGTGAGCCGCAGGGGATTCAATACATACGCCACCTTCTTTACAAGCATTCATGTCCCGTCGGATAAAGCCCTATGCGCCGACAGCAGCAACGATGAGCTCTACGGGAAAAATCTGGCCGCTAAGATTATCTGTCTTCCGAAAACCATCGGTTCCACTTCAAGCGGTGCAGTATGGCAAAGACTTGCCCTAATGGGTGTTGTCCCTAAAGCAATGTTGTTTTCCCAGAAGATTGATTCGCTGGCTGCAGGCGGGCTGGTTGTGGCCGACGTGTGGGCCGGCAAACGAATATGCACCGTAGATCAACTGGGTGAGGAGTTTCTGGAATCAGTCAAAGAAGGCGACCGGATTGTAGTAAAAGAAGACGGCACGGTTATAATCCGAAATGTTGAACAGGCTCAATCTAGCGATTAAGCGCTTTTAAACTTCCAGGTATTCAGGATCCGCTCCCAATTTGCATCTCTGTGGCTGATGATCTCATCGATCTCTTTCTCACCCAGGTGCCTGTATCTTCCCTGTTTTTTGAGATGATCTTCAACAGAGGCAAAGGTTTTGGGTTTTTTGTTCAGCCTGAATCCTCCGTCTTCATACTCGGCAAGCATCCAGAGACCGCAGTCTACGGCTTCTTTTGCCACTTCTACACTGGTTTCTGTGGGGGTGCCCCACCCTGTTGGGCAGCTTGCATATACATGAATGAATGATGTACCGCTGCAATGCCTTGCCCTGTTTACCTTGTTCATATAGTCCACAGGATACCCGATCGATGCGACTGCTGCATATTCAATGCCGTGCGCGGCAACAATCTCAAAAAGCCTTTTCTTCTGAGTAACTGCTCCCGGTTGATTCTTGCCTGCAGGGGTAGTGGTTGTACGAGTGCCGTAAGGCGTGAGCCCGCTTTTCTGATTCCCTGTATTCATGTACGCCTCATTATCGTAACAGATGTAGATTATCCTGTCGTTCCTATCAATTGCTCCTGAAAGGGCCTGAATACCAATATCTGCAGTACCCCCGTCCCCGGCAAATCCTACAGCATAAAAATCCTTTATCCCAAGAGCTTTCGCTCCTACAGCAATACCGGAAAGCATGGATGCGGTGCCTGGAAATGTTGAAATTATAGCATTCGAGCTAAATGCCATCTGTGGATATATGAACCCTACCGCAGCCATACAACCTGCAGGAAGAACGGAGAACGACCTCTCTCCGATAACTTTCAGTGCCAGCCGTACGGCTAGACTTGCGCCGCACCCGGCACATGCCTTGTGACCGTAGAAAAATTCCCGATCAGTTATATTGCGTGCATTTATCCTCTTTATCTCTCTACTTTGCATTTATACTTACCCTCATCCCGATAAACTGTACTCTTTCCTGTTCACCTGAGCCTGAATCTCCCAGGACTCGAAGAAACATCTCCTTGAAATTCTCTTTTGACACATCTCTTCCACCCATTCCACAGATAAAATTCAAAGTTTCCGGAGGACTGCTCAGTCTACATAAAGCAGAGTTCACATTTGTAAAGACGGTACCCTCATAGCCAAAAGAGATATCCCTGTCAACAATACCGACCCTTTTTACATTTTCACATACCCTGTTTACCTCATCTACCGGGAAGGGCCGCATGTACCTGATCTTCAAGAGCCCGACTCTCCTGCCCTCTTTTCGCATCGTGTCCACTACAACACGTGCGGTTCCCGTAACACTTCCCAGAGTGATAAGCACAACCTCTGCATCACTGCAGCGGTATTCCTCGACAAGTCCGTAATATCTTCTCCCAAAGAGATCTCCGAATTCTGAATCAATCTTTTTGATTACATCAATAGAGCCAAGCATTGCCCTGTTCTGCTGAAACTTATACTCCAGGTTATCCTGAGGGGTAGTGCTCATGCCCATATTCATCGGTTTTTCAAAACTCATCTTGTTATGGGTTGAGAATGGCGGGAGAAACTCATCAACTTTAGCTTGATTTGGTATGGAAACGAGCTCATATGTATGGGTCAGTACAAATCCGTCAAGATTCACCATAAATGGAGTAAGAACAGAAGGGTCCTCAGCGATTCTATAAGCCTGAATGACCATATCAAGGGTTTCCTGAGCATCTTCCACATATACCTGAATCCATCCGCTGTTAAGCTGGGACAGAGAATCACTCTGGTCACCGTAAATACTCCAGGGCAATGCCAGAGAACGGTTCGCATTCATCATTACTATCGGAAATCTTCCTCCCGCAGCATAAAAAAGGCCTTCCACCATATAGAGAAGACCCTGTGAAGAAGTCGCAGTAAATGCCCTGGCACCTACAACACTTACTCCCATCGCAGCGGATATTGCAGAATGCTCAGACTCGACATGCATGAATTCGGCTTTTAGTGAACCGTCCTCAACCATCTCAGATAAACGCTCAACAACAACTGTTTGAGGAGTTATAGGGTATGCAGAAATAACATGCGGCCTTGCAAGCCTTACACCAAAAGCAACAGCATCATTACCACTTATAAATCGCTTCTCTTCCTCCACTACTCCCCTGCCTCCTCTATCATCTCAATTGCATCAACAGGGCATTCATATTCACAAACCCCGCACCCTTTGCAGAAATCCAGGTCTATATCCACTTTATCATCCTTTTTAAATATGACTCCGTCCGGACATACAAGATAACACCTGTAACACCCATTACATTCCTCCACATTGACTACCGGCCTGAAAGTCCTCCATCCGGCATTTCCTCCTACAAGATGCCCTGCATCAAAGCCGGGAGCAACGGGGTAATCATCTATATGTTCCGGTCTATTCCATCTGGTTATACCTGGTCTGTTCTTCATTCTTCCCCCTTACCGCAGCGTATGCAAGCTTTGCCACCTGCATATTCTTTTCCTGAATCGATTCCTTCATCTCTTGTCGTATTGCGCTGTTTACCGAATCAAGACTGACAATATCGGATACGGCGACCAAGGCACCAAGCATAGCTGTATTGGTAATCGGTTTTCCTAAAATCTTAATGGCTATAGAGGTGGCATCGACTGACACAACCGCAGCGCCTCCCAAAAATTTCTCATACTTTTCAGGAAAAGTTGAATTAATAAAAATGATTCCATTTCCCTTAAGTCCGCTGACGGTATTTTCTTCGATGAGAGTCTCGTCCAGCACAACTATATAATCACAGGATTTCACCTCACTTCTATCGCGGATCTTTTGATCGCTAATCCTTGTAAATCCCAGCACCGGGGCGCCCCTACGCTCCGGTCCGAATGACGGGAATGCAAGAGCATGCCTTCCCTCATACTGTGCGGCAGCCATACCGAGCAGCCTGGCAACAGTCCAGCACCCCTGACCGCCCCTACCGTGCCATCTCACTTCAATCATTAGAACCTCCGAGCACATGGCTTAATGTATCTAAAATCTCATTTCTTGTTTCCAGCAGCTTTTGTGTCATAAACCCGATCCTCTCCTCACTCAACCTGTTTGAGGGACCGGAGATGCTTATGCCCCCAATAAAGTTCAGCTCTGTGATCTTTAAGGGAACTGCCACGCAGATAAGGCCCTCATCAAACTCTTCCCTGTCAACACTGTATCCCCTGGTTCTCACCAAATCTATCTGTTTCATGAGTTGGGCAGGGTCTGTAATAGTAGAGCCGGTCATTCTTTCCATTTTCAGGTTATAGACCAATGTATTAAGCCTGGTCATTTCAAGCACTGATAATATTGACTTCCCAAGTCCGGTAGAGTAAAGTGGGAGCTTATCACCTACAGAGGCCTTAAGCTGCAGCCTTCTTTTGCTCTCTGCCCTGTCAAGATACAAGGCGGTGTTCTCATATATCTGGGCAAGATTAACAGCCTCATTAATTTCCTGGGCAAGTTTTTCTAAAATAGGATGGATCCGCTCCACTATTAGAGTCTGGATTCTTACACTGCTGCCCAGCTCAAATAGTCCGATGCCCAGAAAATATCTGCCTTTATGTTTTTCCAATAGGTTTAAAGATATGAGTGTCTCAATATAGCGGAACACTGTTGTCTTGTTCATATTGAGCCCCATGCATATATCTTTCAGCCCGAGCTCGCCCTGGTGGCGGGCTAGTAACCATACAATTTCAAATGCCTTTAATAACGAATTGTTCAATTTATCATTCTATTTCATTATTTGAAATATTTTTTCATATTATAAAACAATAATAGATACTATCTCAGAATATATTTTCTGTCAAACCTTTTTATCTAAAAGCCTGGATGACACCCTTAAAATCTAAATCCCTCCCCCCAAGCACAAAGTATTGATCAAGAACAAAACGGGTGCTACCATCAGGAAGCCCATGGCTTGGAGAACACTCAATTCCCTGTTAAGCAATCTCAATATCCTGGATAGCCGGAGGACAGGCAATCCGGAGGTTCGGGGAATCGCCTATGACTCCCGCAGGTGCAGCCGGGCGATCTATTCGTAGCCATGCAAGGCTTTCACACCGACGGACACCTCTATATCGAGCAGGACGTGCTGCGGGGAGCAGTGGCGGTGGTGCATTCCCGCCCCCTTCCTGTGTACCAGCAGGGAACCTCTTAAAATGATAGAAAAGCTTATAATCCCTGTCACCGCAGAATGAGGGAAATCAGGAGAAAATTTGGAAAAACGCATTCAAAATTCCCTCTATAGTGCTTAAGAAAAAGATCTTGGGGTAAAAAACAATAGACAGAACAGTAGTAAAATCAATGAAATAATGCCATAGTTCCCATTAAATCTTCTTGGGAGGGGAACCATGGCATATTTCAACTTAGCTCTGAAAAATAGTACCAGAAAAAAACTATAAAGCCTATTACAATTTGCGAGAAATAAAGGCGATCTTGCTACTATAAAAAAGATCTTGGTCATTTTTGCAATAGTAGAAGGGTATACCTATCATTCAATAAGCGGGATCTTGAAGGTTTCAGAAGAATCCATCCGGTTATGGATAAGGGATTTGATATTGAAAGGCCCTTAAGGACTGATTGCAAAGAAAAGTCCGGGCAGACCATCAAAATTAACAAAGACTCAAAAAAGAGAACTTGAAAAAATAATTGAAGAAGGACCTGCTTCAGTTGGTTTTCCTGGGGCATGCCGGCGCAGCCCAATGATA
>SDBV01005161.1_pt1 | contig 18506 bp, 20 predicted proteins | sample 2277081 | NCBI WGS metagenome assembly SDBV01 (sample SAMN10402039, study PRJNA504765) | marine sediment metagenome | isolation source: marine sediment core GS10_PC15, 223 cmbsf | place: Arctic Ocean: Southern Knipovich Ridge | collected 2010 | reverse complement strand
AAAGTAGAAGAAAGTTTAGAAAGATATAAAAGAAATATATGTACCTTTTCAAAAAGGTGCATATATTTCGTGATATTTCCGGGTATGTGTACCTTTTTAGAAAGGTACACATACCGAATTGTTGGGCACAATTAAAATGAAGAACATGGCATGGAATGATAACATAGAAGTAGATTCCCCAGCATATAATCTTGCTGCTAGTGAATCTTCAACTATTAGAGCGGTTGCTGGTCCAGGTACAGGTAAAAGCTTTGCAATCAAAAAAAGAATCTTAAGATTACTGGAATCAGAAGTATCCCCAGATAAAATCTTAGCCGTTACTTTTACTAGAACCGCTGCCCATGCTTTAAAAACAGAAATATCTTCACTAAGAATTGATGGAGCAGAGAATGTTCATTCAAGAACACTTCATAGCCATGCACTTAGAATATTAATGCAGGAAGGAGTATTAGAACAAACTGGGCGAAATCCAAGAATGGTAATAGAACATGAACAGCAACCAATACTTAGAGACTTAGATAGAACTGAATTTGGAGGAGTAAGAAACAAGAAAAAACTATTAGATGCTTATTTAGCAGGATGGGCTAGACTTCAACAAGATGAACCTGGTTTTGTTCAAACTGAGATTGATGAAAATTTCAAAAATGACCTTCTTACTTGGTTTAGTGATCATAGTGGTATTTTAGTTGGTGAAGTAATCCCAATAGTCATAGATTATCTAAGAAATAATCCTGCTGTTGCTTTCATTGGCGAATATGAATACATTTTAGTGGACGAGTTTCAAGACCTAAATAAAAGTGAACAGGAATTTATAAGACTCATTCGTGGAAACTCAAACCTGGTTGTTGTTGGTGACGATGATCAATCTATTTACGGCTTCAAATTCGCACACCCTCAGGGTATTCAAGAGATTGAAGAGCTCTTTGGAGAATATGATGATATACCCTTTGATGTTTGTAGGAGATGCCCAACACTTGTTACTCGAATGGCATCCGAACTTATTTCAAAAAATACAAATAGGACTCTAGGAGTTCTTAATCATTTCAATCAAAATCCTGTGGGGAATGTTGATATCGTCCAATGGACAGACTATGATTCTGAAATGACAGGCATAAGCGAATTTATTTTATCAGAAATTAACAAGAGTGTAATTGAACCTTCCGATATTTTAATATTGACACCTCGTAGAAAAACTGGTTACAGACTACGTGATTTACTATTAGGACTTGAAGTTCCTGTTAAATCATATTTCAGAGAATCGGTTATTGAGAAACTTGAAGTCCAGCGAGCTTTTTCTCTTATGAATTTCTTAGCAAATCCAAGTGATAAAATTTCTCTCAGATATCTTTTAGGTTATAATTCTGCCGATTTTAGGAAAAATCAATATTCCAGATTAAAGCAATTATCAAACGAACAAAATAATTCAATAAAGGAGGTCTTAGATTCAATATTAAGAGGAGATACACCAGAAACTAATGTCAGGGCGATAGTTGGTTCATATCGAAATATTTTAGCCGATATTCCAAATTTGCGTAATTCAATAATTGAAGACCCTGAAAACGGATTTTATAACTTTTTTGTAACAAATGAGCATTTAGAGGATGATTTCTATGAACTTGATCAGGTTTATCGAAACGTAGTAATTGAAATGGAAGAACTTGAATTAGATAATAAAAATTTCAATGAATGGTTTAAAAAAGTAATGAATGCCTTATTAGAAACAATTGCATTACCTGACTCACCAGAAAACATAGATCATGCAAGAATTATGAGTTTACACTCTTCCAAAGGACTGAGTGCCAAATTGGTGATACTAACATCTATGATTGATCCACTTATTCCATTTCTTCCAAGGACTTTAACTCCAAATCAAATTCAATCAAATATTCAAGAAGCTCGGAGACTTTTTTATGTAGCAATTACTCGGTGTAAGTCATCAGATAATTATGATGGCAGACTTGTTATAAGCTCTTTCTTATCTATTCCTGGGGTTGAAGCTTTAAGAATGGGAATTAGTGCTAATCCAAGGAGAAACCTTAGAACAATGACCACTAGGTTTGTAACTGATTTTGGAAATATTTCTCCTGCTCCTAAAAGAGGAAATGAACTAGAATAACTGTGCCCAACAACAAATATAGGGCATTTGGCAAATAGCAGTAAAAATGAAAATATTAGCAATAAATAAAATTAGTCGTAACTTGAAAATGAAGTGTTTCAAAATGCCAAACGCCCCATATTCAAACCGTTGGCGTTCATTCGGAGCACCAGACGACATTGAATAATAATTTTTTTCACTAAACTATAATCAAACATAATTGTAATAAAATGAAGAAATCCGCCTTTGTATTTTTAATTGTTTGTTTTAATATTATTAGCCCTAACATTTATAGTCAGGATGATAATACACGTAGGGTTGATTCTGATCACTTACTTCCATTACAACCACAATTTGGGATTCTCAAAGATTATAATCTAAAAATTCAAAATATTCTATTTGATGGAATTTCTGATATTCAATTTATTCAGTTCCTGTCAAAACCTTCCTTTGGATATGAAAGTGTTTTAGTGATTGAAATCAATTCAATTAATGCAAAGAATCCAGATTTTAATATGGTTTATCATGAATGTACATCAAGCATTGGGTCTTCTCTCATGCATAAAGACACTACAGAAATTATAGTTGATAAATTTCGAAAACCCATTTCAAAGGAAGATGCTTGGAAAATATCTAATCTCTATTCAGCTGCACTTTTAAATGTATGTGAAGACAATAAATTTGGTATAGATGGAAATTCCTACGATTTTGCTACTATGACAAGAGGAGGGAGAGCATGGTTAGGGGGAATGCCCAAAGGTGAAACTAAAGTTGAACAGTTAGTTCTATTAAGTCAATCTCTAGTTGATTTGACTAAAAGCAAGAATAAAACCTTTACATTAAATGATGATTTATCATTGAAGATCGAAAACCTAACTAATGAATTTAAATGAACGAAACGCCAATATTTAAGCATCGTTTTTTGCGATAGCCAAATATGTGCTTGATGTTGAATTAAACCGGAATATTTTGGAGGGTATACCTTATATATGTGGAAACGATTTTTCAGATGTTTTCAATCAATGAAAATTGATAAAAAACTGATCAATAAAACTAAAAAAAAGAATGGAAATATCTATGTTCAATTATGTTGAAAATAGCACAAGCTACCGAACGATAGTGAGGTTTAGTTCAACATCGTGTATGATGCCATGCGCAATTCGCGGCATCAACGTTCTAGAAAGTTGATCAATTCAGTCCGCAATATTTGCTCAATGTCTCGCGAAACTAATGCTTTCGATTTTTGGATAATTAATCCAAGTGGCTCATGGGACAGGAACGCCACTAAAAGCAATTTTGTTCTTGCCATGGGAAACGAAGGCAATCCCAGTTTGCAGGCGCTTTTGCTTTGAGCCCCGTTGGACACGAACTGATGTATTTGAATCTACGCAATTATTGCTAAGTTTATGATCGTAAGAAACGAAGTTGCACGGCACATACACCGGGCGTTGGTGCATTTCGAAAATCAGCATAAATTATGAATAACGAATTATTATTTGAACGACTTTTTATAGATTCAGAATTAGCTGATACTATTTGTTCTGAATTTGGATTAAACCGTAAAGAATTATCATTATATGCGGAGAAAACTGATAAAGAACATAAAGAGGAAATAACCGAAATAAAAAGGGTTCGCACTCTTTATCACAACAAGAAAAACTTAGATGGTTTTGGTTTTGACACATTCAGAGCTTTTTATAAATGGCACAAATCTCAACGCTCAAAACAAAATGGAAAGTGTTATTACTGCAAAACTGAAGAACATATAATCTCAACATTATTTGAAGCCAAATATGGAAACAGAAAACGCTTAAATAGAGGTCGTCACTTAGAAATTGAAAGGCGAGATTCTGATAGCAATTTTTACGATGAAGACAATTGTGTTTTAGCCTGTTATTTCTGTAATAATGATAAGAGCGATATTTTTACCGAATCCGAATATCTAAAATATTTAAACAATAGAAAGCAGTTTTTAACAGAAGAATTTGGCAAACTGAATGATTAAAGAAAGGGATACAAATATTGTATATTTTTCAGACCTATTGTTATCTGATTCGAGATTTAAAAACACGTTTAATCGCATTAAAGACATTCTGGACAAACACCAAATTAATTATGATTTGCTCACGAATACAAAAGATATTTGGTGTAGAGATTATATGCCTATCCAAGTAGAGCAAGATAAATTTGTCCAATTCAAATATGAACCATCATACCTTGAAGACGACTTGTGTTTACAATCGATACCAAGATATGTGCTACAATCAAACGGAATAAATGCAGAATTTTCAAACATCAATCTTGATGGTGGGAATGTTATAAAATGGAATAGTAAAGCAATATTAACTGAACGAATTTTTGAAGAAAATGAGATTAAAGAAACAACGCTAATTAATCAATTAAGTAAGAAACTCAATGCTGAATTATTCTTCATACCTGCTATTGACGAAGATATGACTGGACATTCAGATGGTCATATAAGATTTATTAATGAACAAACTATTCTTGTTAATGAATTGAAGAACGAAGAAGATTACTGGAAACAAGGCTTTTTAAAAATGGTCAAGAAAGCAGACCTAAACTTCATAGAAATTCCTTGGTTTGAAAATAAGGACAAAAAACATAAAGAATCAGCAATTGGTATTTATGTTAATTATCTTGAAGTCGGCAACTTAATTCTCTTCCCAATATTTGAAATCAAGGGCAATAAAGATAAGAAGGCACTTGATATAATAAGGAACGTGTTTCCTGATAGAATTATTGAACCAATAAATGTAAACGAAATAGCTAAACACGGTGGGCTTTTAAACTGTATAACTTGGACTATTAAAGTGTAAAAATGAATAACGACACCCCAATCGAGTAGATGGCAGATGAGCAAATAGCCCACTAATGCACCTCTGTAAATGGCAAATTTAAAATCGTCAATTTTTCGTAAATAAGGATAGACAACTTTTGGCAACAAAGAATGTACAGTTTTTCTAAATGATGGGCATGCCCATCATTTAGAAAAGATCAACTTAGCCGGAAAAAATTTTCTGCATTAGATGTTGGATTGTGAGGAATTCATCAATGCTGATGAGATTGCACGAGGACTATCACCTCTTAATCCTGATAGAGCTGCAATTGAGGCGGGCCGGATAATGCTTAGTAAGATTGATAAGCTAATTTCAAATCACAAAGATTTCGCGTTTGAGACTACCTTAGCGACCAAAAGCTACTCCAATACAATAAAAAAGGCAAGACAAGTTGGGTATTAAGTTACATTAGTTTTCTTTTACCTTGATTCTCAAGATTTAGCTATTGAAAGGGTAAAAACCAGGGTGATTGAGGGAGGTCATGATATTCCGAAACAAGTTATTATTAGACGGTATTATGCTGGGTTGAAAAACCTTTTTCATTTATATATTCCAATTTGTGACTATTGGATGATATTTGACAACTCAAGGCTGCATTCTGAATTGATTGCAGAGGGATACTCAGACAATGAGATTGATATTGAAAATATTCGTAACTTTGAAATAATTAAAGGCAAGGCACGAGATGACAAAAAAAGATAACACTATAAGAGAGAAAATACTTAAAGGCCTTGATCTGACTTATCAAAAATTGATTCAGACTAAAAAGGAACGAAATCTTGATTTGGTTATATCCGATAAAGGTAAAGTGACTATTTTACACGCCAAGGATTGTTAATCCTGACACAATGCACTTGCTACAATAGATAGGACTATAAGCGGTCTGCAAGACCGAGCGAGTAATCCATATGGAACTACAGTAGTCTAGCCACAAAAAAAGGTGAACCTGAAGTCCACCTTATAGTTTTATAGTTTTAAGCCGCCAAAATCTTTATTTGCGTTAATGCTTATGGAAATAGGCATGTTCAAAATCAGTAATTGTAGCTCTTAGCTTTTCTACAAACGCCAAATCAGTGGTCTGCTTGCATTTCATTGAGTAAACCGACATTTTATGTAATAGCGCCAAATGCTTTTGATATTTTTCATAGGCGTCTTTCTGGCTTTCTTCTACGATCTTGATGCGCTGATGAAGAAAATACTGGCTCACAATTTCCTGTATTTTCTTAGCATGTTCCTCCTTATTATTCACCCAGCGTACCAATTGATTGTAGTTTGGCGTTGAACTTTTTGAGATTTCCTCAATCTGTTTCATTGACTTTTCAATGGTTGAAATATGCTCTTTGATAAGTGTTATCCTTACGGAATCAGCATATATTCCGCATGGTATCTCACAATGCGCATAAGATTTCTGGTAGTTTAATCCTACAAATAGGAGCGCTAACAAAAGCAGTGAAGACGATTTTACTAATTTCATTTTCATTTTGATAAAATTTAATGTTTTAAGTTTTACTTGAGCTTTATGATTTCTACATTAGAAATCATTGAATTATTAATACAAATTCATATTTTTATTGTTCATCAAAAAAATATTTGGGTATTCAATATTTTTTTTAAAATTCAATGATGTATTGGTAACTTTAATATAACTTGATTTTCTTCATTTAGTTTTCAGATTTCTTGGTAAAAAGAATAAGATATTTCATTTTTTTGAGGGATGTGTTCATTATCTCTATTGGTGCATTCGGTGGGCCTTCGGCACATTTGGCTATGCTCCTAAAAAGGATGGTTAAAGAAAGAGCCTATCTGACTGAGGAGGAACTCATCGAATTGAATGCGCTTTGCCAAATACTTCCGGGGCCTACTTCCACACAAACCATTACAGCCATCGGGTATAAAATTGGAGGCGCATTGCTTGCCTACCTTACGCTCATGGTCTGGTTGATTCCAGCATTTTGCATCATGACCACTGCCGGAATAATGATGTCACAATTTGATGAAAATAATAAATCGGTAGAATTCACGAAATTCATACAACCTATGGCCGTAGGATTTGTAGCTTATGCCGCTTACATGATCAGTACTAAAATTGTTAAAACCTACGAAGCTGGGGCGATCATGATTATATCGGCTATTTTGTCGTTCATGCTTAAATCACCCTACGTATTTCCTGTTTTACTATTGGGTAGCGGTGCGTTAACAGCTATAAAATTTAATGAACAACCAAAAGAGCTTCATAAAAAACTGAAGATAAATTGGGCATACTTTGTATTGTGGGTCTTTGTATTCGTGATTATTGCTGCTGCCGGTCATTTCACAAAAATATTACCCATTCGCTTGTTGGAAAATTTTTATAGGAATGGAAGTTTAATCTTTGGTGGCGGACAGGTGCTGATTCCCTTGCTCTACACAGAGTTTGTAGAATTCAAGCATTACTTAAGCTCCGAGGAATTTCTTACGGGCTTTGCCACCGTACAGGCCGTTCCCGGGCCGGTATTTTCTTTTACAGCCTACATTGGCGCATTATCGATGAGAGAATATGGGACTTTCGGAGAGATCCTGGGTAGCATACTTGCAACCATCGGCATATTTCTTCCCGGTACATTTTTTATATTTTTTGTGATCAGGTTCTGGGATCAATTAAAAAAGTACCGAATTGTCCGTGCCTCTTTAGAAGGAATAAATGCCGCAAGCGCAGGTATGGTGATCGCAGCTACATTCCTTCTTTTTCAACCTTTGGAACCGGATTTTATAAATATGGCAATGATAATATCCACTTTTCTGTTGCTGATGTTCACTAAAATTCCATCTCCCTTTATTATCCTTGTGGGTTTAATTGCCGGATTTATATTTGCCTAAATCCAAGATGCTGCCTTTCTGGTTAACAATCAGCTTTGCATTCAACCCAATAGGAAGGGCATAATTTTCATTTGTGTGGCCAATAGGAAAATTGAAAGCTACAGGATAATCAAAGTCCTTAGTGTGTGAATAAATGATTTCATTCGCGTCATATCCAAATGCATCTTCATTATCTTTCATATCTGAAAACCGGCCTACAACTAATCCTGCCAGGTGTTCTAAAAAACCGGCTCTTTTCAATTGCACCATCATGCGGTCAAGATTGTAAAGTTGCTCGCCAACATCTTCTATAAACAGAATATGGCCAATTGTTTCGATTTCGGAAGGGGTGCCAATGGTATGGCAAATAATTGACAAATTTCCTCCTGTAATGGATCCACTGGAAACTCCTTGTTTATTTAGTACATGCTGCTCATTTTTATAAATCAACTCTTTTCCGAAGATCAATTCTTTGAAATAATTTAAGGAACTATCATTTAAGGAATAAAAAAATGAGGGCATTGGCGAATGAATGCTTGCGATGCCGAGTTTGCAAAGATGGAGGTGAAATGCTGTGATATCACTGAATCCGCATATCCACTTAGGATTTGATGTCAAAGGCTGAAAATCTATTTGATCTATAATTCTCGTTGATCCGTACCCGCCCCGAACCATGAAGATGGCTTTAATTTCAGGATCATTGATCATTTCCTGAAGATCTTCGGCTCTTTGCTCATCTGTTCCCGCAAATTGATGAAATGAATGGAATACATACTTTCCAAGTTTCACATCCAATCCCCAGGCCTCAAGGATGGCTATTCCTTTTAGCGTATTTTCTTTATTTACTTTTTTCGCTGTTGCGACAATACCGACCTTGTCGCCGGATGATAAGAATTCAGGAACAATCATAGGGCTAAAATAAAAAAACCTCCGCGTATGAAGCAGAGGTTTTACGATTTATGCTATATTATTTTTTAATTCTCAGCTGCAGGAGGAGGAGGAGGCTCAATACCTAATTCCTTGAGTACAAGGTCTGAAATATTGAATTCCTCACTCGCATAAAGGATAATGTTTAATCCAACTTCCGGCTGGCCTGAATTGAGAATGTGCGTATACCCATTTGCTTTTGCAACAGCATCGATTGCCACTTGTATTTTATCAAATGCAGGCTGAAGAAGCTCTCCCTGCTTCCTTTGCAAGGACGCTTGGGCATCCTGCTGAAATTTCTGAATTGATTGCTGCATACTTTGCAATTCCCTTTCTTTATCAGCCCGTACTTCAGGGATCATATTCGCGGCATTTCTTTGGAAATCATCCACTTTAACTTGAAAATCCTTTGATTTAGCCTCTAGCTGAGCGCTAAGCTGCTGTTCATGAACTTTGAGTTCAGACTCAATTTCTTTAGCCTCCGGCATGTTACTTAATATAAACTCGGCATTCGTATATCCAATTTTTATGCCGCTATCTTGCGCTTCAGCGGACACTGCCGCTACTAAAAATGCAAGAACAAAAATCCATTTACTTTTCATGTGTTTAAAATTTGTAGAAACGCTGCCACCGGTAGATTATCATTATGTCTTTGTGCTCATGATAAAAATCCCAGGCATGGCCTGCTTCATATGTTTAAAAATTAGTTTATAACAATTTATTTTACTGTATCGTTTTCGTCTCCGTATCCAAGTTCTTCCAGCACATAGTCTGTATAGTCATGAATCGGATCGGTATATATCATCACCATATCCGCTGCCTTATCAAACATAAACTGAAGCCGATGCGCTTTACTCACTTTTCCGGTGGCTTCAAATACACGCTCCAAAACCGGTTTCATCAGTTCCTTTTTCTTTAGAAAGAACAAGCCTTCATATCCAAACACGCTACTATTGTACTTCTTCACTTCTTCTTCTTTAGCTTGTATGTCAGCGAGCCTTTCGTCTTTCATTTCCTGAGTCAGCAATACTTCTTCGGCTTGCAATTCATTATACATACTTTCTATTTCCCTATACATTTGCTGAATCTCGCTTTGCCAGCTAACAGACAATTGCTGAATTTCTGCCTGAGCCTCATTGTATTCCGGCATCTGGGCTAATATATAATCCGTATCGATGTACCCAAATTTCTGGGCTGCAACAATCTGGCCAAAACCAACAATGAGTACAAAAATTAAAAAATATTTTCTCATTCCTAAATATTACCTGAATTGTTGCCCTATAGAGAAGTGGAATTGGCCACCGCTAGGCTCATTCGTTCCAGGTACAGTATCAAAACCATAACCCCAATCAATTCCTAATAAACCAAATGCAGGCATAAATATTCTGGCTCCGAAACCTACCGATCGATAATTATCGAATGGGTCAAAATCCTTTAATGTGTGGAAATTATTTCCTGATTCAGCAAATGCCAATACAAATATAGTTGAAGATGCTGCCATAGTTAATGGGTATCGCAATTCGAACACAAATTTATTATAAGCTACTCCACCATTCAAACCGAAAACATCAGGGGGAAGACTTTTGCCATATCCCGGAGGGGTGATTTTATTATCTTCATAACCCCGCAAAGCGATCAGGTCATAGCCGACAATCCAACTGTTAGCTCCGGAAAGTCCACTCCCGCCCATCTGGAACCGGTCAAAAGGACCTGTTGGCGCATAATCGGAATAGGTGCCGATAAAGCCCAGATGAGCTCTTGCGTTAAACACAAGGTTCCCGATCAGCTTCTGATAGTATTTTGCATCAAACATCCATTTGTGATACTCTACCCAACCATAGAGTTTTTCCGGTGAAGCGCCTTCATAAAAAGATGCATCTCTGAATAAGGAATATGGAGGAGTCAAATCGACACTTAATGCTAAGGATGACCCTGTCCTTGGATACATGGGCTTATCTACACTGCTTCTTGAAAGGGTAATATTGTATTTCAAATTCCGAGCTGTTCCGGTGTCAAAACCGATATCGTTATTTCCAGTTGGTTGATAGCCATCAAAAATATAATGGGTATAAGACAGCGTATTTGACATAGTGAAATAGTCATCAGGCCATTGCAACCGCTTCCCAAGACCGGCACTTACGGTGTTCATGACCATGGAGCCATATTCCCGTCTTGTATAAGGATCCAGGCGCCTGATTACAGATCTGTTGGCTCCAACTGTCAGCGAGTTTGGCTTTTTACCTCCAAGCCAGGGTTCTGTAAAGGTCAGTGAATAATTCTGATAGATTTTTCCATTTGCCTGAACGCGCAAAGACAATCTTTGTCCGTCACCCACCGGCAAAGGCTTCCATGCTTTGAAGTTGGTAATATTTCTCATGGAGAAGTTGTTGAAAACCAAACCTACAGTTCCCACAAATCTATAATAACCTCCCCATCCACCGGATAGTTCTACCTGATCAGAAGGTCTTTCTACCAGTGCATACTCAATATCCACTGTTCCATCAGCTGGATTTGGTATTGGATTTATTCCGATTTGCTCTGCATCGAAGTATCCAAGCTGCGAAAGCATTTGTTGTGTCCTGATTAATGCTGAGCGGTCAAAAAACTGCCCGGGCAGCGTCCTGATTTCACGCCGTATCACATGGTCGTTTGTCCGATCGTTTCCGGTAATAATAATTTTATTAATTCGCGCCTGATCTCCTTCATATATCCTCATTTCCACATCAATGGAATCATTATGTATTCTTACTTCAACGGGATTGACATTGAAAAACAAATATCCATAATCCATGTAAAGTTGACTAATATCTTCTCCGTTGGGATTGAATGTCAGCTTTTTCTGGATCAATTCCATATCATAGATATCTCCTTTTTTAACTCCCAAAACTTTGTCTAAAAGCTCGTCACTACGCACAAAGTTTCCACTCCACTTGATATCGCCAAAGTAGTACTTATTCCCTTCTTCAATTTTAATGTCAATATTGATTTCATTTGCTCCGGCATCGTAAATGGAATCAGAAATGATGCGCGCATCGCGATATCCTTTGGAATTGTAATACGTGACCAGACTATTTTTATCTGTTTTAAACTCGTCTTTCTTGAATTTTGATGATTTAAAGAAGTTGACATTTACTTTTTCACCTAAATAAACTTTAAGATCATCGATAGAAACTTCATGCCTTTTAGTGAAAAAATTCCAAAATCTTTTTGGCGTAGTACTTTTTAAAGCTTGAATGCCATCCCGAAAAACTTCGAATCGTAATTTCTCATTTGTCTTTTTAAACTTCGACCTGAGTTTATCATCAAGAATATCCTCATTGCCATGAAAGGTAATCCGATCGATCCGAACCTTCGATTTTTTATCTACATGAATGTTTAACAGAACTCCACTCGTGATAATGGTGTCTTTTTTCTGCTCGATGCGTACTTCTGTGTTTAGAAATCCCTTATCGACAAAATAATCTTTTACGGTAAGCTCTGCATTTTTCAATACAGCGTCAGAAACAATTTTACCCTTAATCAGGTCGAGGTTTTCTTTGATATCAGATTCCTGGGTTTTGGTGACTCCTTTTAAAAATATCCTTGTAAGCCTGGGCCTTTCGGTCAACTCAAGTACTAAAAAGACTTTTCCATCTTCTACTTTACTAATGTACAAGGCTACATTACCGATAATCCCCCTACTCCAAAGCTTCTTAATGACATTGCTGGTAATCTGACTTGGGATTTTAATCTTGTCACCAACTTTTAATCCGGACAAAGAAATCAAGGCGTTTTTATCAATGGTTTCAAGACCGGTTACCTTTATTTCCGCGATTTCATATTCCTGCGGATTGGCATAGCTGAGCGCAATTTTGTCGTCCTTTTTCGTGGAAGTATTACTTCCCACTCCTATCTTTTGCCCAAATGCATGCTGACACAACAAAGGCAATAGCAGTGTAAAAGTTAATAAACCTGCAACTACTTTATATCTTATTTTCAATAACTTTTCCAAATCTTCTCTCTCTTTTTTGATAAGCCACGATCGCTTCGTACAAATGTTCCTTTCTAAAGTCTGGCCACAAAATATCCGTTATATATAATTCAGTATAAGCAATCTGCCATAAAAGAAAATTGCTGATCCTCATTTCACCACTCGTTCGTATCAAAAGTTCCGGATCAGGGATGTTTTTAGTGCAAAGATAATCGGAAAATAATTTATTATTGATATCATCAAGACCTATTGTATCTTTTTTAACATCTTTTAACAAATCCTTTACCGCTTTTAGTATTTCCCACCGTCCGCTATAGCTAAGCGCTAAAATTAAATTTAATCCATCATTATTTTTGGTCAACTCCATGCTATCCTGAAGTTCTTGCTGACAATTTTTTGGTAATGCGGCAATATCTCCAATAGAAGTTAGCCTTACATTGTTTTTCGTGAGTGTCGATGTTTCTTTCTTGATCGTAGATACCAAAAGCTCCATCAACCCTCTCACCTCAATTTTTGGCCTGTTCCAATTTTCTGTAGAAAAAGCATATAAGGTCAGGTGCTTTATTCCCAACTCGGCACAAGACTCAGTTGTCTCACGAACAGCCTCTACAGCATTTCTATGCCCAAAAATCCTAAGGGCTCCCTGTTTCTTCGCCCAACGCCCGTTTCCGTCCATTATAACGGCAATATGTTCTGGCAAATTGTTTAAATCAATAAGACTCTTCATTCAATAAAAGTCAAGGCTTTAAAAATGGAGTGCAAAGTTGGTTGTTTTTTTCCTTATTGTAAAGGTTTTATTTACAACACTTTAATAAAAGTCAAATGGACAAGGGATTTTCCATAGAATATAGCTAAGCGATACGCCTACAAAATTGTACCAATCCTTATCATATTTATTCCCATATTGATAGTTTTTATTGGTAATGTCACCATCAGAATATCCATCCAAATGATCAAAAAATAATTTTCTTACGCCGATTTCCAAATTCAATGTGATGTTTTGATTTACTAAATACTTAAATCCTCCGCCAAAAGGAATTGCCAATTGGACTTTGCCGCTCCCGTTTAGATCCTGATCCCCTCCAAAAAAAGATAATCCGCTGATGCCCGCCAGCATATAAGGCGACCATCTGATCCTTTTAGGATCTGTTTTAAAATCGAGAAAATTATACTCCAGTATTCCGGCAGCTTCCACTATAGTAGATTGAAAGGACGCTTTCCTGTTCGATGCAAAAGCATCGATGGGAGTGGCATCACTCCCGCTAATCAACCCACCACTTAAACTTGCCCGCACACTGAAAATATTGTTAAGATTCATTTTATAATACCCAATAATACCAGGCTTTACGTTTGTGAAATGATATCCACGCATCAGGTCACCGGCATAATTGAAGCCTCCAACACCTGCTCCAAATTCAGAAAGCTGAGCAATTGATAGGTTTGAAATGGCTAAAAAGAATATTAAATTAATAATTCTCAAATTTATTTTTTTAACATAATTGAAACGATGCGCTTTATTTATAATTCTGTAAAGATATAATAAAATTTAAATGACGTGCTTTTGTGCCTTCATAGGGTGCGTGACAAAATTCCTTTATATCCATAATTCCCTTGAAAATACTCCTAAAAAATCTGTTTTGACTCCTCTGCCCCCACTGGTCGTAAGCCTGCCTGGCGGCAGACAGGCGTAGCGGTCCTACGACCGAACGACAAAATAAGGGATACTGTTTTAATTGAACAGCACTCTTTGTGGCATTAGAAGGGTCGTAGTGGACACTCGACCAGTGGAGCGCTTTATATCCGGATTAATTCTCCTTATGTTTTGATCTGTTTAAAATGTATGAGATTTTAAAACTAGTTACAATGTAGGTGTCATTGGCAGGGCCTCCTCTTTTTGCTCCACTTATGTCTTCTCCATAACCTTTAAAAACTTCATATCGATTATTGTCGTACTTTGATGCATAGCTGATCAACTCAGTATTAGCTAATATCAGTTCATCATCTCGTTTTGCATTGGCCATCATAGCATATTCTTCTCTCGAACGATCAGACATTGATTTTGCCATATCACCATCCAGCGCACCTAGATCAACGTAGTTTCCGCTCACATCATCGATATAATCTGTAAGAAGTATTCTATAATTTACTTCAAATGTAAAATCTATTCGCTCGCTTAAAACAAAGTTGAATCCGCCACCAAACGGAATAGAAAATTGAAGGTTACTATATGGCTTATTTTCGTAATGCCCACTATTTTGTCCTTCTGTCCCCAAAGGCCTTAAGGCTACCCACTCTCCTGAATTGGGATACCGCTCGCCACTGATTTTAAAATCCGGAACTTTTCCTTTCGGGCTGTGGTAAAAAACACTAATTCCTCCATTGAAATAAATATTGAAGGCTTTTCGTTGCCTGAAGTCAAGGTAGTTTTTAAATATATATATCTGTGACATGATTGAAAAATCCAGGATATCATTTCTAAAACTCAAGTTGCGGATATACCTGCCTATTTCCTGTGGATCATTAGGATCTGCGGAAGTAAAATCATCTCCGCTTAGCCTTCCATAAAGCAATTCTACTTTCAGGCTCATTCGGGGACCATATCGATATTGCATGAACGCGCTAATCCCCGGTTTTATCTGACTGAATTCTGTACTAAGGAAATTATCGGCGGGGGCCAGGTCACCAAAATAGCTCAGGAAATTAACTGCTCCACCAACAGTCAGGTAACGGTATTTTTTGAAATCCTTTTTCTTTACCCTGAATTTTTCCATTCGGGCATTAAATCCTTCCTTTTTTGATTTTTTGCTTTGACCAAAAACCACCAGAGGTATCAGGAATAAGAAAAAGAAGATATATTTGAAAAGATTTATTGGCATGAACAAGAATCAATTTCTGACATCAAGGCCCCAATTTAATTTTTTACGCAAGGTATTAACGAAACTATATCCATCAACTTTTATAAGTTTTGCTGCGAAGTCCTCTTTCCCAATTTCAAATTTCAAACCAGATTTCACAATTCTTGACCTTGAATCTATAGAAACCATAAAATAACCGCTCCTGCTTTCCACTTCCAAAGAGATTGTGCTCGAATCAGAAACGATCAGAGGTCTCACATTCAAATTGTGCGGGCTTACAGGTGTCAGGATTAAATTGTTGGAATGCGGCATCACCACCGGTCCGCCACAACTCAGCGAATATCCGGTTGATCCTGTTGGTGTTGCGATGATCAATCCATCTGCCCAATACGAATTTAAAAATTCATCATTGATGTAACTATGTACCGTAATCATAGAAGAAGTATCCTGCTTTAGTACGGTCACTTCGTTTAGTCCAAAGTTCAATCCATCAAATATTAATTCGGACGATTCCACTTTGAGAAGCATTCTTGAGTCGATATCAAACTCTTTTTTTTCTATGTTTTCCAAGGTTTCAGAAATCATTTCTTTATTGGTAGTCGCTAAAAACCCAAGCCGTCCGGTATTTAGCCCAAGAATCGGTATTTCTGATTTACCGACATGAGTTACGGTTTCCAATAAGGTTCCGTCACCGCCAATACTCATTATGAAGTCATAGTTTTCTAAATTTGATCCGGCAGTATAAATGCCACAATCCTTCAGGTTGATTCTATTTTCAACAGCCTGATCATAAAATGACTTTGAGAGATAAAAATCATATTTTTTACTTCTCAAAAGCTCTATGGTGTACTCAATGATTGGGAGGGTATTTTTTGCAAATACATTCCCATGGACAGCTACTTTCATCTTCAGCGTGAAAAAATTTGGTTTTAATTTAGGGAATTGTTTTAGAAAAAAGGGATTATATGTTAAGGAAATTTAGCAGGTTATCCAATCTTTCCCGCTCAGTTTCAACTGTGTTGCTTTCATGGAATTTTGCTATTATTTTAAAGTCAAATCTTTCCAGCGTAGCCACAACGGTAGTTAAATCTTCCTTATTTAATTTGAGTGTAACATACACGAAATCTTTGTCCTTATGATTTTGGCTAAGATATGAGCCTAATATTTTAGCATCATCAGATTCGATTAATCGACTAATTTCAGCCATCGAATAATCTATATACCTCATTTCCAGCACGAGAATCCCCCCCTGTCCCTGTACCGTAAGGGTATTAGAAAATGCTTTCATGGTATCTTCATGCCGGGAAACTCCCATGAATTTACCATCATTACTCAAAATGGCCACTAACTCCGATTCACATTCCTGTGCCAGCCTGATAATATCAAAAAGGTGCTGATCTTCATTGACATAACAATTTTCTGAGCTTAGTATGAAATCGCCTATTTTACGATCAAGATCATTGCTCTCAAGAATTATATCTTCAGAGATCAACCCTTTGAACAACCTGTTATCAATCACGGGAAGTTGATTGGTTTTTAGCTCTTCCATCCAGATAATAGCTTTTTCAGCTGTATCTGTGAACTTCAGAGCCGGTATCATCTTATTTATAAGTTCTTCAGCTATCATGCCGTTACATATTCATTGCTCAAAAAATCACCTAATATTTCATTAAACTTATCTGCTTGCTCCATCATCGGAGCATGGCAACATTTATCAATAAATTTCAAAGTTGCATTCGGAATCAGGCGATTAAAGTCGTGCGCTACCCTGGGAGGTGTAATCGTGTCATTCAAACCCCAAATTAATAAAGTAGGGACTTTTATCTGAGGAATTTCACTTGCCATATTATGCCTTTGTGCAGATTTTGCAATAGCCACAATGTTCAGACATTTCGGAATGCTTTTTGTCGTTTCGAAAATTTCCTGGATATATTCTTCAGAAATACTTTTAGGATCATAAAAAGTGTATTCTGCGCGCTCTTTTACATATTCATAGCTTCCCCGTTTTGGGAATGATCCCCCCATCGCATTTTCAAAAAGACCTGAACTTCCGGTCAATATTAATTTTGTAACCTTCTCCTGCCTTTTTAAAGTATAAATTAATCCTACATGGCCACCTAGTGAGTTCCCCATCAGGTTGATTTTATCCAACTTTTTAAGGTCAATAAAACCTTCCAAATGATCCACCAAAGCGTCGAGGCCTACTTTTCTGAAAGGCAAATCATAAATTGGAAGCATTGGAATAATAATCCTGAATTTGTCCTGAAATTCATTAATCACTGAATCCCAGTTACTTAATACGCCAAATAATCCATGCACTAACACAAGATTCGGCCCTGAACCTTCTTCAATGTATTTATACTTCCCTACTTCCTTGACTTCAAATGACATAATATCTCAAAATTCAATATTTCGGTTGAAAAGTAATCTTAATTTATAAATAATTCAATTGGTTTTAAAATTTAAATTTTACCGTACTTTCAATAAATCCAAATCCAATAGTGTTAATATGCTCCTATAACGAAATTGTAAGCATAAAACATAAAATTTATACGCATTTAATTTCAGATCACTACAAAAACAATATTTACATGAATTTTATAATTCACTGAATTATTTCTGTAAAATGAGTGAATGTTGCTTGACAACATATGTGTCTACCAGGATTTTGTAATCGATCACATCAAATTCAATCGTTGAGTTTGCTTCAGGAGGACTCAGGCTGATATGAAAAGGTGATTAATGAAAAAATTATTGACAGAAGTATTTTGATCGTTGATCTCATAGATTTAGATTATATAATTCATGAGGTTTATCAAACAAATAGATCAATATAAAAAATCGGTATAGGCGTTTAGGTAGCAATTTCTTATTTTTAAATTATGGCTGACAGGCATATATTTAGAGGATTAAACTCAATAAAGTTTAATCAACGTTTTAAACAGGAGGAAGATTGTTTAAGGTAT
>SDBV01005160.1_pt1 | contig 18511 bp, 24 predicted proteins | sample 2277081 | NCBI WGS metagenome assembly SDBV01 (sample SAMN10402039, study PRJNA504765) | marine sediment metagenome | isolation source: marine sediment core GS10_PC15, 223 cmbsf | place: Arctic Ocean: Southern Knipovich Ridge | collected 2010 | reverse complement strand
TTCTAAGTTATACTTCATGATTCTTTCATGGCGGCTACTTGGCCTTCTAGATCGAAAACTTGTTGTTCTAGTTTAGTATTTTCTTCCTCTAGTTCTGAAATTCGATCCTTTAGATCCACGATTAAATCGTTGACAGGATCAAGAAGTTGAAATACATCTGAGTCAAGGTGAATCTGCATAATTTTTCTCCAGAGACTTAATTCCAAAATCTTCATCGCAAAAAAAGTGAGAGTTGTCGCATCCTATAAACCGAGGCCAAAGCAGCGGCAGCGGATCAATCGGACCTGTCACTATCCCTATACACTTCAAAAGCAAAGAGGCAAAACCCGAGCCTCGAATACCAGCTGAAATATCTTGATCCTCAGCCCATTTCATAATATCCCAAACCAGCAGAAAATAGGTACTGAAGTCATATTTTTTAGTGTCGTATACCACCTTAATGTCACCCAACTCCATTTGAAGTCGTTTAATATGCTCCTCTGATTTGTCCAAACCTAGTCGCTTAAGTCCATCCCAAGCTAACTTGCTCAAATATTCATACGGATTAGAGTATCCAGCAGGCAAATCAAATTTAGGCAGTAACATTTTACCGCCCGGTTCCTCTGCAAAAATCAAATCAGAGTAGTCGCATTTCTCCGCAATTTCCAGTGTATTCTTCATAGCTGAGGGAATTTGCCCGAAGATTTTATACATCTCCTGAGCGGATTTGAAATAGAACTCTTCAAAGGGAAACCTAATACGCTTAGGATCACGAATAGTGCGAGCCGACGACATGCACATAATAATCTCATGAAACTCAGCATCGGATTTATTTAAATAATGAACGTCATTTGATAGTACTATTTTAACATTGGTTTCCTTGGAGAGTTTCTGAATATCGGGTAGGATTTTTCCTTCTTCCGCAATTCCGTGATACATCATCTCCAGATAAAAATCTTCTCCAAAGATGTCTTGAAACAGCCCCACGGTTTTCTTGGCAACATCATATCGATCGTGAGATAAGTTCCAGTTTATTACGTTGCTCAAACACGCAGAAGTAACAATAACTCCATCCTTGTGTTTCTCAAGCAGCTCAAAATCAATTCGAGGATCATAATAAAAACCATTCAAAGATGCTTCCTGCGACAAAGCACAGACATTCTTAAACCCCTGAAGGTTCTTAGCAATTACTATGATGTGCCTATTGCCTTTTCGACCGTCTGGTTGCCCTTCTTTGGATCTACATTTGTGATCCCGAGCCAGATAGGATTCTATACCTAAAATTGGTTTAATGTCTTCTTTGCGACAGGCACGCAAAAACTCAATGGCACCTGCAAAAGTGCCATGGTCCGTAAGACCCACAGCAGACATGCCAAACTTTTTAGCCTGTTTAACTATGCCTTCTACTGTAGCAAATCCATCAAATCTGCTATATGTACTGTGATTGTGGAGATGCACAAAATCAGGAACGGACATGAAAGCCTACTCCCAAAAATACCCTTGTTGAGGATCCATAACTTCAGCCATGGTAATGTCTTCACGCTCATGAGAATATGGTATGCAGTTATCATCCCAACCCGCAGGACGGTATTTCAGAGGCTCAACTTCCATTTTAGCCAGTTGATTAAAAACCTCCTCACTCATATTCTCCTCGGCTAGCTCCATCGCTTCCTCCTCCGTCTCCGCCAAAACCACCATTTGTATCTCAAGAGTCGCTATAAATGCTTTTCTACTCATGATTCAAACTCCAACAAAAACCTCTAAGGATAGCATTTCTTCATGGTATTCAACTCGGATATGTCTTTTCTCGTTGGTTTGAAACTCATCACTATCAAAATCGATGCCCTCAATCAGTTCTTCAATAACAAACAAGACATCTTCAATAGCATCGAACGGAACCTTTCTTATGATCTTAGTTATCTCAAGAACACCTAAAATCTGCAAAATATGCAGAGCAGAAACAGTAAAATCATAGCCCTCGATTTCTCCCACGGGCAGCGTAGTTGGCGTGGCAAGAGTACACTCAATAGTAGGTAAAAGCATACCTATCATGAGTCATTATACATCATCTAGATCGGCGGCAGGATCCAATAATGTCCATCGAGAGGGTTTTGGTTTGAGGTGCAGGACTGTCTCCATGTCGGAGTTGACCTCCAGTTCAAGAATATCATCGAAGGAAGATTCGTCTCGCAGAATAGCTTTATTTTTAACCATACGCCAACGAAAAACATCATCTTTTACATCCAATATACGAACATAATCATGCTTAGGCCCGCTGGTTAATCGCAGTTTACAGGTAAGTTCTCGGTCTTTAATGGAAGAAAGAATTTGCTTAATATCATCATGATCTGTTATCGTGCCGTCAAATATTTTAGCGACTGATGTTTGGTACCGCACATATTTCATGTTTTTGAGTGTCCATCACTCGGCATAACCTTATGACGACGACCTTTTCTGTCTCGCCAATATTTTGCCAAGTGCACATCCGCATATTGATTCATCTCTCTTCCTCGCATAATTATAGCTCCACCAGAAGAGATTCGTTTCGATAGTTCATTTCCACATTCGGGGCAGACTGTCTTGGTGTCTTCCTTAATACTATGAAAAATTTCTATGTCGCCACACTGAGCACAAGAATATTCATATGTAGGCATAATATTCCCTCAGCTAAAATCCAGACTAGCAAATCGCAGTTCCGTCAAATTGGGTGCATCTGGCAACACTGGTTTATCTTGAGAAAGATTGATCACCTGCTGTCCCAATTCAATGGCTCGTGCCACAATTCCTGACACGATTACCTCAGCATGTCGGGAAACAAAACGGTTGTGTTCTTGCTCAGTGCCATAGGCTTGGTCCGTAGATATTCCCGATGTTTCTAGTTTGCTAATAATCTTTTTCATTTCACCTGGCATACTAAAAACATCTTCTATACAGAAAGGCAAGAAATTCTTGGTCACGATCTCATCTTCGGACATGCCTTTCTGCTTGTAAAAATCTACACAATTCGAGTACACAAACTCTTCTTCCATGTGCCCTCGTTTTCTAGAAGCTCGCCCTAGCTTAGAAGATATAGCATGCAGAAGTTCGTGTACCACAATATCCTCGATGTCTACTGATGCCCGATACTCATATAAAAGCCGATCAAATTTTCGGCGAGGAATAAAAGAACACTGACCCGACTCATCTTTGATTAGTATAACTTCCATATGAGGAATAAAACAGCCACCTATGTTTTTAAACTCCTTATGTTTATTCATAACCGAAGCGGGAGAAAGATATACTGGTATATCCGTAATGTTTACCGTGGAAAACCGATCATGAAGATAATTGTACACTGCTGAAAATTGTCTCGATACATTTACTCGGGAGGTGCCCAAATGTTGGATAACCCGATTAACAATCCGAGTATAGTATTTAATCTCAGATTTGTGGGCCTGGATTAATTTTTGGTATCTCTGCCAATGGTACATGTTTATCGCCTGCATATCCCTTACACTCAATCACCTGTCGAACCATATTATTAACGACATGTAATCTAATCTTTTTCGGAATACCCATTATAGAAACAACTCTTTCCCGAATAGGGTTTGTACAATCGGGAGCCAAACAACTATTACACAGAGGCTCCATATAGCCTTCTGGCCCTAGAATGGTTTTACTAACATGAGCTAAACTAACTTCGTACTCCATCACATTAGTTGATTCGCATCGAGTCGATGAAAACCCTCCCCTGTCGTACCTTTTTCTTGAGATGGTGCTTTGGTAGCAGACTTTCTGCTTTCTGCATCCTTCTTCCACTGAGGTATATGCTCTCCCTTTTCAGGGGTAAGAGACCATGGCTCTGGAGTATACGGCACTTCCTCGGTTTCTAAGGAAACCCCCGTCCTAGCTTCATGAGGAGATTCCATAGTAAGTGATACTCTTGCTGGCGTGTCGCCATCATATTGTTTCATGGTCTGGTCAACAGATGATTGAATTTGGCTGCTAACAGACCGCATGTCGCTCACTCTCGGTTTCCGCAAATTACGACGAGGTTTAGTTTTTGGTCGAGTAGATTCACGAATACCGTCCACAATACCGCATACAAGATCAAAGTCATGAACTACTTTGTTTTTCCCGTCAATATCATCTTTGCGTTTAATTTCAACATACTTTCTGTCAGGTGTCTCTGAATACGTTATTGTGTATTCTTCACCGTCAGGACTTTGATAAACAAAACTACGGCGAATATGTACTGATGTTTCTTTGAACATTTTAATCCTCCAATTCGATGCCTTCTCGTAGGCGATTTGTTTCTTCTTCCTCGTGTCGTTTTAATTCTTCGTTCTCTATAATCCCACGTAAATACATTCTCTTCCAAAAATCAAATTCTTGAGGAGATATCAGAAGACGACTATCGATAGTTAAGCATTTCCAACCATTTTCTCTGGTCCACGTAGATAACTCCATAAGGTCATCATCAGGGGCAGCAAAATCAATGGGCCTATCTGTCTTCCAGATCACTACCTGTCCATTCTTCCATAAGTGTAGCTGATACATACAAGACATCATCTGCGTATAAACATGACATTTACTGTCTAACATCCAATCCCCAGAACCAATATCGGCGGACATAATTTCACACGTCGTGAGATAGTTACCCCCGCTCTCGTTCAAAGTAATATCAGTCAATTGAACCATAGTCCTTAATCATGCCTTTCTTTATTGCTATGTCAAATGCCCTTTTAGTAAGCCACTGATCTTCACTCATCGACATACGCCGATCAGCACCTACAACCACATGCCAGTCATTCGCCACGGTCTCTATATCCTTTTCAAATTGTTGCTCGATATATCCCATATGCGACTGTCGCAACACATAGCATGGATGAAAAGTCGCCATAGACCATGCTCGAAACTCCGGAAGGAATTTCCATCCTCCACGACAATTCGTAATTCCAGTCTCCTCACGAACATGAAGCAGAGCCGGATTACCCAGAACAATGATTACCTTGGGCTTCAGTAATTCAATCTCACGAAACAACCATAGCTCCACGCAGGTATCTACCAGTGCCGTATCCTTAGGGAATTTATTATCAAGCGGCCGACACCCCAGAACATTGCTAATAATCGTCGTCTCTTTATTGAAAACCTTCCGGTGCTTTCTTATTTCTTTCCTAAGTCGCTGACCTGCTCTTCCAATAAACGGCCTATTCTGCTCTACTTCATCCTGTCCAGGCCCCTCTCCGATAAACATGAATGTCGGATCAGTGGTACACCCCTCTGACTGGATCACTTTTCGATAATGCGAAAATATGTCGCATTGACGACAACCGTCCTTTTCGGCGGCATAATCCAAATAAGCTTTAGGAGCCGCAGGAAAATTACAATTAAGAACACTCAGTTCCATGTTATTATACCTCATTTACCAAATAATCTGTCACAGCCCAGGCCCAATTCGACACCTTATCCTTTAATAATACCCTAAAACCGTCTCTGGCGTCATCTAAACTGTCATAGAGATAAGTCTGCCCAATTACTTGCACCTTTTGCTTGGTTTCATTAAACACAACAGGAGTGGATATCCAAAGAGAAAATTTCCCTGTGGGCTTATAGAAAATAGTAGCTAATACTACGCCCTTATGTTTGAGTTCCCATTTTCGCTCATTTATCTGACCGTCTTTTTCAACGGGTTTCCACATTGGAATCACCTTTCAAAGATATCCAAATTCCCTACCTTTTCTCCTATTCTTCTTTGAGCAGTATTATAGCTGTCAAGGTTGTTTTCGTAGCCCACAAATTTCCTGCCTAATTTTTTGCACGCCACACCTGTACTACCCGATCCGGCGAAAGGATCCAGAACAATGACATCTTCCTTAATCACGGATGGCCTCGGTGTTACCAACTTAATCAACCTTTCCATTAGTCGCAATGGCTTCACTGTCTTATGTTGATTGTATTCTCTCTTCTCGGCAGCAGAAGGTTTTGGTATCATAAAAATGTGGTCATACTCCACAAATAAAGGGTCCAACCAGACTAAATTCGCAGGCAATCTACCATCAGGATGTATGTTGCATTGCTTTTTACCACCTTTATTAGCCGAAAAGTATTGATCATCTCCATAATCCTTGCCAACAAAATGTTCGAAACTTTTAAGTGATTTTCTATCCGCCTCGTCTTTATATGGAATACGACACTCATCTATATTGAACCCACCAACATGGTACTTCATAATATTCTGTACATAAGTTCCTTCGATTTGTTTTTGAGCTACCAATATAGGTTCCCAGGCGGTTTTTAATTTAGTTCCCCATCCCAAACACTCTTCATTCTTCTTTCCTAAATCCACGTTATGAGGGTAACCTGTTGCTGTACCCCAACACAAACAATCCTTGATAATAAATCCTGCGTCTTCTAGGTCACAAGCAAGGCGGTGATATAGTCGAACATGCCCAAAGGCCAGACAAAACCCGCCTGGCCGCAATACTTGAAAACAAGCTTCCCATATCTTTTTCGGAGGAAGAACTTTATCCCAATTTAGACCACTAAGCCAATCAAGTCCATATGGTGGATCTGTAATCACAGCATGAACACTATTATCAGGGTTATCTTCTGCTAACCTTATGCTGTCTTTGCAATAGATCATAAAAACATGTCTCCAACTACCTGCCCTTTGATTGCCTTAGCGATATTGTGCTCCCTTGACCATTTGTTATTCTTAATGATCAAAACTTCCGTCGCAGGAATTTTTTTACTTGCCACAGTCATGTGCTTATAAACACTCTTTCGAACAATTTCATCCCCTTGATCACAATACGTCTTCAGTAGCATAGGGTCGTTATTAGCATCGATATCTCCATAATAGCTAACGCAATATGATCCTTGGATTTTAGATAATATATGTTGCAACTCGGAATGATCAAATCCAATTTTTCTATTCACATCGTAGTATCGACCTTCCACTCCTTCGTATGGAGGATCGATGTAAAACACTGTTTTCTTGCTATCCCACTTCTCAAGTATCTGTCGATAATCAGCATTTTCTAAGAAAACCCCTTTCCATTTCTGTTTAGTCTGCATAATATATTTAGGCAATTTAGACCAAGTCTTATAGTTGACTTCTCCATCCCTTGTAATACTCCATGGTTTTCTCATTGTTGCACTGAAACTCTGTCTATTGGCTATTAAAAAAACGGCTGCCTTCTCGACGTCACTGAGGGTATTATATTTTTCGCCTTCCATAATATCGCAAGACTCATTAAAAACCTGCCGACCATATGGTGTAAGATCAATAAAATGGGCAAGTTCATGGCCTTTGTTCTGCATAACTTTAAAGAAGTTATGGATTTTAGCATCAAGATCATTGAATACATAGACAATATCCTGCCCTAACATAACATCAAGCACAGCACCAGATCCGCCAAAGACATCAACAAATGGATTTCCCGATGGTATGTGGGCTTTGATCCAGTTGGCTAATTTTGCCTTCCCGCCTACCCTCTTAATAACCATGACTATATTCCCGGACGATCAAGCCAGGGAATTTTTATATCCCCAGATCGAATAAGCTGATAGCCTTGATCTGTAACTTTGTAATGAATTAAGTGCCCAAAGGAAATCTCCATAAAATGATTATCTTCAATGTATTCACACGTTTTGTAAATGCATTTGCATCCATTTTTTTCTTCTTCCGCCCAAATAAAACAAATACCGGGAGTAATAATAAGTTCCGATCTATCTTTCTTTACCATAAAGTGAGCAAATTCTGATGGTTCCATGAACTTTACATACTTTAGTTTACGCCAAGGAATGTGTAGCCCCCTAAAAACACCCCACCAAATATCATCCCCTTTTGTCTCCGCCTCAACCAAATAAGTAAAGTTCTCTCGATGGATTATAAAATCCGATTTATCATACTCGACCAACTCGTCTGACCCAATATCATTAGGCAACACATTGTATCCAATACTCTCGCAAAACTTCTTCGTTTCCTCTCTACCAATACGCTCAAACTTAACCTGTCGATCCTTCCTGAACCTACTGTGTTCTTTGCCTTCTTTTAGATAGGTATTACTCATAAGCGGCTCTGATCCAGATATGATTCTCTCATTTTTTCAAATCGCATGGACTTCCATTTCTCATGCCGCCTAACTAATATCTTCGGTAAATTCACAAAAGTTTCTTCTATATCCGAAAACCTACACTCCATCAAATCGCTGTCCAATTGCCTCCATACGCCTTCTATTATACATCGCTCATCAGAGTCGCCCCCAACTGCTTCCAGATATAACCTACACATGTCGCTCAGTTCTAGCAGAAGATCGTCTCGATTAAAAGGCGACGGTCGATTGTACTCCTCTGCTATTTTATCCAGAACATATTCCACATCTGCCGAAGGAGAAATATCCACTCCCTCGGATAATCGAGCTACTACCTCTCGGTAGGAAACCGCCTCCATTTGAGATATTAAGTGTATGATGTGGTATGACTTCAAACACCCAAAACAATAGAAGTTCTCGTAAGCCGAATCTGTGAATACTACAAAACTAGGATTAGACTCTTCGTGTCCAGGCAGTGGACAATTGTAAAACATCTTACCACCCGCTACCGTCTTAACTGGGTGGTGTCCCCTGGTCTTCAGATAATCGACGATAGAGTTCTTTTTCAGAATACGCTCTATCACTAAGGACATTGTATGCATGAGTGAATTTCCATCGATGAATCACAGATCCATCCGTCTTGTAATTGAATTTGGCGAAAGAACATTTATCCATCCAAAAAGACGATAAAGTCGTATGAGGCTTATTCAGAATGACATTCGATATAATCTGACATGCAAATGAATGAGAAATCGCTAAAATGGTTGTCTTGGGATTCTTCATACAAAAACTTGTCACGAACTTCATCAACCGACGACGACACTGAGCAATAGACTCCCCTTTCTCGGCACAAATCCTAGTGTGACTAAATAGAGAACTATCGAGCGGATGTCTCGATCCTCGTAATACGCCGAAATCTCTCTCCTTCAAGGCATCGGTATACAGCGGTGAGGCCCGCAGAGTTTCTTTGTGAGGTGATTTAGAGCGAATATGGTGAACTACCTTCCTGAGGTAACTAGTATCGCTACAAGCAATTGATTCAACCTTTTTGGTTTCTTTGGTATAAAAATACTTGGACAACAACACACACTGCTCAGCACCTATTTTAGTCAATGACGCACCAGGATCTGCAATTAGGGATGCTGCATGAGCATCCGTCTCTACATCATTCATGAGAACTAAACTGCCCATAATTAGCCTATATCCCAATCATCCAAGTCGGCTGTAGCAAATTTTAGGGTGGTTTTCTTCTCTGCCTCAGATTCATCAGCTTCTTGAAGATCCTGCATGGCCGCTTCCGGTGTATAGTTTAATCCAAGATCGAAATCAGTGCCTTCTTCCATAATCTCAGTATCCTTGGTCGACAAAATCTGACAACACTCAGCCTTTAGTCTCAACTCGTTGGTCTTTCCAGATGGACCATGACGAGCCTTCAAAGTAAAAATCTTCAGCTTGTCTGGCTCGTCCGGCACTGGATAGAGAGCAAAAATAGTATCCGCATCAGCAGAATATTCGTGAGAACCACGAAGTGCTGTTGAATCCAACTGGACCGAATTAAACCCCTCCTGCCTCATTTTAGTCAATGCTGCTCGACCAATTTGAGCAGCAGAAAGAATATGAAATCCGTATTTGCGACCCAACAATCGCAAGGATTTTAATATCTCTCCAATCTCCAAATCGTTCCTGCCTCCAAAATCTCTATCGGAACTCATAAGAGCAATATAATCTACGACTATTACACTTGGTTTGAAGAAATGAATTCTCTGCTCGATCTCCCTCCGAATATAACCAACACTGGTTCTCTCTGAACAATCGAGGATAGCAAATTTCTGAGATCGATTAAACCAAATGGTGGCTTCCTTGATTATTTGAACTTCCTCAGGCGTTATATTAGGAATAACTTTCCCGTCTGAAGACCGATAAGAAGGTCGCATTATCTTCTCAAAGCTTATGCCAGTTCGATTGGATATGATCCTATTCATAAGGTCATCCCCACTCATTTCCAGCGGAATAAATAGAATATTACAGTTGTATTTTTCGTATAAATGCAAAGCTATATTCATCATGAGTGTTGATTTGAATCCTCCAACATCCGCCGCCACAAGCGTCAACTGTCCTGGCCGAAATCCCACATTCATAGGATCGTCTATCTCAGGAATACCACAGATAATCCGATCTTCAGGATTGGCTAGTCTCTTCTCAAATTGACATAAATAATCGTCTTTAAGGTCTTCAATCATATAAAACTCTGACTTCCTAGTATCCAATGGAGTCAGAGCTGAATTCATTTTCTCAACGAGATTCCGGGCAGCCTCAGCTTCTCCTTTTTTCTTGGCATCGACACGAAATGCCTCAAAGAATTCATGACTGCAACGAGCAACATAAAGATCAATGAGCTGTCTCGTCAACATGCCCAAATCATCAGTTGTCGCCGTCACACCCACACAACACTTGTCGTATACCCGCATGGCCAAAACCACACCACCACCCAAACCCTGAGCAGATAACGTGCTTCGGTAATGCTCCCTAGTTAGTAACCTCTTGCGATCACTGTTGAGATATTCATTGTAGATAGCCTGAACTAGTGGATGATGAACCTTATCGAAGAATTGAGACGTCAAGCCAGCGGCCACCATCTCTTCGATTGAATCTAAATAGCGGAGCATGAGGTGAATAATCTTTCGCTCGACATCAATGTGTTGCGTCGGAGATGTTGACATGCTATGATTTCTCCAATTCTATGAACACATTGTTTCTATCTGTGGCCAGGGATAAAAACTCTTCCCCCCATGTACGCTTTACTTCTGGATGATATATTGGGTCTTTCAGCATTTTATAAAACTTAGTAGAACAAACCAATATAAGAGGCATCCCTGTCATGCGTCTCTGTCCAAAAAAAGAGTTCATTGTAATAATATCGGGTGGACTAGTATGACCAAACTCAGAGAAATTATCAACACCGTCAATCGCTAAAAATCGAATTGATTCCAAATGCATGAGGTATTCATAATTAACTCTACGGTCTTTGTCCCATCGAGCAGCATCAATAAAAGCACTGCTCTTTACCCATTTGAAACTCAAGTTAGGATTATGAAAAGCACTCGCCCAAGCCACCTCTTTTAGAATCAAAGTAGCTACTAAGGTTTTCCCTGAATATCGATCCCCGGCAATGATAACATTGCAACCAGAACTTGCACGCTTATGAATGATGGAGTTGTTGACTTGATCTTGAGCCATCTCGGTTTTAGGCTCTTTAAAACAATATGCTAATGCCCGTTTCTTGGCCTCTAGAAAACTAGACACGTTCAATCGACCAATAACGACATCACCATCCATAATAACACCCGTAAAATCACTCCACTCTTTGTACTTAAGACTATGTGGAACAACTTCAATTTGCTCGAATCTGAATTTGATAGTAGCCTTGAGCTGACAAGAACAAACTCGGTTGGTATCATTCTCTTTAATGCACTTAGCTCCATTACAAATAGAGCAATTGAGTGCATACCATTTACACCAATCCGAATATTGCATTTGCATCATACCTCAAGATCCAAATTGACGATGCGATGGTGGTCGACTTTAGGGGTTCTCTTAGTCTTGGTTTTCTTTGGTTTTTTCTTGATTGATGAAGAGTTAGCCAGTCGTGCTCTACCACCAGCACCGTCTCCCAAGGCCCAAGCTCGCAACGACTCCATTTCTTCTTTGCGGGTATTATACAACGGAGAAAACGCCTTTAATTCATCAACAATATCCTCTGTGCGTAGTCCTCTTTTACCATCTGCAAAAGCCACAAACAAAGCATTGTCAATCCCTTTTTCAATCTCGGCGGGAGAATAGTTATCAGAAGCATCTACGATAGCATAGATGTCTAACTCATCGGGATTTCTTTTCTTCTTGCGAACTAATTTTTCAGTAACGTCGTAACGTTGCTCTTTATTCGGAAGATCAATAAAGAAAATCTCATCAAATCTGCCTGCACGCATAAATTCAGGTGGGATGCCATGGACATCATTAGCGGTACACGCCATAAAAACCATCTTCTCTTTTTCTTGCATCCAAGTTAGTAAGGTGCCAAATACTCTAGCTGTCACTCCCCCATCTGTAAACTCGCTGCCCTTGGAACCGCTAACTGCTTTCTCGACTTCATCGAGCCACAAAATTGCGGGTGCCACCGATTCTGCAATCCGTAGACATTTCCTAACATTCGCCTCGCTATCGCCAACATGAGAAGCAAAAATAGCACCAAAATCCAATCGCAGCAAGGGCATCTGGTATTCATTTGCTAAAGCATCACAGACCATCGATTTTCCAGAACCAGGAAAACCGCAAATTAAAATCCCACGAGGCATCGGTAGGCCGTAACTTCGGGCATCGTCCTGAAACGCCAGTTTGCGAGTAATAACCCAATCACACAAAACATCCAATCCACCGATATCACTCAATGAATATCGAGGCTCCCTATACTCAAGAACACCACTTTTGCGAATGGCCTGTTTCTTTTCGCCAATAATCACATCAATATCAAACTCTTTGGTCTGCACTAGGCTTTTAGCAAAAGCATTTTCAGCCTCAGTAAGGGTCAAACCAGAAACAGCCTTAATGAGATCTTCAGCCTTCTCGTCTATTTGTTTATGTGCTTTTGGATATTCCGCCGGAATCTGTTTCTTCAACCGATCCAAGGCCGAAGTGATTTCCGGCGGAGAAGGAAAAGGAAAATCCACAACCGTAATTTCCTTCTCTAAAGTGGTGGGACAAGCCAAAACAGGTGCAACAATGACAATCATCACCGCAGAAACCGTCTGAAAAAAATCCTTCAATAACCGCTGCAATAAAGGACTCCCCTCTGATTGTCCATCCTCACTTAAGAGAAATCGATGATAATCCAAAAGAACAAAAATAGAGCCTTGTGGTTTTCCCTCCTTAGCAATCTCTTGATGGTCTGATTTGGCTCGATCAAGGATATGTCGCAGAACCGCCTCAGGACATAGGTGGACTTCGCTGCCATTTGGCACCGCTCGCTCCATACTATGCCCTTCCAGCAGCCCACGAGACATATCCCATTGAAATATCTCATAGGCCTCAGCCTTGCTAAGATATCGGAAATAATGCATCACCCTAGACTCTTCTGGTGTGCAGATGTAAAGAATACGAAATCGGCTCTTGACCATATAGAAAATGTCTTTGCTAACACTCCCATCACCGATCAAAAACATCTTCTTACGGGCCTCGCTTCGACTCTTGTTGGTTACAGTCGAAACCGACGTCTTGGATTTTGAAGTACTCATTTTATTTACCAGATGTGGGATGAACTGAAATGCTCACGCTGGATCGTGTCGACTTTATATCGTCCGAACGAGTGCCATTAAGATGTTCAATAATCTCCTGTAACTTCTCTTGAGCCACTTGCGGATTACCTCGTTCTCGACCTCTCATCTCAACAAGGATCTTGACGGGGTGTCCCTTGGAAAGGAACTTTTTAATGTGGTTGAGCTTTGTCTCTATATCATGCTGAGCAGTGCATATCCGGAATTTTACCTCTTTGGTCTGATGTGCTTTATTTTTCTTCTGGGTTTTACTTTGCTGATATTGCCACTTCCCTCGATCCATGATCTTAAAAACAGAGATATCCTCATTTTTGCTTACTTGAACCAAATCTAACCCTTGATCTAAGGCAATAGACTGAGCTGCTTCGTATTTCATTCGACCTAAACTGGATCCATCTGAATCCACAACCATCACATCTTTATTATTATGGTATTCGTTCCTAGTTCTCATTGGCTGGGACCGAAGAATTCTTGATACTGAAATTTTGTGTACTCCTGTAAATTGTGAGCCTCTAGACACGGACGAGCAAGTGAGATAAAGTCTACTTTGTCATCACTCGGATAGGGAGACCGCTGTATGGTGATCCGCATCACTTGATCTAAAACATCTTTGTTGAGAGACCGGAGAACAGCAGAAATCTGATCTAAAACATTTGAGTCGGATTTTAACATCCGATAACCAGCTACGATCCCACGATTTATAATCAATAATGGTAGTCCGCCAGCCTCAAACAAAGTGTTGTCATCCAGATCCTCGTCATCCAGTATACGTGGGAACTCCGGCTCCCCTGGCATCATCATCAGAAGAGGTCCGGCACAACGGTTCATATACTGAGAAATCACACGTTCGTCCAGTAATCGTTGGACATAGACGGGCTTATCATGCATCCTCTGAGCATAAATGTTGGTCCACCACTCAAAATAAGACTTCAGAACATAGTTAGACATGTCGCTCTTAAAATGGTCAGCTAATCGGTCATATATTCTTCCTACTGACAAACCATCACTTTGGGCTCCCTGTCGTTCATACGATATGTCGTACAAGGCCAGAAGCGAATCCAGACACCGCAGGAAGTCAGCATAAGTCCACCGAGAGACGGGCTTCTGTCGATATTTCTGTGCTTTTGCCTTGCGTTTAACTTCTTCAGCGATAGCGTCAGGGCATCCAGAAGACTCAGCGAAGGCATCCAACGGGTCAGCAAACATATCTTTTAGGGCCTTTTCCTTCTTCCCTGGGCGAGAGCCAGGCGGGGGTGGTGCATGGTAGGCATTTGTGATGATGGTATGGTCATCCACGGGAGTATTATACCTGGTTTCGAGAGTCCTCCCATCTTTTTCTTAGTTCTTTCTTGTTTGGTTTTGCTTTTCTTTGCTTCTCTTAGGTCTGTGTTGGTTTTTGGTTTTTAAGGCTCAATAGCTCAGATAACAGTCGTTTTATAGTGTTTCTTCTGGATTTTACTTGCTCCTAGGAAAGGCTGTCGCGCAACGACCCCTCACGAAAATGAGGAATCGTTATCGCTTAGCAGCTTTTGCTCCCTGGAGCCAGGCCGCCGCAGCAACGCCAGTTCTCTTTGGTTGTGTCTCGTGACAAACGGTCAAACTGGTTTCACCCAACCGCTATGGTAATCGTGTTACCATACAACCCGGAAAGCCAGGGTGCCGACGCATTGCTTTCCGATTATTGAATCATACCACCCTTTGTTATTAGTTCTTAGACTTGCAGGTTGTGGTTTTCCTGCGGTCCTGGTTGTGGAATCCTTCCAAAATGCCAACCAGAGCACCTCAAGTTTTTGATAGTTTATTATACGCAATTCTCTTTTGTCTAATAATATCCATGTTGTGACCTCGAAGGGCCTGCTGATACTCAAACAAAATTTCATTCGATCGGATCAATTCTTGCTTACGGGATTCCGTTAATTCCCGTAATCTCGTCCCGCCTACATTTTGACCGAAACACCAAGAACAGGTCCTCCGTCTTTTTCTCTTTTTCCCCCTACATTTCTTACATATTTCGAGAGACGGAGTATTGATATTTTTCCTATTCTTTCTCTTCTTGTTGCTGTTGTCCTTGGCCCTATTGGCTTTTCTCCTGGCTTTATCTTTGAGTTTAGCTGTCCGGGCTTGAACCTTTTTGTTGGTATATAGGGATTTTATTCGTCGATCGTTTGAATTATACCAACGCAAAAGAATTAAATGTGCTCGACGGAGAGGAACGTCATGCAGTTTACACATTCGATGAGTATATGTATGATGTGTTTTACATAACCAACAAAGATCTTCGTCTTTTTCTCTTCCTAGATTAGTATAATTAATATGATGCAAATTAAGCCGTTTAGGAGAAGCACAGATAAAACACTTTGGACTATGTCCTTCTCGAAAAGACGATTTAATGTTTTCCCAATGTGGACTATAGAGATACTCGTAGTATCCAGAATACCCTAAGGCCTGAGACCTTCTAGTAAGCAGGTCGGGAGAAGTATTATCAGATTGTGGTTTGTCATCTACCAATAATCTTATTTTTTCTTCCTCTTATTCTTTGCGATGATTAGATATTCCCGACTTTTATTTTCTCTTCCCTGTTTCTTTCTGTAGAGGTATCTGTATTGTCCGTCTAATATCTCCACGACCACATCCTCTTTATATTGTTTAATGATATCATAAATATGTTCTATGCTAGACCAAGAACTATCATTGTATGAAAATAGCCATATAGGGATATGTATGGCCGATGAAACCATCTCTACAAAATCTGATTCATAACTTTTTGACTTCGTAAATCTATGTCCATTTTGCATAATATGAGGTAAATTTTCTAACTCTTCACTGTAGATATATTCTTCAAAAAACCTATAGAGAGTTGGATAGTTGGTAGATGAAGAATAGGGCGGATCAAAATAAACCGCATCCACCGAACAAAACCCGCTTTGCAGCAGACAAGTTAAATCCATGTTAACAGCTAAGCATGTTCCTGGAAGTTTCATGTCGGCAAAAGTCCACCATTTCATTCCTTGACCCGGCTTGCCTGCCTGGGTGAAAAAATCCATCTCCGTAGACATATTATTATCATATGTTGCTTTGATCTGATTTTTTGGGTGTTTGAGTCGGACCTCGACTTCGGCAAGAACTTGTCCCTTATGCATTCTTCCTCCGACAACACAGTCTCTAAACACGTGCTGCTGTAGATTAGCCAGAAAACTAGCTCGTTTAATTTTTGCCTCCGAGACACTGATTTTTGAGCCACCTACCATGAAATCGTTAGCATATTTAATGAACCATTTGTTGAAATTGAGGTTTAGGTCGTCATCATAATAGATTCCAATGCGTCGATCGTGTTTGTCGGAGCCCTTTCCATACAGTCGATTTTGTTTCTTTCGATGGCTCATAATATCGATGCTTTGGTCTATATTTCCGAAAGGCAGCCTCATAACCACAGCAGCATTGGCGGCCAGGCCTAGTCCTTGTGCGTGCAGTCCTACCAACTCATCTATATTAGCCCGAAAATTATCGAGATGTCGGCATTCTTTGATCGTGAATTTGTTGGCCCTACACTTCTTTCCTTTTGGTCGATCTTGGATGGCGAGATAATTATCTTCCACAAAGGTGTTCTTGGATGTGTTCTGATTATAAAGTAGGAAGTGTTTATCGTCTTCACTGAGTTGGATGCCGGGATTTTCTACAAATGCTACGGCATTAATATACGAGCTGGTAAGCAGGTCATTGGCCAGGACTTTTTTGCCCATTAATTTGAAAAGATAGGCAACGGTGGCACTCCCGGTGAAGGCGTCAAGGACGCTATCAAACTCGACATGGTGTTTATTGAGGGCTTCATAGATGGGATATGCCAACTTTTTCTTATTGCCGGTATAAGGCAGGGGTAGCTTTTCGATTCTCCGAATAGCATTTTCGGCGGAAGGAATATATCTCCCTGGTTCATCTGAAAATTCACGCATAGTCTTCATGACATTTTACTATTATACTCTTCGATGCGGTACTCTGGCTCGGTCCTATACATTTTTTCTCGCTCAATGGAGTGTTGTAGAAGGTATTTATCATGGACTCTCAGGTCGACGGCAGTAGCTTTTTCTTTTTTGAAACCATCCTCTTCATAAGTTCGGGTAATTCTACCGATGCGTTGCATGGCTCTTGTGGGAGATTTTCCGCCTCCCGCCAAAATTACAACATCAAGTGGCCTGACATCGATTCCTTCATCAAAGATTACACTTGCGACAATGCATCGGATATACTTGTTCCTTAACTTGCGGATGTTATCTTCTCGTTTTTTCTTACTGGATTGGCCAGACAAGAAAACGGACCCATCTATCATGCTTTCAAGTGCTTTTCCGTGTTTAATTTGCTGAATTAATACAAGAACTAGCCGTCCATCATTAATATACCCATTGGCAATATTGGCAACGAGATTATTATAATACTCATTCTCGACAATTCGATCTTGATAAATTTTTTGCCATGTCTTATAGTATGATTTCTTCCCTTCGACATTTACAATGTAGATATGAGGACGAACCAACCAGCCTTCTCGGATCAGCTGAGATGCTGTAATCTCGCAAATCTTCTTTCCGAAGCAGGCTTGGATCATTAAGTCGTCACCTGAATCCCTGTATGGGGTCGCCGATAATCCGTATTTATAATAAGCACTTTTGAGTTCTTTAGAAATTAATTGGCAGGTATTATTTTTCCAGTGCTGTACTTCGTCGCATAAGGCTCCTTTAGCCGATCGAATAAGGTCCTGCAATTCAGCTTTATGGCGTTCAATCGGCGTGGCATCGTCGCTGTCGTCAGAATCAAACTTGGTCTTCCTGTCCCACTTCTTTCCCAATGCCCGAACTGCTGTTTGCACTGTCATGACATTAACATCGGCAATATCAATGACACCTCCGCCTATTTGTCCAACATGCAGGTTGCTATTGTTTTGTCTTAAGAAATCTGATAGACTATCTCGGGCCTGAAGTAGAAGATCAATAGACGTTACAAAGAAAATAAAAGGAGAGACGCCGAGCTGTTCAATAATACCGGCTCCCAAAATTGTTTTCCCCGAGCCCGTAGCAGACTGAATAATCCCCCTAGACTTCTCGCATGCCACTTCAATGGCCTTACTCTGATAATCCC
>SDBV01005159.1_pt1 | contig 18516 bp, 10 predicted proteins | sample 2277081 | NCBI WGS metagenome assembly SDBV01 (sample SAMN10402039, study PRJNA504765) | marine sediment metagenome | isolation source: marine sediment core GS10_PC15, 223 cmbsf | place: Arctic Ocean: Southern Knipovich Ridge | collected 2010 | reverse complement strand
GGTCGAAGAAATCGGTGATGGGGCGCCCCAGAACTTGATCGCGAGAGTACCCCAGAATTTCGCAGAGTCTATCGTTGACGTAGATCGTGAGGCCGTTTTCGTCCACTCTTCCCAGGCCCTCGTTCATCGTCTCGACCAACATGCGGTATTGTTTTTCGCTCTCCTTCAGCGCCTCCTCCGCCCGTTTGTGCTCGGTGATGTCGAGATGCACGCCGAGGGCCCTGATTGGCTTGCCGTTTTCATCACGCTGGATGATCCTGCCCCAGTTGCGGATCCACTTCCACTGACCGGACTTCGCGCGCATTCGATGTTCTACCGAGAAGGTCTCCTGCAAGCCCGCCTCGTGATCTCTCGCGCACCGCGCAGCATGCGGCCTGTCATCGGGGTGAATGAGTTGCTTCCAAGCAGAAAGGCCCGGCTCGATCTCTCCCGGCTCATATCCGAGCATCCTCATCCAGTTGTCATCGCGGGTCACGCTGCCGGTTCTGAAGTCCTGATCCCACAATCCCAATCCGGCGCACTCAATGGCCATGGCCAACCGGCGCTGGCTCTCGCGCAGCGCCTTCTCCGCCTGCTTGCGCTCGGAGATCTCCGCTCGAAGTTGTTGGTTGACGTTCCTGAGCCTCTCGGTGCGCTCATGCACCAGCTCTTCAAGGTGCTCGCGGTGTTTGCTAAGTTCGTCTTCCGTCCGCTTGTTCCTCAATGCCTCGACGACGGCTACGCCCAGGGCTTCCACGGCTTCCTGATCGGCGGCGTCGTACCCTGGCTCCTTGTTGCCCAGGCCAATCATGCCGATGACCTTCCCTTTGTGCCTCAAGGGAACGCCCAGGAAGCTGGTCACTTGGGGATGACCCTCGGGGGTCCCGACCCGGTCGGGCTGGATTGCCATTTCGCCGGGGTTAACTATCCGAGACTGTCCGTCCTTGATCGTTGATCGATGGATTCCCCGGATTGGCATGTTCTTGATGGACAACCTGGCGTCGGAGGCAGCCATTTTGCAGGCGTCCCAGCCTGGATTGCTGATCGCGATGGTATCCAAGAGGCCCGCCGGGTTGAGTTCAGCGAGAAAACCAAACTTGCTGCCGGTGAGTTTCTCGGCCACGGCCAGACAGGTCCTGCCCAGTTCTTCTTCCGTTTCGCAGCTCAGCGCCTCTCTGAAGACGTCGTTGATGGCCTGCAATACGGCGGCCTGCCGGCGGATTCCCTCCTCAGCCTGCTTGTGCCTGGCACTTTCAATAGTCTCCCACTTGCCTTCTTGCCTTATAAAGGCGGATTGGTGGTTGGAGACCACCTCTACTATTTCAGATGGGCCACACTTTTCGAGTGAATAGTTGCAAAAGGCGATCATCCGACGTGAGCCGATCACACGGTCTACCACTGCTTCATACTCGGCGAAAGTCTTCCAATCTCTTTTCTCGAGCCAAAAAGTATTCCCCGCAAGACGCAGCCCGGCAAATCCCCTCTCCAGAGCCTGGTTCTCTTTCTCAGTCCAGCCCTGCAATACGCTGTCGGCGTCGAACACCCCGGACTTGGTGTACCACTGCGTGTGGTCCAGGATCTCCATCTGACCGTTTTGAATATGGTCACCCAGATTCTCGACCGCCCCGCTCAAAGCTCTCTTTGCATCCTCGGCGCCGAGAGGTTCCGCAGTAACCCAGATGCAGAACTCGTTGTTCTCCAGCCCCGCCTTGAAATAGGGGACCAGGATCTCAATCAGATCCTGTTTGGTGCGGTAGAAGAGGCAGAGGTGTGTGCCCCAGGCGAGATCGGCGATTAGATCATCGGGGACTGCCGTGGTTTTTTCAGTCTGCACTTCCGCCTCCAATTCTCACCGGTGGGCGGTGCTTGTTGCTGGCCGTCGGTCGATGCCGAAATAATCTGTTCTCGGGGCCGCCTCCGGTCGGAAGCCGCCAGCCAGTGTGCCCACGGCAGACTGAGCCGGTACTACGAACTCGACCAACCGATCTTGGCGGCCACGGTTCGCGTCTGGCAGTTCGCGGACTGGCGAAATGCATGATTGCCCCATGCTGCCCCGGCGGAAGAGTAAATGTAGTCGGACCGGGGTGTATACGGACCTCTCACGGCTCCTCTACCGGGGGAAGCGTGTCCTTGAAGAAGGGCTAAGATACCGCCCTAACGGATATCCCACAAGGGGCCCGGCGGAAGATCCCCTGGAGCTTCACCGCCCCGGACCTCTGGAGGGTGGTTTGGGCAGAACCCGATTAGGTCCTCTATGGTGGTAGAGGCTGGAATACTGGGAAGTCTCTTGGCCCTGGCGGGCCGACTCATTTGCCGTACTGCTGGGCCGTTCGTGCGGCCCGTTCGGCCACCATCCGGCGGAGCTGCGGGGGGGCGATCACCTCGGCCTGGTCTCCGTAGCCCAGGATCCACCAGGAGATCTCGCCCAAGCCCGATACCTTGACGCGGAAATCGAGTGAGCCGTCTTCGTTGAAGCTCACCTGCTGCGTTTTGTGCCAGGCGACCTCGGCCACGTTTTGGGCGACCATCTTGCGGAAGCGGATGAGCACGTCGAGGTCGGGGCCGGGGCCCGGGATCAGGTGCCAGGCGTTGCCCAGGTAACGGTCTATGGAGAAGCCGTGCGGCACCTGGAAGCGGTCCTTCAGGGGCTCGATGTGACCGATCCGGGCGAGGTTGAAAGTACGGGTACTGCGGTGCAGCGAGGAGCGGCCGATGACGTACCAGCTCCGCCGGCTGAACAAGAGGCGATAGGGGTTGAGCCGGGTGCAGATATCGTCCCATTCGGTGAGACTCTGGTAGCGGATCCGCACGCTCTGGCGACCGGCAATCGCCTGGATCAACTGCTGGTAGACCGGCTGCTGATCTTGCAGGGGGTTGCTGGGGCCGGGCTGGATCTGGACGGCGTCGACCACGCTGCGCAACTGCTGGCGAAGCCGTCTGGGGAGTGTGTTTTCGAGCTTCAAGGCGGCACTCAGGGCCGGAGCGAAAAACGGGAGCCTCGAACTGTTACCCAGCTCGTGACACAACACGATCAGTGCCAGCGCCTCGTCGGTTGTCAGGTTTGTGGGCGGGAGGTAGTAGGTGCCGGGGACCCGGTAGCGCTGCTGGAGGTTGTCGAAGCTGAGCGGGATGCCCGACTGGCGCAAGATCTCCAGGTCTCGAAAGACGGTGCGACGGCTTACGTCGCAGGCCCGTGCCAAGGCATCAACGTTGTAGCCTCTTCCAGCCTGAAGCAGACCGATCAGTTTCAGCAGGCGATGGATTTGGGAGAGCTTCATGCCTGGTGTCCGCGCCCTTGGAATTTGACCATTTCAGTACGGCAGTATTGTCCCCGGGTTGTTTCGATGCGTGGGACTCCGGATGCTCGACGGGTTCGGTAGCGCCGGTGGATTTGATTGCCGACCAGCGGCGGGCGCCGTCTGTTTTCTGGCCTGGGAGGCCTCCGGTGGGGCGTCCCAATTTGAGCGATTCGAGCACGGCTGACTTGGATTGCGTACCGGCGTTTGTTCTTCTGGCGGCAAGGTGGTGCTGGGCGGTTCGGGGCGATGCCAGTACGGGGCCGATCGGCGTCCCCTGGTCGATCGACAACAAGGCCGGTTCGCCCTCAGCGGGTTGGTAGGTCAACGGTTCGTCGGTGTCGTCCGGCTGCGGCACCGGCGGTTCGACCAACTCGCCGATCGGTTCCGGCATCGGCGTTGGGATCTGCTCCGGCATATCCTTGCCCCGGGGCGCGATTTGGGTGCCGTCGTCGATCAGCCGCGGCCCGCCGCCGGCCTGTTGCTGGTAGGCGCCACGGCTGATGACCTTGGGGCGCGTATAGCCGTAATCGAGGTACAAGCCGGCATCGCGGGCACGGGCACGACGGCGGGCGTCGAAATACGCCTTTGCGGGCCAGGGGCCCTCACTGAGGTAGACGTTACTATACTCCAAGAGGGATCCCTTGCGCAAGTGTACCTCGGCGATTGCCTTGTTGTAATCGACCAAGGCGCGGTAATAGTCGTTTTCGGCCTGGGCCAGGCGTCGCCGGGCCTCCAGCACTCGGTCCAGGGAGACTTTTCCGGCGTCATAAGAGATCTGCATCACCTCGACCTGCTTCTTGGCGGCCACGCGCCGGTTGAAGTTGGTCTGCGCCAGCACGTGGAAGGCCTCCATCTGGCGGATCACGGCTGCCAATTGGTGTGAGAGTTCGAGTTCCTGCTCTTGGAGCCTGGCCCGCTCGCGGGCCAGGTTCAACTGGGCGTTGCGGACCCCGGCCATTTCCTTGCGGAAACCGATGGGGACGCTAAGTTCCAGGCCGAAATGCCATTCTTGGAAGTTGCCGCTGGTCATGGATTGATAGGCGTTGGACCCCAGCACGGCCGGGTTGCCGCTCCCGCCGCGGGATTCGAGCAGGTCGTCACCCAACCCCAGCCAACGGTATCGCCCGATGGCGTCGAGGCGAGGCAGGAGGTGGTTCTTGGCGGCAATCAGGGCGAGTTGCTGCCGTTTGACGGCCCATTTCTGCTGGCGCAGTTCGACGCTTCGAGCCAGGCCCTCGGAGAGGATTTCGCACCAGTCGAAGGTGACTTTGGCCGTTTTTGGTTCGTCGGCCGGGCGGATTAAGCGGCCGTCGGTGGCGGCCAGGCCCATCATGTATCGCAAGTTGCTTTCGGTGGCGTAGACCGAGTTTTGGGCCTCCTCGAGCAGACTGCGGAAGGAGAGGTACTCGTCGTGCGATTGGGCCTCGTCGTAGGTGGGCTTGGTGCCGACTTCCCACTCCATGTGGATTTTTCGCCAAGAAGTGAGTGCGAAGTCGCGGCCGGTGATCATGGCGTCGAGATGGCGATAGGCATAATAGAGTTCCCAGTACGCGTTTTCCACGTCGGCGACGAGGTCTCGCACGCCGGCCTCGAACTTGGCCAGCTCGATGTCGGTGTTGATCCGTGCGATCATCACGCCGTTGTTCAGTCCGGGAGGAGCACCCGGGCCGCTGATGCGGTTGAACTGTGCCCCCGCCCCTTGCAACAGGGGTTGCCGGAACTCGGCTTCGACGCTGACGTTCCAGTCGCTGTTGAACCGCCTGGCGGTTAGGCCGCTGTTGTTCCAATCGTAGCCCACGTTGTGCCTCAGAATCCAGACGCCGCCAGTTGCCGCCGTCTTTGACAACTCGGTCTGGAACGTGCCCAGGTCTTGCTTGAAGACACGCGGGCGGAATTGTTCCACGAATCCGCCGATGTTCTGCGGCGTGTCGTTCTTCTCCCAGAAGAGGCTGCTGGTCAATTGGGCGTCGAAGGCGGCCAAGGCGGCCTCGACGCCGAAGCGGGGATCGCTCTCCACCACGGCCGGATCGTAGACCGTGGCGATCGCTTCCGGTGCACGCAGCAAGGTATCGGGCATCTGGAGTGTGCGACCACCGAGGGTTCGCATCACCTTGCTGTTGGCCAGCGCGCAGTGAATGGCCTCTTCGAGATTCAGGTCCCAGACCTCCTTGGGTTGGGGGTTCTCCAGCGAAAAGGGCCTGATGGCCCCTTCCACGTCCGGGAGGCTTTCCTCCCAGGCGTCCGGGTATTCGATGTCGGTAGCCACGCCCAGATAGTGAGAAAGGTCACCATCTTCATTGAAATAGAAGGGTTGCTGTGGGTGGCATCCGGACAGAACGGCCAGCGCGGCAGTGAGCGCGATGCCGAGCAGAGGGCAGTGCCGACTCATGGGTTTGCATCCCTGTGGCGGTTTGCTACCGTGGCGTTTCTGCGTGGCCAGATCGTGTGAAAGCTGTACTGTCGCAGTTCCGCGGCTGGAAATTGGCCTCAATCTGCCCCTTCGTCGTACGCCGTCGGTGGGCCGCGCAAGGTATGCGGACCTCCAAACGGAGTAATCGGCAAAGTTGGTATCGGCAGCCCAGTCGATAAACTTTGGCGATTCCCTGTAATCGGCAAGAGTGCAGTATATTACGTATTTTGCCTCTGTGGCCCACTTGGCCATCGCGGTTGCACGGCGCGTTCCGGCGGGCTTGGGGCCAGCCGGAATTGCGCACCGGCTCGGCAGAGGGGGCGAGGTCTGAGTATTGCCCCGGGACAATGCCGACGTGCCGTCGGCCGCTAAACGTGAACGGGCCCGCACGTTGGATCACCCAAAGAACTACCGGCTAGAGTCCCATCCCCATGAAGCCGCCGTGCTCGTCGCTTTCGACCTGCATCTGCTGGGCCCGTTTGATGGTCTGCCGGAGGTCTCCGGCAGCGATGTAGCGGTCGAACTCGATGCGGACTGCCTGGTTGACGGTCTCTGCGAACCAGGTCACCACCGGCTCGATGAGCCAGTCACAGGTCTCTCGACGGAGTTCGGACTGGAGGTCGCAACGAAGCGTTCTCTGGTCTTCGGGATTGGTGAGCACGGTTCCTTCGAAGTGGAACTCGATCACTCCGAACTGAGGTTGATTGGTGAGGTGGAAGACGCACTTGGCGTTGTGGAGGTAGTAGCTGTTCAGCAGACCGTGTTTTGCCGCCGCCCGCTTGACCCGTTGACAGAAAGCGGCGTATTCGGGCGAGGCGTCGACGGGAACATCGAACCTCCCCACCGATCGCAGCGGCAGACAATCGAAAGAAATCTCTACGGAAGAACTCATGGCAAGGTCCCTTGGAAAAAGCGACGTTGCGGCCGGGGCAGTGTTGCCGAGGACGTATTCCCGTAGCTGGTATTGGGCGCCGTGGGGCAGGATTGCGAATGACCCATAATTGCACCGCCATGCACACGCGGCATTCGGAGGTCAGAAAGGCGTCGGCGGTCGCTGATTATGGCGGGTCAGGGCCACAGAGTGTTCGGGTAGGGTACGTTTCCAGGCGACCGTAAGCCAACCGTCCCGGCAAGTCAAGTGGACCGGTTGCATCTTGCCGGCGGTGCTCAATTTGCCCGGCAGCAGAAAACCCTCTCCGATGATCTCCTTCTTGAAGATCTTTCCGAACCGTTTCTGAAGCAGCGTGCGGATGACCTGCTCCCGGGCCGAGAGTCTCCTGCTGGGGCCGCGTTCGAGATCCGGGGGCAAGACCCGCAAATCGCCCTCCCGCACGGCTTTGAATCCCCGGTCGGTTTCGGCGATTCTGTAGGTGGCCGTCACGTTCATTCCAGGGTAGGGCTCTCTATCCCTGTAGAACTTCCGCCCACGAAGGCTCACGCTGAACGTGTCCTCGGAAAAGGTCACGGAGATGGGCTGCTGGCGGTTGGCGACAAATGCCGGCGAACTTCGGCTATAAAACGTAATTCCCCAGCCCTGTTGGTCTTCGTCCGCCTTGAGCTGTTCGGGTAACTCGCCGAAGAGCTCGACTATGGCGGCCTTGAAGGCTTCATCGTGGAGTGTCATCCCCGCCAGGGCGCTGGTTGCCAGGTTGTTGATCATCGACTCGTGGAGACGGACGGCCAGATCGAATTGTTCGGGCAATTGAGGCGGTGCCGTGGGCGCAGCCAGTTGGGAGCGATCGGCTTGCAGGACCTCCACCCTCAAGGCGGCGCGGGTGGTGGAGAAGCGGAGCTCCTGCGGGAACAGTTTGCGTTGGAGCAGGGGTCTGCGGAACTTCTCGGCGAATGCCCGGTTGGCCGCGCCGATCATCTCCGCGGCCTCTTGGTCGATCTGCTCGTTGACGCGTCTTTCGGCAAGTCGAGAGGCGATACACTCGGTCTGGCTCTTCAGTTTCCGGCTGCGCTTCCAGGCGATCCGCTCGACAAGGTGGCTGCCCCTGCGGGCCCGGATGCCGGTGATCCTGGTCTTGCTCACGGCGCTGGAGACAGTGGGCAACGAGACCACGCCCGTAGCGTCGATCCAGAATCGCTTGCGTGCGTTCAGACGCGTGGAGCCGTTGCTGTAGATGGTGACCGGACCATGGTAGCCGACGTTTCGAGTTTCTACGGTACCCCGGAAGACGGCATCAATCACGCCGCGGGTTTGGTCGGGAAACAATCGGGCTCTGACTTCGCCCGTGGTGTGACCGGTGCCGTAGATGTCGGTACCCAGGATCACCTCTCGAACCGGCATGGTTCGGTCGACCGGGCGCTCTATTGCTGCGGCAACCACGTCGGCAGAGACGTTCAGCAGCAGGTTGGGGCGGAGCAAATGGTGACGAATCGCCCGCACCAGCGCCGGCGCCTGCCGAAAGTCTTCCAGTTGGCCGACGACCTGGCCGATGATCGCGGCTTCTGGCGCGGTGGGTTCGGAACGATACGCCTCGAGGCGCTGGGCCAGAAAGTCCAGGAGTACATCATAACGGGCCTGCATCGCGGGATCGCCGACGTAGGGAGCCATTTCGCGATAGCGGCGTAATGAGTGTCGGACGTCAAGGAACCAGACCAGTTCGAGGCCCTCGTGCCCGGCGGTGTATCTCTTGTAGACCGCGTCCAGCACCGCCATCTCGGTGGTCTCGGCGTCGCGAAGTTGGGCCCACAGTCGGTCCGTTTGGAGGTACTTGCGCCAGTCGGCTCCGTTTTCCCCGGCGGCCTCGAGCCTTTTGTCCAGCCTGGCCAGGATGTCTGCCAACTCGGTTTTCAGCTCTCTCCGGTCGACGTTGGTCAACACCCGGAACCGGGACTTGGCCGCGCGGCAGGCGGCCGGTAGCTGGTCGAGGGGGGTGATTTTCTCCGGGCGTGCCGCGGCGTCAACGCAAGTTGCTGCTGTAACGACGTTTGCGGCGCAGAAGATAGCCGCACCCAAACGAACTAGAAGGGACTTCATCTGCCAGCTTCCTCCGTAAAGTCGGGCCCCGATGGTCAGAATGAGCGGAAAACTATGGGATCCCAGCCGGGTCGAAGTGCGTTGGGCGGGGGGTGAAGCCGCCGGTCAATCCCCCCCAGTCGGAAAAATCGGCCAAACCGGTTGATTTTGAGTAGCTTACCAAGTAGAACCATGTGCGACAACCGGAAGCGACTGCAAGCCTGGACGTTATTGCGTCCGAGTTGCGCACGATGTGCCGGGGGGAATGGAACCGAGAAGAGTGGCACACCTCCTCTGATCCCCCCAGAATCCAGTTCCTCCCAGGAACTGCTCGGGTAGCCGGAATTCTACCCACCGCGGTTGCTCCGAGTCCAGTCGGATTGTGATCCGAAGGGTAGGACTTCGGATTATTCCCTCCACGGACGGTGCGCCGGCCCCTGACGAGCCCAGGCGCAAGCCCCTGAACTCTTTCCCTGAGGAGCGGGCCTATGTACCGTACTGCTGGCAGCGGGGGACGCTGTGCCGCTGGCGTTGTGTCGTTTGCAGTGATCGTATGGATGGCTTCCATCTCGCCGTTGTCCGTGGGGGATCCGGCGGCCGGAGATGACCATCGGCCGGAGATTTCCTGGCACACGGACTACAGCCGGGCGCTGGACGTTGCCAAGGAACGAGGCAAGATGCTCCTGGTTTTCTTTCACGATCCGCAGAAGAGCGAGCGGTCAGATCGGTTCGAGGCGGAGACACTCGCTGACCCGGCGGTTGGCAAGAAGCTCCGAGGCTTCGTGTGTGTGCGGCTGCGTCTTCAAGAGAAGATCGTCGTCGACGGCAAGGAACTAGTGTTGCTGAAGCACGAGTCGCTGAAGGAGATGCTGGGCAAACCGGGAGTTGCCATCCTCGATTTCAGAGATCCCCACAGCAAGAGCCACGGCTGCGTGGTGAGTACGTTTCCGCTTACATCCAAGCTGTGGTACGGTCCGAAGCAGATGCGGGTGATTCTAAACCTGCCGCCCGGCACGCTCACGCAGCGGACGTTGATCTACGCGGTGCGCACGCACCCCGACCGCCCGGCCAGCACCGACGGCGAGATCGACGAGAATCTTCTCAACGAAGCCGAAAGCCACTCGAAGTACCAGGCCCGGATCCGACGCCAGGGACATCACCGCTGGGCGGCGCGATTCCCGCGGATCAACGCCCGGCTCCCCCGAGGTCTGACCGCGCGGGAAGTTTGTGCCGAGAGTTGGCCGGGCGAAAACCTGGTCGAGGCGGCCGTCGAGTGCGTCCGCTGTTGGCGATTTTCGTCGGGCCACTGGCGCGCGGTCCGCGCCCGACAGGGCCGCTACGGCTACGACATGAAACGCGGCCGCAACGGCATCTGGTACGCCACCGGCATCTTCGGCGGCCGGTAAAAGGAAAGAAATGGGGCCACCCGGTCCTGCCCCTACCAGCGGAGGTGTCTCACGACAACTCGTAACCGTGATGACGAACCGCTTTTTCGAGTCGATCAGGCGTCGGAGCGAATACTCTCGGTCAGTCGCCAGACACCCGTTGTCGGATTTCTCCCTTCGTCGTTGTCCAACCTGGCATCCTTATCCAAACGCGACGCTCGCTGAACAGCCGCGTCATATCCGTCTTCACAGTCGGAGTAATCGACATGCTTGTCGTAGTTGGGGATGTGTTGTTTCATCTTTCGCCGTAAATCACGTCGATGCTGCATCCCAGGTTGATCGGCAAAATGCAGCCAAAGCCAAAGCTCAAAACAAGGGTTCGACATTGCGAGCTCAATGCCGTTGTCTCGCGCCATTTGCTTCGCGTCCGGGATATTCGGGTGCTCGTCAAAGTCGAAAACACACCACACTTCGTCGTAGCGAAGGTTGTCGTCCTTCGCACCCCGGGCTTGTTCTTCCGCTTCTATCTTGCGATCTTTCGCAAATTCAACAATCGTCCTCGGAACACCAACGCCGCCTCGCACTTCGATATGGACACGCGGATTCTTGGTAGCTCTTACGAAACCATCCAGATACTCCGGCTCGGTCACTTCGCCCTCCGTAACAATCAAAATAACCGGCTTGGATTCTTTGTAAGGAGCTCGTCTGGCTGGGCGGCGCTTTCGGTCTCTTTTTCCCACTGCGACTTACTCCGTTATCCACGCGATGTCGCCCAGAAACGGAATTGCGCCGTATCTCCCTTGCAAGTACCCACGCTCCAGATTCTCCGCCTTGCGGGGTTTGTAATCCGTCAGCGGATAGAGCTTCGAAGCACCTTCCTTATCCTTCTCCGTAAACCACACCTGATCGCGCCGTAGCGGCGGTTCGCCAAGCGTCGTGCCCAACAGGTTCGTGTCATGGGTGGTAAACAGGATCTGGGCATTCTTGGGGTTTGTCTTGGGGGAGTTAAACATCTTCACAATTGCCAATCCCAGCGAAGGATGCAGGCTGGATTCCAACTCATCCACAAGCAAGAGCCCTCCTGAATCGAGAGCTCGAAAAACCGAAGGCGCCATGCGGAAAAGTATCTTCGTTCCTCCCGACTCCTCCTCTAAACCTAGCCAAGAATCGTCGTTGTCAGTTTGGTGCTGTAAGAGGATTAGCTGTTGTCGACGGGTACGACCTCCGGACTCCCCTTCCGTCTCAATTCTTTTTATGTCAACGATACCTATGTCCGCCGTTTTCAGTAGCCGCCGAATACGTGCCGCTAAAGTGCCCTCCGCTTCGTCCTCCGGAAAGAGTGAACGCTGCTCATCGTCGGACGAAAAGAACATCTCCGGCATAAACCCCGCGTGGAACACTGGAGATCTGCGACCTGGAACGTTTACGGGGAAGATTCCATGAAACCAACTGTAAACGGGCGTAATCTGTTTATGTCCGTGCTGAGCGGCAGCGGACAGAAACAGTGCGTTCGGACGAGTGACTTCTTTGACGGCCTCGTTCGGTCCCTTCATGTGCTCGCCAAACGTAAACCGGTTGCCTTCCCGCTCGAGCCACACTTGCTTGCGATTGTTGGGCCAAGCAAATAGCCACTCTTCTACCACGACTTCGTCGTCTACAGAGAATCCATATACATACTTGGTTTCCCCAAGCAAGAACGAAGCTTCAAACATTGATGATTCATTGCGTTTATCTCCCCACGCAAACGCAGTTCGAGGAATACCACCCTCCGGCTCCCATTGTCGGTGCGAAGAGATAACGGCTTCGCGCATGAAAGCGAGGGCAGCCAGCACATTGCTCTTGCCGCTGGCATTCGCACCATAGATCACGGCTGCCGGCAGTAGGCTCTCGCCATGACCTTCAACGCCACGCGGCCGTGGGTCGGAGGATTCACCAATCCGCCCTGCTTCCAACGTTAGCGCCTGCTCGTCCCGCAGCGAGCGGTGGTTCTCAACTCGAAATTCAATCAACATCGGTCCGTCTCTTGGTTGGTTGCCTACCCGTAGGTTCGGCCAATAGACGCTTCCGCTGCAATTATACCGCGCAAAGGCGGACTAAAAACCCTTTGCTAGCTGGCTTCAGGCCAGTTCTCTCTAGAAAACTGCACAAACTCGGGCCGTCGACTCTTGCTTGGACACCCTTTTGGTGGGGTTCCTGGCCGTCGCGATTGCACGAAGTCCCACGGACTGTCTCCGCAGAGAGTGGCTTCCCCGGGGATCGTGGACGCCCGCAAAGGAAAGGGCCGGTTGCAGCGGTGATGCCGGTCGTGCGGGCGTGTGGCGATTTCGCAACGCTTTATGTTAAGAAAAAGTTGCCGCGTTGCCAAAAGTAGATGGTAGCCTTGTGATAGTGGAGGATTGTACAACCCGCTGCGCAAGGAGTCCTCCGGGCCGAGGAAGTGGCCATGAGGAGTTCAAGGATGAAATCCCGGCTGATCACAGTCGTGCTGGCCGTTTGCGGCTTGGCGCTCTCCGGCTGCGCTTATCTTAGGGTGCCCAGAATCGATCCCACCGGCGAGCGGATCTTCGTGGAGCCACCCATTGCCACTACCCCGCAATTCCGGGCGGAACCCGGCCCTGCCTTGGCCGACGACGACCTGGAGGTGATAATCTCGCCCCAAGTCACCGTGGCCCCGGTCGGGACCGAGGTCGTGCTGGTCGCAGGTGTGCGCGGGCCGGACGGCTATTTGAGGACCAACCGGAGGCTGGAATGGTCTCTTTCCTCGGGCGGGGTCGGACACTTCGTGGCGGTGGGCAAGAATGGCCCGGTCGACCTCTTGTTGGGTGATTTCACTCGACCGAGGAAGGTCGACAACACGTTTGCCCTCGGCAGCACCTCGCGGAAGTACGTTCGGTTGGACCGCGGTACGCCAACCACCTTGGACGACGTGTATGTTCTGCGCGGCCAGGGCTGGATCACACTCAGCTCGCCGGTCGAGGGGACCAGCCAGGTGGCGGTGCTGGCCCCGCAGGTGCACGGTTGGGAGGCTCGTACGCGCAACGCCACTGTCCACTGGGTCGACGCCCAGTGGTGTTTCCCCCCACCGGCGATCAACCCGGCCGGCACCAGGCACGTCTTCACTACTACCGTGATGCGCCAGACGGACCAGTCTCCGTGCGCGGGCTGGCTGGTCCGCTACGAGATCGTCGACGGTCCGCCGGCCGGTTTCGCGCCCGAGGGACTGGCCACGGTTGAAGTGCCCACCGACGCCGCAGGCCAGGCCAGCGTGGAGATCTTCCAGCAGCAGCCGGGGCCGGGGACCAACAGGATCAACATTCAGGTGATCCGCCCGGCCACGCTGGGAAACGCCCAGGGCAGCCGGCTGGAGGTCGCCAGCGGCAGTACGATGAAGACGTGGACTTCGCCGGAGCTGGCCCTGAGGATGACCGGACCGGCGGTTGCGGGCGTGGGAACCACCTTGAGCTACAGGATCGAGGTCTCCAACCCTGGCGACATGCCGGCGGAGGACGTGGTGGTTACCGACGAGCTGCCCGAGGCGCTGAGCTACCTTCAGAGCAACCCGGCGGCGGAGGTCGAGGGTCGGAAGCTCCTCTGGCGGCTGGGGCAACTCGGACCCGGCCAGAGCCGGACGCTGGAACTCGACGGCCGGGCCACGCAGGTCGGAAGCCTCACGAATTGTGCCGATGCCACGGCCGCCGGAGGACTCAGGGCCAGCGACTGCGCCACGGCCACCGTGATGGCGCCTTCGATCGAGGTCAAGATGACCGGCCCCACGCAGGCCACCGTGGGCAGCCAGGTCACCTTCGAGATCCTGATCACCAATCGGAGCGAATCGGCCGCCACCGAGTTGTCGATTACCGACCGGTTTGATCCGGGCCTGGAACACGAAGAGGTAGAGAAGCAGGAGGCGGCCGAAAGGAAGATCGATCGCGACTTGGGCGACCTGGCCCCCGGCGAGTGGCAGCGGGTCGGCGTGACGTTTCGCGTAACCCAGCCCGGGCGGTTGTGTCACGTGGTGGAAGTAACCGGGGCCAACGGGGTCCGGGGAAGCGCGCGGGCCTGCCTGAGGGCGGTGGAAGGGACGGCCGGGCAACCCGGGCCGACGGCCGGCGGCCAGGCGTTGGTAACGGTCAAGAAGTCGATCCTGGACGAGAACAATCGGCCCATCGAGGCGGCCGCCGGGCTTCCCAGCTCAACGGTGGGGGAGACGGTCCGATTCATTATCGACGTGACCAACAACGGCAGCCAGGAGTTGCGCAACCTGACGTTGATCGACCAATACGACGCCAGTCTCACCAAAACGGCCGCCTCCGACGGATACCGGACGGAGAACAACCAACTGGTTTGGACGATCGATTCGCTGCCCACCGGTCCGCCCACCCGATTCGAGGTACACTGCCGTTGTGTCGAAGCGGCCGCCAGGGCCTGCAACCGTGCTACGGTGATCACGCAGCAAGGCGCCCGCGTGGAAGATGAAGCCTGCCTGGAGATCCGCCCTTCAGCGGGCGGATTGACGATCACGGTGGCCGACCTTCGCGATCCGGTAGCAGTCGGCAAAGAGACAACCTATAAAATTCTGGTGACCAACCGGGGCCAGACGCCGCAAAGGGAGGTGGCCGTGGTTGCAACCGTGCCCGTGGGGATGATGGTCGACCGGATAGGAACCAGCGGGCCGAGTAAGAGCAAGTTCACGATCGAAGGCCAGACGATCCGGTTCGATCCGGTGGCCGAGCTTGCCGCGGGCGAAACCTTTACCTGCCGCGTCCACGTCCGCACCCGGCAGGCAGGAGAATTCACCTTCCGGGCCGAGTTGACCGGCCGGGACCTGTCCGATCCGGTGATTGTCGAGGAAACCACGGAGGTGGTTGAATGAGGGCCAAGGCATCGAGGTGAGAACATCAAGTCCGGCTGCCCCCCGGCCCAAACTCCGGATCGCAGCGAGATCCGGACCAAGCGCGCGAGCTGCAATTGGTGTTCGACTGCGAGTTCCTTCAGGCCGAGTACCTCAAGGCCACCGCAGCCGAGTCGCCCGAGTTGCAGTTGGTTCTCGACCCGGAGTTCCTGTAGGCCGCGTTTGGGGCCCTTTTCTCGCCGCCTTGGGCGTGGTTGCGCTGACACGGCGCGCGAAGCGCAGCCGCGGCGCGACCGAAGACCCCGTAGAGGCCTTTGGTGGGGCTGGTCAACTCGATGGGGTGCGAAAAACGCCCCAATACCCCTCTGAAGTTCACATGCCAACCCGCCTTGCAGATCTCGTTGAAAGCCTCTCCTAACTGCGTTTGCGGCCGATGATTGACAACCCTGGCCCGTTAGGCCAGACTCTGGGCTGATCTAAATCCCTATCAGTAGGCTCCGCATGGGCGGCAGGAGAAAACGCAGAAAACGGAACGTCGAGAAGGCGCCGGCGGCAGACCGGAAATCGGAGGCGGCGGGGCGGGCGGTCGGGTGGCGGCGACGATGGACGTTCCGGTTGATCGCCCTGACGGTCGTCCCGGCGGCCATTTTGCTGGCGCTGGAGGGCGGGCTGCGGCTGTTCGGCTACGGACGTCCGACCGGCTTCTCGCTCGAGCAGGAGGTCAACGGCCGCGCGGCGTACGTGTTCAATCCGTACTTCAGCCGGCGGTTCTTTCCGCCGCAGCTTGCCCGGCGCCCCGATTTCTCGGCCTATCCGAAGGCCAAAGGCGAAACGACGTACCGGATCTTCATGCTCGGCGCCTCGGCCGCCAGGGGAGATCCCGACCCGGCGTACGGCTTTGCCCGCATCCTCCGGACGATGCTCCGCGATCGGTATCCGCAGACGCGTTTCGAGGTGATCAATACGGCCATGACGGCGATCAATTCTCACGTCGTCCGCGAGATTGCCGCCGACTGTGCCGGCCGCGACGCCGATCTGTTGATTGTTTACTTGGGTAATAACGAAATCGTGGGGCCGTTCGGGCCGGGGAACTCCCTGGTCCCGCTCTCGCGGAGTCGGACCTTGATCCGCGCCAAGCTGTGGGTCGGCTCGACGAGGATCGGGCAGGCGATGACCGATCTGCTCGCCGGCCGACCCAAGGGACCGCCCGTTTGGCGCGGAATGGAAATGTTTCTCGACCGCCAGGTCCGTGCCGACGACCCGTCGCTGGAAAGCGTCTACGGCCATTTTCAGGCGAATCTGACGGAGATCTGTGACGCCGCCGAGCGGCCGGGCTCACCGCTGATCCTCTGCACCGTGGCCGTGAACCTCCGCGATTGCGCGCCGTTCGCCTCGCTGCATCGGGAGGACCTCACCGCCGGCGAGCGGGGCGAGTGGGACGCCCGCTATCGCCAGGGCATCGCGCAGCAGCAGGCGGGGCGGTTTGCCCAAGCGATCGACCGCTATTCGGCTGCCGCCGCCATCGATCGGCAATACGCCGAGCTCCACTATCGGCTCGGACACTGCCAGTGGCACGCCCAACGGTCCGACGAGGCAAGGAAGAGCTTCCAGAAGGCCCGCGACCTCGATACGTTGCGCTTTCGCGCCGATACGAGAATCAACGAGATCATTCGCGCGGTCGCCGGTGCCCACGCCGATCGAGGCGTCCACCTGCTCGACACGGAGGCCGTGCTCGAGGCCGGCAGTCCGCACGGGATCCCCGGCAGAGAGCTCTTCTACGAGCACGTCCATTTCAACTTCGCCGGCGACTACCTGGTCGCCGAGGCCCTCTTTAGGCAGATCGAGTCGATCCTGCCTGAGCCGATCCGCCGCACGCAGCCCGCCCACCCGCTCCCCTCGGCCGACGAGTGCGCCCGGCGCCTGGCGTTTACCGATTATGATCGCTCCCGCGTGCTCGGCTTGGTGGCCGATCAGCTCGGCCGCGCCCCGTTTGCCGACCAGTACGACGTGGGCGAACGGCTCGCCCGCGTGCAACGGCAAATCGACCGGCTGCGTCCAGCGGATCTCCCCCGGGCGATCACCGAAGGCGTGGCGATGTACAATCGGGCCATCGACGCCGACCCGAGCGACCCTGCGCTGCGGAAGCGGTTCGGCGAGTACCTGCTGAAGCTGGGCGGGCCGCCAGCCATGGCCGAAGAGCATTTTCGTGAGGCCTTGAAGCTGGGGCCGGCCGTCGCGGACGAACTCCACGTCAACCTGGCGGCCGCCCTGGCCGCGGCGGGGCGGCCGGCTGAGGCGATCAACCATCTCCGCCGCGCGATTGCCATCACGCCGAACGAGCCGCTGGCGCGTGCCCAACTCGGCCTCCTACTTTGCGAGCAGGGAAAGCCGCGGCAAGCCATCGAACAGTATGAAGCCGCCATCGAGCTCCTGCCCGACTATCCGTTCCCGCTGATGCTCCTGGCCGCGCTGCTGGCCACCAGCCCGCGGGAAGAGATTCGTGACGGGCCGCGGGCCGTCGCGCTCGGCGAGCGGGCCTGCCGGGCCACCGAGTGGAAAGACGCCAAGGCGCTGGACGCGCTGGCGGCGGCCTACGCGGAGGTCGGCCGTTTCGACGACGCCGTCGCCACCGCCGAAAAGGCCCTCAAGCGCCTGCCACCGGAGGACTCGGCAACGATCGACGCCGTTCGGGCGCGGATCCGGCGCTACGAGGCCGGAGAGCCGTTTCGCGCAAAAAGCGTCAAGCTTTAACTTTCAACTTTCGCCAACGGTGGAGGAATGTCCTCAGTTCAGCAGAACGGCCAACTCGTCTAGAATTGAAAGTTAAAGCCTGACACCTTGACATGACCCCTTGCCAACCCGACTCACGACGACCGATCAGACTCGGACGACTCCCGATCGGTCGAATCATCGGCCGCCCCGTCCTTGGCCTCGGCTCTTTTCTCCAATTCGGCCTTGAGCGTCTCTCCGGCAGCTTCCAGCGAGTCGACGAATTCCTTCGACCGGCGCGACCTCCCCACTTCCCGTCCTATCGACTCTCCCAAAGCACGTGCCGTCTTTCTCAACGTCTGCGAGTCGCCTCCATCTCCCATCTTCTCCGCGAATCGTTTGCCAAGCGATTCTCCCAACGCGCCGCCGATCGCCCCCAGCGTCTGGCCGTCCTCTTGCTGTTGCTGCCGAATCCGTTCCACTTCCGCAGCCTGACGCTGCTGTTCGTGCTGATGCTGCATCAGCAAGAACACGCCGCCAAAGCCGATCACCATCAGCACCGCCAGCACGAAACCGATGGCCAGCACGATTTTGACGCCTCCCGAACCACTTCTCGATTCAGACATGGCCCTCGACCCTCGCCCCAAAAAGGCAGATTGGAATTACCGTCGCACGTCACCCACGATCAACCGAAATCCGACAAGAACACCCCACCAACTCAGTCTACTCAGCCGAACCGCAAGTGTCAATCCACACCGCACTTGCAGCCGGGTACAGGAACGGGCGGGTGGCACCGGCGGGTGGCACCGGTTCTTGAACCTTAGGTTTGCCCACATCTCTTGGAACAAGTGACCGAATCATAAGATTCCTCAATCTGGATGTGCCGTGACGAATTAGGGACCTGCTAGCGTCGGACT
>SDBV01005158.1_pt1 | contig 18518 bp, 15 predicted proteins | sample 2277081 | NCBI WGS metagenome assembly SDBV01 (sample SAMN10402039, study PRJNA504765) | marine sediment metagenome | isolation source: marine sediment core GS10_PC15, 223 cmbsf | place: Arctic Ocean: Southern Knipovich Ridge | collected 2010 | reverse complement strand
GTCGCGCTGGCCCTGGCCAAGCGCGGGGCGCACATCGTGGCGCATTACCACACCTCGGCCGCCGACGCCCAAGACCTCGTCACAAAGATCGAGGAGACGGGCGCCAAAGCGTGGGCCGTCGCGGGAGACTTGGGCGATGCCGATGGGCCCGAACGTCTATTCGCTCAGGCCTTGGAAATTGCCGGCCCCGTCGATGTGTTAATCAATAGCGCCGCGATCTACACCGAAGAAGGCCTAGGCGACTTAACGCCCGAAAGCCTAAGCACCAACGTAAACGTCAACGCCCTGGCGCCGCTCCTGCTTTCACGGGCATTCGCACACCAGGACCGGGAAGGCAACATCATCAACTTCTTGGACACCCGCATACAGGACTACGACAAGAAGCACGTCTCCTATCACTTGAGCAAACGCATGCTCTTTAGCATAACGCGCATGATGGCGCTAGAGTTTGCGCCGAAAATACGTGTCAACGCCATTGCGCCGGGCCTAATCCTGCCCCCCGAAGGGCGCGACGAGTCGTACTTGCGGGAGCTAGCGCCGACAAATCCCCTGAATGCCCACGGCGCGCCGGGCGACATCCTCCAAGCGGCGCTCTTTCTGCTCCAAAGCCCCTTCATTACCGGTCAGGTCATCTACGTGGACGGCGGCCGCCACATGCTGGGGGGCGTCTATGGCTGAACCGCCCCTCGACCGCATCCGCATTCGCGACCTGTCGCTCCAATGCATCATCGGCATCAACCCCGAAGAGCGCACGAAGAAACAGGAGGTCATCATCAACCTTACCCTCCACGCCGACCTCACCGAGGCGGGCCGAACGGATCATATCGGCGACACGGTCGACTACAAAGTACTCAAAGAAGGCATCCGCAAGCGCGTCGAGGCCTCTGAGTTCTTTCTCGTGGAGCGGCTTGCCGATCAGATCGCCGAAATCGCGCTGAAACCGCCGCAAGTGCGGCGAGTGGACGTATGCGTCGATAAGCCCGGTGCGCTCCGATACGCCCGGAGCGTCGCCGTCGAGATTACGCGCACCAAAACCGATTGAGCCCGAGTGCATCCGAGAGCATGACCGACCTAAATACGCAAACGATTGCCTACATTGCCGTAGGCTCCAATATACAGCCCGAAGAGAACGTCCCCGCGGCCCTGGCGCTATTGGCCGAGAGACTTGAGCTAATGTCAATTTCGAACTTCTACCGCACAAGAGCCCTGCACCGTTCCGAACAGGCCGACTACCGGAACGGCGTCGTGGCCGTCCGGACCACGCTTGGGCCGCTTGAGTTGCGCGACGAAGTGCTCCGCCCAATCGAGGCGCAGTTGGACCGGACCCGCTCGGAAGACAAGTATGCATCGCGGACCGTTGACCTAGACCTAATCCTCTACGGCCACGAGGCCCTTCGGGAGGGCGATTTGGTCCTGCCCGACCCCGACCTTCGCGAGCGGCCCTTCGTCGCGGTGCCGCTGCTCGAACTGGCCCCCGGCCTCGTACTACCCGACGACAGGACGCCCCTGGCGGAGCTGGCGGCGGCGAAGACCACCCGCGACCTATACCTGGACGAATCCCTAACCGATGCATTGAAAGAAAGGCTACTGCGATGAACATAAAGCGCGTCGAAAAGCTGATACGCGAACTCCTAACAGAACTCGGCGAAGACGCCGATAGGCAAGGGCTCCTCAAGACCCCCGAACGCGTGGCGAAAACCTGGGAATTCCTGACCTCCGGCTACCACGCCGATCCGCGCGAAGTCATCAACGGCGCGATCTTCGAATCCGAGACCAACAACATGATCATCTCCCGCGACATCGAGATCTACAGCCTCTGCGAACACCATCTACTGCCCTTCTTCGGCCGCTGCCACGTCGGCTACATCGCCGAGAAAAGAGTCATCGGCCTGAGCAAAATCGCCCGCATCGTGGACCTCTACGCGCGGCGCCTCCAAATCCAGGAGCGCCTAACGGCCCAAATCGCACGCGAAATCATGGAAGCCACCCAAGCCGAAGGCGTCGGCGTCGTCATCGAGTGCCGCCACCTATGCTCAATGATGCGCGGCGTCGAAAAACAAAACTCCGTCATGACCACCTCCTCCGTCCTAGGCAGCTTCCGCGACGACGGACCGGCCCGCTCAGAGTTCCTAAACCTAATCGCCCGCGACGTCTAGCCCGGATAGCTCACCGGATTTCGTGGCGAGACGGTGGAGAAGGTTGGTATGACGGTACTTCTTCGAAGACTTTCGGGCGACAGTGTGGCGGGTCACGTAGAGGTCGAAAGTCGAGAAAAGTCTCGTCGGAGCGGCCTTATCCGCCGTCGTAGTAGGAATCCGGTGAGCTATCCGGGCTAGCGGCGGCTGCCTAACCTAGGGCGCAGTGCCCAGGCATTTCATACTATTCCGGCACACGAGAGAAATGGCCATGCACGATCTTCCATGCGTCGCCTTTCTTCTGAAATATCAACGTAATGCGGCTGTGCGTGTTCTCCTGAATCTCCTCCCGGAGAGAAACAGTGTATGCGATCTCACGCGACAGAAAATAGACGTCCGTGCGGTAGAACCGCTGGTGGCGTCCAGGCTGTGCGTTGTTGCGGATCCATTCGCTTATTTCGAGGAAATGCTCCTTGCCGAAGGGGTAGGGGCGATTGTTCTCAACTTCTGAGAAGTTCGGATCGTCAAGCCAGAAGAGATCGTTCAGTGCGTCGGGATCGGCCCGATTGACCGCGTCTTCATAGCTCTTGATCGCATCCAGTATGGCCTTCTCGTCACCACTAGACATCTTCGCACGTCCTCCCAAGGTATGGCAGCCCGCTGTTGCCAGAATGAGGAACGCAGCAACGCAAGAGATACCAAGCCGGCCAACGTGGCGTTGGACGCCTACCATGAGTCGTTCGCCTTTGCCCTCGCCAATCCTCTCCGGCGCAATTCGCCATTGAGTTCGCCGATATGGGCCTGAATGTGCCTCAGCGTGTAGAGGGCCCTCGACACTTTAAGCTTGCCAACCCAAGGGCATTCGTCATCCTCAGACATCAACCCATCGTCACCCAAATCGTCCAGCCACCCAAAAGTCTTCTCCCGCATATCATTGACATACTGGACAGCCTGTCCCTTAGAAGGCAACTCAGCCACACCGCACTCCTCCCAGTCCGTCTTGAAACGGCGGCGTTCCTGATAGTCCATAAAACTCATATGGTTCATATACCCATCGACCGAATATACCACGTGATAGATCTGCCTGGCGGGAACGAGATGGTCAATCTCTCCACTCCGCCATTCTTCCTCCGGGACCAACTCGCAGGCATTCACAAGCGTATCGAACTGTCTTCGAAACTGGTCCCGCAACTCACCCACAAGCACAGCGTTTCCCATTCCCGCCTCCTGACAAGACCTAGATTGAACGGCACAGAATGCCGATCTTTGCTCTCCCGACAGCATAGCATGCCTTTGACGCATTTGCTGGCGGCACGCCAAGCCCATGATCATTCGTTGGTCGCGCTCCGTCTCGCGACGGGTGGCCGCTTCAAACTTGTTTGGAGCGGGGGCAAGGCCTGAATGCCGCGTTGCAATTGCCCGTTCCCCGGAGTTCACGCTCCTAGCCTTCGGCTAGAAGCGGGCACGCTTTTATCTTCCTAAGCCCTGAAAGGGCGCAATATATCAGCCTAGGGCAACGCCCTAGGTTATCGTGCCGCCCACACAAAGCCCTGTAGGGGCGCAACATAGAAGTGCATCACGCATTCGGCCGCAATGCGCAGTCGTGGTATCGAGAAGAGCTCATTCCGCCCCTTCAGGGACGGGCTGTGGACAACCGACTACCGGGCGATACACCAGCCTGATGTATTCAAGGTGCTCCAGGCGAACTCGCGTTCGCGCGGGGGCCTCGCGTACGATACTCTGTCATGACGACGGACACGGGCCAGGACGCGCGCACGCGAATCTCCGCGGAGGCCGCCTCGGCCATGCGCGGGGCAATTGAGGAGGCCGGGGGCAACGAAGTCTTCTTCGCCGGCTCCATGAACTCCAGCGGCCTCATCGAGGGTGTACGGGTATGCGCGCGTGGCCATGAGGGGGCCGTGCCCGCCATCTTTGACGGGCTCGATGCGCGCGACGTGGTCATTCACAACCACCCGACGGGCGATGTCCTTCCTTCCGACGCCGACCTCGAACTGGCCGTCGTCTATAGCCACAACGGCCACGGCGTCTACATCGTCGACAACGGCGTTTCGCGCGTCTACGTCGTTGTCGAGGCCTTCCGCGAAAAGGACCGGACGCGGCTTGTGCCGGTCGAGCTTGCGCGCCTGCTGGGACCCGAGAGCCGAATCGCCGAAGCGCTTCCCGAGTACGAAGAGCGCCCGCAGCAGGAGGAGATGCTGGAAGCCATCAGCCGCTCCTTCAACGAAGACGGCATGGCCGTCATCGAAGCGCCGACGGGCGTGGGGAAGACGCTCGCGTACCTGCTGCCCGCGGTCTTCTGGGCCGTGCGCAACCGCGAGCGCGTCGTCATCTCAACACGCACCATCAACCTTCAGGAGCAGATCGTATTCAAAGACGTCCCCCTGCTTCAGCGCTGTCTCGATCTGAAGTTTGCCGCCGTCCTCGTCAAAGGCCGCTCAAACTACGTATGCCCCCGCCGGCTCGAACGCGCGCTTTCCGAAGCCACCCTCTTCGACGACGCGGAAGACCAGACGGCGCTCAAGACCATCGCCGAATGGGCCGCGCACACCGAGGACGGCAGCAAATCCGACCTCTCATTCGTGCCAACGAGAGACGTGTGGGAGCGCGTCTGTTCCGAGGCCGACACCTGCACGACGTCGCAGTGCATGGCCTCGAACAAGTGTTTCGTGACCAAGGCGCGACGCGAGATCGCCAAGGCCGACCTCATCGTCGTCAATCACCACATGCTCTTCTCCGACCTTGCCATCAAAAAGGAAACGGGCAAGTTCAGTTCGGTCGCCGTGCTGCCCGCCTTCGAGCGCCTGATCCTCGACGAGGCCCACCACATCGAGGACTCGGCCACGGAGTATTTCGGCGTCGAGGCGACGCAGAACGGCGCTCAGGCCTTACTCGGGCGCTTTCAGCGCAAGGATCGGGGCCAGGACCGCGGGCTCTTGATGTTCATCAAAGTGAGACTCGTGCAGGAGGCGCCCGCCCTCTCGCACCGGGACGCCGAAAGCATCCTGGAGCTGATCGACAACACGCTGCTACCGGCCATCGCCGCGTGCCGTGAAGCGCTGACAGCGGCGTTCCAGGCCATACGAAGCCTATGCGCGGAGAAATGCGGGCAAGTGGGGCGGGACATCAAATGGCGTCTGACCCAGGACGTGCTCGACGACCCGCAACTCAGGGAAATCCATGCCGTCTACGTCCTGCCCGCGGCCGAGGAGTTGACACGCCTGGCGCAACATTGCTCGGCACTGCACAAGCCGCTCTCAGAGCTCGAGCCCGGGCCCAACGATTTCGAGCGCCCCCTCGCGATGGAGGCGTCGCAGCTCCAGGCCTACCGTGACCGGCTGCTGCGCCTCGCGAACACCATGGCCGAGGCGACCGGCGCCACACTCGAAGCCAACACGGTCCGTTGGATTGAAATCGACGCCCAGAAGAACCGCATCGTCCGGCTGGTGCGCTGTCCGCTCGAAGTAGGCAAGCCGCTCGCCGAGTGGGTCTATCCCAACCTGAAGACCGTCGCGATGACATCGGCGACGCTCACCGTGCAAAACAAATTCGACTTCCTCTTCAACCGCATCGGCCTGGACCTGGTGACGGATCGGAACATCGATCGCGCCGTGCTGAGTTCGCCATTCGATTTTCAAGAGCAGGCCCTTCTGTGCGTCCCCGACGACATCCCGGCGCCCGGCAGCGACGCCTTTCTCGACGAAAGCATTCTGTGTATCCGCAACGTGCTGGAGGCGACCGGCGGGCATGCCTTCGTGCTGTTCACGTCCTTCCACGCACTAAACGCTGCCTACACCCGCCTGGAAAAGGAACTCCGGGCCCAAGGCATCACGCCCCTGAAGCAGGGAGCGGCGGCGCGAACGCAATTGCTCGAGCGCTTCCGCCGGGATGTCTCAAGCGTTCTCTTCGCCACAGACAGCTTCTGGGAGGGCGTCGACGTTCCCGGGGCCGCGCTCCAGTGTGTTATACTCGCACGCCTGCCGTTCCGGGTACCTACAGAGCCCATCCTACAGGCCAGGACCGAGACCGTCGAGCAATCCGGGGGGAACGCCTTTATGGACTACATCGTGCCATTGGCCGTGATCAAGTTCCGACAAGGCTTCGGCCGCCTCATCCGGCGACGCACCGACCGCGGCGTTGTCGTGGTGCTCGACTCGCGCGTCTTAACCAAGCAATACGGCAAGAAATTTCTGGACTCCCTGCCTGATGTACGCCTTTCGAAAGGCCCCGGCGAGGATGTCCTGCACGAACTGGAAGATTTTTGTAGCGCGGGGGAGAACTTGGCCCATGAACCCGGGCATTAAGATCGATATCGGCCGCGCGCGCTCGGCCGCCGTGACGGCCCAGCATGGCGTGACACCTGCGGAACTGAAGGCGATTGCACCGCGCGTTGATAAGGGCCATGAGGCGCTCACGAAGGCCCGCGCGCGCAAGCGGCTCGGCTTCTACGATCTCTACAAAGACAAGGCCGCGCTGAAGGCGATGAAGAAATCCGCACGATCTTTCGTCTCCGAAGGCTACGAGAACTTCGTCGTGCTCGGGATCGGCGGATCCGCCCTCGGGATCAGCACCCTCGTTACGGCCCTGAAGCCCCCCTACTACAACCTGCTCTCCACAGACCAGCGCAAGGGTCGGCCGCGGGTCTTCGTGATGGACAACGTCGATCCCGAGACCTTTGGCGCAATGCTCGAACTCTGCCCACCAGAGAAAACCCTCTTCAACGTGATCTCCAAATCCGGCGGGACGGCCGAAACCGTCTCGCAGCTCCTAATCGTGCTTGAGCATCTCGAAAAGTCCCTCGGGAAAGAGGCCATGAAACGCCACCTAGTCATTACGACAGGCCCTCCCAGCCCCAAGAGCCCCTCGCCACTGCAGCAGGTCAAGACAACGTACGGCTTACAGAGCCTCAAGGTCCCCCCCAACGTCGGAGGCCGCTTCTCCGTCTTCTCACCGGTCGGCGTGTTCCCGGCCGCCGTATTGGGCATAGACATCGACGCCCTCGCCGCCGGCTGCCGCGCGATGGACCGGCGCACCTCCAAGCCCTCACTCAACGACAACCCCGCCTATCTCCGCGCGGCCGTCCACTGCATCCTGAGCGAGAAGAAGAGCAAATCGATCGCCGTGATGATGCCGTATTCCGACCGTTTGCGCGACGTCGCAGACTGGTACCGCCAGCTCTGGGCCGAGAGCTTAGGGAAAGAGGACAGCCTTTCCGGCAAGAAGCCGCTTCAATCCAGGGCCCAAACGCCCGTCGCCGCCCTCGGGGTCACCGACCAGCATTCACAGCTACAACTCTACCTGGAAGGGCCCAACGACAAGGTCATCACCATTTTGGAGCAATCGGCCTTCGACCGTTCCCTGAAAATACCCAACTTTTCAGCCCGCAAGGGAGGCGTCGATTACTTGCGTGCCAAAACGATGAATCGCCTGATCGCTTCGGAGAGAAAGGCGACAGTGGACGCCCTGCGCGACGCCGACCGGCCCGTGATCAATGTCGCATTCCCGCAGGTCAACGAGCACACGATCGGCCAACTGCTGTACATGCTGGAGGTAGAGACGGCGATGGCCGGGCAGCTTTTCGACGTCGATGCCTTCGATCAGCCCGCCGTTGAGGCGATCAAAGTATTTACGCGCAAGTATATGGGAGGCAAGGCGTGAAGTCGGACGCACAACGCTTTCCCGACTACGGCGACGACGGTGACCTCGCCGGCGCCCACCGCGGACGCCGTGCCTTTCGCCTCTGCGTGACTTCAATCGTCCTTCTCACATTCTTCATGTGGTTCTCCGAACGCTTCTTGCGGCCCACGCAGCCCGAACGTCTGTACCTCAGCGGGATCACCCAAAACCAAGACTCCGCCAGAGTCATGCTCCAGGCCGCCATAAGAGCAGATCAGGAATCCGGCGAAACCCCGGCGGCCAAATACACACAGGCGCTTGCGGTCCGGCAAGAAGACGACATCGCCCTACAGACCTACGCGGCGGCCTGGGAACTCGACCCGACGAACTCCCTATTCGCCGTACGCTACGGCAGCCGACTGTTCCTCCTGGGAGACTACGCACAAGCGGCGGAGATCTTCAGCGCGGCGCGCGGCCTGCCGCCCGCAAATGCCCTTCCCCGCTACCTCGAAGCCGCGGCCATAGCCCGCGCGGGAAACGACAGGGACGCGATCCGCGAGGCGATGGTCCTGGTCTCCCGATCGAACAACGCGGGCGAAAGCATAATCTTCCCCAAACCCCTTTGGTATTCCGGCTATCCCGAGACCGGCAAGCAGTACGCGCTCTTGGCCCGCAAGATAGTGGACGAATCCTGCGCCCCCCTGTATGACCTGACACGCCGGGTGGTTTCAGAGGTACAGAAGCAGCTCGCGGTCGGCCAGACCCAGTACGCAAAGACCTGGTTGGAGCAGATTCAACTGATGGGCCGGCGTCTCGTTGAAGATAGCGAACCGAAAGGCACGCTACAGGCCATCGCCGGAATCACGATTCAGCACCAGGCGACGCTGATACCCTCGGGACTGGAAGCGCGAGAAGCCCGGGACCTCGATGAATCGCTCATCGAGACGCGGGCGAAACTCGATGCGGCGCTCGGGCCACTGAATGAATTCGAGAACACGCGTGCGGAGACGCTGGGGCGCATAGAGCAAGAGTACCTATGTCCACTTGAGCTTGCGTGGAAGGGCATTGGGCTTCTGTTGGGCGCCTACTTGCTGGCGCTTACGTCACACAAGATCCTGCGACTGCGAAAAAGCGCGTGGGCCTTGCCGCACAGTACGCTGGGAAAACTGGTACTCGGAATCGGAGTCGCAGCGCTTTTCTTCCTGCTTCAGCTCCTGACCGCGCTACAACAGATTCCGGCCGCCCAGGATGAATACGCGAGCACAATTGCCGCCATTTGGTGGGGTGTGGTGGGCGTTCTGATCGTTTTCGGTTGGCTATACCCCGCCGTCACCCTGAGCACACCGGAGGAAGTCAGCCGCAAGTCGGGCCGCCTCGAGGAAATGGACCATATGGTCCGCCTCGCCCGCCACGCATACCGGCGCGTCTATGCCGCAATGATCGTCCGCTACTACGGGGTTCTAGGCGGCATCTCGATGTGCATGATCTGCCTCTGGGCCGTTACCTACCGCATCATGAACGGGCTATACCCCTGGCAGGTAAACCTCTTGTCCGACGGTCTCCTCGCCGAAGAGCATAAGGTCGTCGAGCAAGTCCTTGCGATGCTACAATGAGCGCCTGGACGGCTGGATAGGGAGCACGGCCGCACATGGACACGCACAAGCTGGCGTCGCTCATCGCACGGTGCACAAAGGGCGAAGACAATGCCAAGGCGGAGTTTATTGCCGCCTATGACGACTTGGTGCGCAGATCGGTCGTCCGCAAACTCCAAGCCGCCGCCGCCGGGAGCGCCTTCGAAAGGGACATTGAGGACATCTGCCACGACGTCTACGTCCGCATCTTCCGGAACAGTTGCGAAGCTCTGGCAAAGATACGCGAACCGCGCTCGATCAACGCATGGCTCATGACCGTTTCCCAAAACCACGTATACACATACCTGCGCAAACGGCAAGTAGACCTTTCGGCCTACGAATCCGTTGTGCGGGAGCCAACAGAGCCCTACGAAGCCGGCCCCGAGGGCCGTGCCGTTGAGAGCGAGAATCTCGCCATCCTTCGGCGCAAGATGGAGGCGCTCGACGCAAAAGACCGATTGATCCTCCAGTTGTATTATGTGCACGATCTCAAGTATGCTGATATCGCAGAGACCTTGAGCCTTAACATCAACACAGTTGCATCGCGCCTTATGCGGGCGAAGGCGAAGCTTCGCGAGAGTTTGGCTGAGGACCTACAGTGAACGAAACGTCACAGAGCAACGGCGAAACCTGTTTCACGAACTTCGCGCTGCAAGAGTATGCCTTGGGCAGGTTGAGCAGTGAAGTGCGCACGGACCTAGAGGGGCATGTCGAAGAATGCGCCGCATGCGCCGCATGCGTGCGCCTCATCGATAAGGAAACCCGCCTTCTGCGCGAAACGCTCCAGTCCAATGTGGACAACTCGGGACCTGAAGCGCTAGACGCCCAAACCCTCGCCATGTATCTCGACGACAGCCTGGACCAGCAAACACGCGAAAAGTGCGAGCAGCTCCTGGCGTCTTCGCCCCGCAGCCTAGAGGCGCTTGTTTCTCTCAGGCGTGAACTTGTAGGCGCCATGGGTGCTGAGAACAGTTCGGTCGAGACCCCCTTGCAGCCGGAGGGCCGCATCATTCGTATGCCCAAAAGACAGTTCGCGCCCCGAAATATCGCGGAGCTCTCTGGAAGCGAGTCCGAAGCTGCCGAGGGATGATGTCAGCCTCTTAAGTGCTGTATTTACACCTTGTTACAGGGACGCTTCGCCTGCGTACAAACCCCAGCCCCCCTCCCGCTGACCTGGCAGAGCAGAACGCTGTGCGCTGCATTCTGCGTTTGACAAGTAGCCGCCCAAAAGCTATACTGTCACAAAATGAGCATTGTGTAAATAGTATCCGTCCTCTGGGAAATCTCTTTCCTAAGGGCTGCGAAAACTGTGCTCTATCCAACCTGAGGAGGTCCAGATCCCGTGTCCAATCGCGAACAGAAGGCATACACCACGTTCGAGGCGGCCAAAATCTGCCACGTGACCCATCACAGCATCAAGAACTGGATCAAGCAAGGCCTCATCCGGGCTTCCCGGACCCCTGGCGGACACTACCGAATCCTGGAAGACGATCTCGACGCCTTTCGAGAAGAGTACGACATGTTCCCCAGCGACAAGGGGCCATCGAAACAGCGGGTCATGATTGTTGACGACGACCCCGATGCCCTGTTGCTGATCGAAGATATCTTGACCGACGCAGGCTACGAGCTTATCAAGGTGAGCAACGCGACCGAGGTGGGGCTGAAGGCCGCACAATTGACGCCCGATCTCATTTTGCTTGATTTTCTCATGCCGCAGCTAAACGGATTTGACGTCTGCAAGGCGCTCCGTCAAAATGAGCTGACGCGCAGCATCCCGATTATGGCCGTGACGTGTCTGAGCAAAGAAGACGACATCGAACGAATATTCGAATGCGGCGCCGACGAATACCTCCCGAAGCCCTTCAAAGTCGATCAGCTTCAGGAAAAAGTGCAAGAACTCATCAGCAAAGGGCGAGCCGCCGAGTAACCGAATCCCGGTCCAACGATGAACAGAAAGCCCCGCGTCGGAATCGAGCGAAAGATTCTGACCTCCATCCTACGGGTCGGCATCCTGCCTATGGCGGTGGTGGTCATCGTGGGCTACATGACCGCGCGGATAGGGGCCAGCAACGCCGTCCAAGAAACCCTCGAAGTCTCCGTGCGCAAGACCGTCGAGGGTGTCGAGCGCGACGTAACGGCCCGCCTCGGCATGGCCGCCCGGCTCGCCTCCGAGCCTTCCGTGCTGGACTACCTCGTCTCACCCAGTGAGGGGCAGGCGCCCGATGCCACCCAGTCCATGAATATGGCGCCGCTCGCCTCGTGGATAGCGGGCCAGGCCGTGATTGGCGAAGACATCCCCTCAGTGCTCAGCCTCTACGATTCCTCGGGAGTGCAGGTCTTCACGACAGACAAAGAGGCCCCACTCGACGCACCAATGCCCGAATCATACCCCCGCGACCCGCTTGAGGCGCAGTTCTGTGCATTCGCCATTCTACCTCCCTACACGGCCACCATCATCGCACCCGTGAGGCGCGAAGGTAGCGAAGAGCTTCTGGGCTACCTGACCGTCCGTTCAGGAATGAACTCGTTGATGGAATTCACCCTGGGAGAAGGCCACGCCAGATCGGAGGTCCTCGACGCCTACCAGACCTTCCTGGTTCTTCCTCTCGGCATGTACGCAACCCGCCTTATCTACGACAACGAGGGCACTCCTTCTTTGGACTCCTCTGAGATTGATGGCGCTCTCAAGCGAAGGCTGGAAGGACTTCTCCTGGGTGAGTCTGGTTCTTTCTCTCTCCCAGGCTACGAAGGACCGGACGGCGGCCCCCAGGACGTGCTGATGGCCTACCATTCCATGAGCTACATGGGGCCCGGAGACATGAGCCTATATTTCGTGGCCTACCGGCCGACCAAAGACGTGTATGGCAAAATCAACTTTACCGCATTCTTTGCGCTCGCAGGCTGCATCCTCCTCATTGCCGTCTTGTGCGTCAACGCCTACCGCAACGTCCACAACGATATCGTCCGGCCCGTCTCCCTTCTAAACGAAGGGGCCCAGATCATCCGTCAGGGAGACTTCGATCTGAAGCTAAAGATCGATACCGGCGACGAGATTGAGGAACTCGCCTCCTCCTTCAACCAGATGGCCCAGGCACTCAGCCACAACGTCCAGCAGCTGGAGACTTCAGAGGAGAAGCACCGGAATCTTGTTACATCCATTCGCGACGGCATTTACCAGACCGACCGGGCCGGCCTGATAACCTTCCTGAATCCGGCGGGCGTCGCGATCCTCGGCTTTGACAGCGTAGAACAGGCCATCTCGAAAAACCTCCGGAACATGTTCATCGAGCCCATCGATTTCGATCCCTTGGCCGCGGATCCCAAGATGCAGGAGCCGTTGGAGCGCTCGCGTTTCTGGATGAAGCGCTGGGACGATCCGACCATCTGCGTCGAGCTTTCACGCAACCGGCTGTCAGATGAAAGCGGGAAACCCATCGGCATGGAGGGCACGATCCGCGACATTACCAAGAGCGTCCAACTTGAGGAAGAGGCGCGGCTGCGTTCCGAACGCATCAGCGCGATCAACCAAATCGCGAACGTGATCAACTCAAGCCTCGAGGCGGGCCGCCTTTACGAGAGTCTGGTGATTGAGCTCAAGAAACTAGTGGATTTCGACTACGCCTCGGTGGCGCTCCTGGCCGAGTCGGGGAAAGAATTCGGAGGGCGCCAGCTATGGCCCGAAGACGGAGTTGAATCTGGATACGCGTTTACGCTCGATGTGCAGGACTCCTACGCCGCGTGGGTTACGCAAGAACGGCGCTGCCTTCTCGTAGACGATCTCCGGGCCGGCCAATCTCCCTTCATGGACCAGTTCCCCGTCTACGTTCAAAGTTGCCTGTGCGTACCTCTGTACGCCACAGGACGGATCATCGGGACGCTCAACCTAGGATCGAAGGCCACGGCTGCATTCTCACGCTCCAGCGTCGAAACACTCGAACAGATGGCCCCCCATCTCGCCGTCGCCATCCGCAACGCACAGCTACTCGTGAACCTTCAGTTATCTCTCGAGGAAGTCACACGCGCCAGAGAGAAGCTGTACGAGGCAAACGAAGAGCTCAAGACCCTCGACGAGCTGAAAACGAACCTGCTGTCCAATGTCTCCCACGAGCTCCGCACCCCCCTGGTATCCGTGATGGGATACACCGACATGATCCTGAACGCCAAGGCGGGACCCATCAACAAAATGCAGCAAGAATACTTGGAGATCAGTCTACGAAACGTCGAGAAGCTCGTCACCCTGATCGAAAACCTCCTCGACTTCTCGAAAATGCATCGCGGCGACGAGCGTCTCCTCTTCGACAGATTCGACCTGGTCGACTGCGCGAAGATGAGTATGCAGATCGTCCAGCCGCTCGCAGACGGCCGCAAGATCGCCGTGGAATTGCACGTGCCCGAGGACCCAATCCTCGTGGAGGGCGACAAAGGCAAGATGGGGCAACTATTCAACAACCTCCTGTCCAACGCCGTGAAATTCAACAAAAACGGCGGCCGGGTCGACATCGAGATGAAACCCACCCAATACGATGTCGAGATCACCGTGCGCGACACCGGCATCGGCATTTCGCCAGACGCGCTCGAAAAGGTGTTCACCCGCTTCTACCAGTATGACGCCACCTCGACGCGCAAATACGGGGGGACGGGCATCGGACTCGCGATCGCCCAGGACATTGCGCGCCTGCACGGAAGCAGCATCGCCGCATCGAGCGAACCGGGCGAAGGAAGCGTATTTCGTTTCACATTGGCCCTGGCCGCTCAAGAAGAAAGGGCCGGCGAACCGGGCGGCCTTCGCATACCGGACGACGCCCACATACTGGTCGAAACGATCACCAGAGACCGCGCATTGAGCACCCAGGTCCGCGATGTCCTCACCTCCGAGAACATGGACATGATAATCGCCGTCAACGCCGCGCGCGCGATCGCACTCGCCGAACGGCACAATCCCGATTGCCTCCTAGTAGACGTAGCCAACTTAGACGAGGACGGCCCCCTTCTGGACGCCCTTCTCGGCGATGCGAACGTCTCGAAGCTTCCCATTATTCTTCTGACAAACAATACGGAGTTCTACGAGAAATACCGTTCACACGTCTCCTCCCGGGTCCCGAGAAGCTTCCGCAAGAGCAGTCTTCTGAGCGGCATCCACAACGGGCTCAGCAAGAGCGCGAGCGTCGAAGAACCGATCGGCGACAAGGTCCTGTGCATCGACGACGATCCCGAGATACTCACATTCATGGACCGCTGTCTACACGCCGAGGGCTACCTCATGCAGCAATGCAGGACCGGCCAGGAGGCCCTCAAGATGGCCGCGAGCCGCGAATTTGGGCTCGTGCTGCTCGACATCGCCATGCCCGGCATGGACGGATGGGAGACCTGCGCGAGAATCCGCGCCAACCCCGACCTCAAAGGCATCAAGATCTACATGGTTACCGCGAAACCGATCGACCGGAACATGCGGCGTCTGCGCGAGAGCGGGGCCGACGGGTTCCTGCTCAAGCCCTTCCGCTCCGAGGACCTGATCCAGCTGGTCCAGGGCCTTGAATTACGCACCGCCGCCAAGCAATCATCTTAGCCCAGGCCGCTTGGGCCCAGACACACCGCCTTGCGCCACCCACAGCGCGAAGCACACATCCGCATGGAGGATTCATGGAATACAGGCGCTTCGGAAAAACGAAATTCCAGATACCCGTCATCAGTTGCGGCGGCATGCGCTTCCAGCAATCCTGGAAAGGGAGCGACGAAGTCACCGACGAAAGCCAACGAAACGTCGAAGCCTGCATAGCGAGGGCCCTCGAACTCGGCATCACCCACATCGAGACCGCCAGGGGCTACGGCACAAGCGAAGAGCAATTGGGCCAGATCCTGCCCAAGCTCCCGCGCGACCAGATGCTCGTCCAGACAAAAGTCAACCCAATGGCCGAGGCCGAGAAGTTCAAGCACGTCTTCGAAAAATCCTTCGGGCTTATGAAACTCGACTACCTCGACCTCTTCGCCTTCCACGGCATCGGCGACGACGAAAGCCTCGAGAACGCCTTACGGAGCATGGACATGGTCCAAGCCTGGAAAAAGGAGGGACGCATCCGCTCGATCGGCTTCTCGACCCACGGCCTGTGCAGCGCCATCACCAAAGCCATCGAAACCGGCCTCTTCGACTACGTCAACCTCCATTGGCACTACATCTTCCAAGAAAACTGGCCCGCCATCGAAGCCGCCACGCGCCACGACATGGGCGTCTTCATCATCAGCCCCAACGACAAAGGCGGCATGCTTTACAAGCCGAGCGAAAAACTCGTCGAGCTATGCGCCCCCCTGCACCCCATGGTTTTCAACGGCCTCTTCTGCCTATCACAACCACAAGTACATACGATCAGCTGCGGCGTATCGCAACCCTCCGATTTCGATATCCACATGGAGACCGTCCAGCGCCTTGGACAGGCCGGCGAACTGATCCGCCCAATCATCAAGCGCCTCGAAGCCGAGCTCGCCGGCGCCCTGGGCGAGAAATGGGCCGCCTCATGGTCAGAAGGAATCCCCGACTGGCCAGACGCACCAGAACAAGTCAACATCCGCTGGATACTCCGCCTGCGCAACCTCGCCATAGCCTACGACATGCAAGAATACGCAAAATCACGCTACAACATGCTGGGCAACGGCTTCCCCTGGTTCCCAGGCAACAGCGCCGAGAAAGCCGGAGAGATAGACTTCTCCGGCGCCCTAAAAACCTCCCCCCACGCCGACACCATTCCGGCGGCCCTTGCAGATGCACACCGCCTCCTCGCGGGCGAGAGGACCAAACCGCTCCAGGAGAGCTAAGCCGCGGGCTTTCTGGCCACGGCGAAAATGGATAGCCCGAAAGGCAGATTTCCGGCCCGCAGCGCTGCACGTTCCAGCGCGAGGATTCCCCCTAGCAGTCTCGTCCTTAGGTTCTCTTTGTATCCCGCCAAATCGGAGCCCTCGCGCCGCCGCCAGAGACGCAGCAGAGCTATCGCAGGGAAGAGGACGGAGTTCCAATACGTCGCCCGAATGGGCTCAAGTCCGGCGGAGCGTAACAACGACACGAGCTCTGGACGCGTGAAGCGGTGTCCGGTATGGATGGCCTTGTCGTGGGTGGAATAAAGCCATTGATACGCGGGAACGTTCGCGAGCAGCACGCCGCCGGGGCGTAGAATCCGTTTCGCTTCGGAGAGCGCTCCGCCCACATCCGATACGTCGCGGTGATACAGCACGTCCATCATGAGCACGCCGTCAAAAGCATCAGAAGCGAAGGGTAGCGAGCCGGCATCGGCCTGCGCAAGACGCGTGAGTCCCCGCTCTCGGCAGCGCTTCAGTGCCGCCTCCGAATAGTCGATCCCGGTCGCTTCGGCTTCTTCGTTGATCATGGCCAGGTTCGCACCGGTGCCGCAGCCGATGTCGAGAATCGCGCCCGATACTGTCTGTGTATGCGTTCTCCAGGTCCATCGTACGAGCGCTCGAAGTGCGCGGTACCACCAGTGGAAATCCTCCACGCGATACATCGTGTCGTATTCGGATTGTTTCACGAAAAGAAACCTTCCACCGCGAGGCCAACCTGCGCAACATCGTCCGAAGTCAGTTCGGGGTACATCGGAAGCGAAAGCACCTCGTTGGCGGCCTCCTCCGACTGAGGAAAACTCCCAGGACCCTTCTCCAGGAATGCGTAGGCCTCTTGCAGGTGCACGGGCACCGGGTAATGCAACTGCGTGCCGACCCCTTCGGCCTGTAGATGCTGGCGCAGCGCGTCCCTATCCGGAGAGCGAATCACGTACAGGTGATAGCAATGCGTCGCCCACTCGGCCTCGCTGGGGAGGCGAAGCGGGAGACCTTCCAAGACTTCGCGATAGCGTTTGGCATGCGCTCTCCGGGCGTCGTTCCACGCGTCGAGGTGGGGGAGTTTGACACCCAAAACCGCCGCCTGGAGTTCGTCTAGACGTGAGTTAAAGCCCTGACACACATGGTGATAGCGGACCTCCTCACCATAGTTGCGCAACTTTCTAAGGCGCTCATCAAACTCGGCGCTGTTCGTCGCCACAGCCCCGCCGTCCCCATACGCGCCAAGGTTCTTGCTCGGGTAGAAACTGAACGCAGCGGCCGCGCCGAAACTGCCGCAGGCGCGCCCCTTGTACTTCGCGCCGTGCGCCTGGGCGCAGTCTTCGATCACCGCGAGGCCCTTAGCATCCGCCACGGCCAGAATCGCGTCCATGTCGCACGCGTGGCCGTAGAGATGCACCGGTACGATGGCTTTCGTCTTCTCAGTTACCGCCCGATCGAGCAGAGCGGGATCGAGCGTGAAAGTGTCCGCGTCTATATCGACAAGGACAGGCGTAGCGCCCGAAGCGCTGATGCCCGCGAGCGTAGGGACCGCAGTGTTCGCGACCGTAATCACCTCGTCGCCCGCGCCGACATCAGCGGCGCGCAGGGCAAGGTGAATCGCATCGGTCCCGGAGCCGACGCCTATGGCGTGGCGGACGCCGAGATATGCGGCGAAGGCGTGCTCGAAACTTTCGAGTTCCTCACCCAGGACGAACCACCCGCGTTCGAGGACGCGGTCAATGGCCTCCCGTATTCCGGACTCCAGGGCTCGGAATTGGTTTTTCAGCTCCACGAAGGGGATCATGACGTCGGCTTCCCGGCAGTAATGCATGCAGCAGAACGTAACGCAACCATAGTCGGCTCAATTGCCGCACGACACGAAAGATACGGGCGAAACTGAAGAACTGCGACTTACCGTGTGCCCGCTGGAAATGGTGGACCGGGACCTCGACGACTCGAAATCCCGCCCGTTGGATCTTCATCATCATCTCGGCGCAAATGATGCCGCTGTCGCTTTCAAGATGCACCGTATCGAACACGGTCCGCCGGATCAGGCGGAAATCGCAGTCCACGTCCCGCAGCTTCAATCCGAAAGCCGTCTTCACAATATAACCCTTCTTCCTTAAATCCTGAAACACAGAGAACTTCATGTCTATCTTCTTGTCCCTTCTCTTCAGCTTCCTCAATAATGTATCTTCATCGATCACTTTCTTGCCAGAAAAAAGCTCCATCTTTCCAACCCCGATCAAAAACAAAGCCTCCACACCCGAATACTCAATCTTCTTCACCTTCTTCT
>SDBV01005157.1_pt1 | contig 18519 bp, 25 predicted proteins | sample 2277081 | NCBI WGS metagenome assembly SDBV01 (sample SAMN10402039, study PRJNA504765) | marine sediment metagenome | isolation source: marine sediment core GS10_PC15, 223 cmbsf | place: Arctic Ocean: Southern Knipovich Ridge | collected 2010 | reverse complement strand
AGATTTAGCGGAATTGATTGTGGGGGATAACCTTAGTCTACAATTTACATCAGATGCAACTACTGTATCTTTAACCACACACCTAACTTATGGAGACCATCAAAATACTGGACATATAACTATCAAGAGGATTGCATAATGGAACTTAAAATAAAATTCGCGATTGGTGTAATAATCACCTTAGCAGTATTTATGGCAGAACTATTAGGTTCTGTTTTTGAATCTGATATTACAAAGAAAGGTATATCGACAGAAATTTCTCATAATTTTTTAGCTAAATTAAATGCAGGAGATGTAATTGCTTTTCAGTTTGTAGCTGATGATGTAGATGTACAAATCTCTACGCATGGGACTTTCGGAGACCATCCAGAAAGTGCTTCAATTATAATTCAGAAGATAGCAAATTTATAAAATACAAACTAAAATGAAATTAAAAAAAAACTTATTTTGCTTGGAATAATCTTTATAGTCCTGCCTCTAATCTCTTCTTTTAATGCAAGTTCTACTGATTATTCTGTTGGTTCCTATCATACAGGACTTGCAGGGCAAGAGCCAACAAGTTCTTTTTATGATTCTACATTTACTTTAACATATCAGCAAGCCAGTGGAGATGCTGAGAGTGCAGATTATACAGTTAATCTTGGGTGGTTTTCTCAGGAAGGTTATTGTGGTGATGGGGTTTGTGGTTCAGGCGAGACTTGTTTAAGTTGTGTTGCTGATTGTGCATGTGCTTCAGGATATAGTTGTGTTAGTGGAGTTTGTACAGCAGATTCAGTAACTACTCCAAGTGGAGGTGGAGCAGATTGCACTTATGATTGGGTGTGTTCTGAATGGTATCCTGAACCCTGCCCTGCAAATGGAATTCAAAAAAGAGTCTGTGTTAATCGGGGAACTTGTACTGGAACAGTTGGAATACCAGATATAACAAGAACTTGTACGTCAGAGGTTATTAGTCCAGCAGAACCTTTGTTTGATATTTTTGCAAAAATACCTTTGAAAAATAAATGGGTTAGTCCTGGAGATTCTGTTAGAATAGATATAAAATTAATTAATGTTGGGAATATAACTACCTTAGATGTCTTTTTCAAATACTGGATAGTTGATGAAAATAATAAATTAATTTCTGAGACGCAGGAGACAAGGGCTATTGGAGAAGGAGAAGAATTCAAAAAAGAGTTTGTGCTTCCAGATTACTTGACTCCAGGAATTTACAAGATTTATGCTCAGATAACTTATGACGCTGATAAAATTGCTATGGCAAATGATTCTTTTGAAGTTATGAGAAGCAGATTTGCTCTTATTAGCAGAATAGCACTTTTATTTTTATTAATTCTTTCAGTGATTGTTATTTTAATATTGATAATAATTAAACAGAGAAAGAAGAAGAGGAAAAAAACAGAAAAGGGTTTAAGAGATTATAAAAAAAGAGTAAGAAGAGCAATGGAAAGACATAAAAATAAAACAACCCATAATAAATAATGAAGAAAATAAAAAAAGAGGTAAAGAGTAGCCGTCTAAAAAAACTTGAAAAAAAATTTAATATAGTTGAAAAATCTAAAGATTATCTTGAAAAAGAACTTTCTAAAATAAAAGAAAAAGAAGCAAAGTTAAGAGTAAGAATAAGAAAAGAAAAACAAGCAATTAATTTTATGAACCGAGCAAAAAGATTGCGTGGTTTAAAAAAAGTTTCTCATAAGAAAAAATAAGATTTAGATTTTGCTTACAGGGTGTTTTGCACCACAGGCAAGGCAGTGGATGTGAGTTAATCTGTCTTCTTTAAGTATTTCTGTGTCTGGTTTTCCGCATTCTTTGCAGAGTACAAATTCTTTAACATATTGTTCCACTTTCCGATTTATTTTTTCACTTGGGACTATGATGTTTAAAACAAGTCTGTCTCCTTCTCTTTGACCAGATGCTGCAAGTTCCTTTAATATAAATTTTTGAAAATGTTCAGGATTTCTTCTTAAGTGCGATGCTATTTGAAAGAAATTAGTTAAGATTGTTTTTTTCCCTTCCAAATGCCCTTTTATTTTTGGGGTTTCAAATCTCTCACTAGACGAGTCAATTTGTTTCACTTTTTGATATGCTTCATCTAATAATTTTTCATATGTCATAGGAATTACTCTGAAAGAGAGTATATAAATTTTTATAAATGATGGAGCAATTATTTTTTTATGGTAAAGATTATTGATATTACAGAAGAAAAAGAAAGAGAAAAAAGAGAAACTAAACTTGAGATGGAATTAGCAAGCGAATGTTTTGTGGGAAAGAAAGTTAAATTTTTAGAAGATTTTTATATTCAAATTTTTGATAAATCACAAAGATTAGCAGATAAAGTGATTGGAATTTCAAAAATGATTGTTTATGACGAAAGTGTTCTGTCTCAAGCAGAAAGATTTGCTCAGAGGTATGAAGAACAATTTCCAACACAAATTGAGTCCTTAGGGGAGTTTGCTATAAAGACAGATTACTCTGAAAATTCTTAAATTTTTTATCCCAACCATCTGACCTTGCCAGGGCGTGGTTCAAATATTATTCCTTCTTCTAAGAGTCGTTTGATTTCTTGATTAATAATTTCAGGAGAAGTTTCTTTTAAACTCATGATGATACTATCTACTTCCATTCCTCCTGCATCTTCTGATTCTTTTATTCTTTTAAGAATTTCATCTTTTATGGCAGTCATTTGGTTTCGCTCTAATGGCTGAACATTTTCAACTTTGTTTTTGTCATTTTCAAGTTTCCTAACAAGTAAATATTCTGGACCCATTTGTGTTATAATTTCTGGGGAGATATACATTTCATTATTAAAACTTCTTAATAATCCTATGACAAGGATTGTTTGCCCTTGAACTATATCCTTAAAGGTTTCTACATTATCACCGAAAATTTTTAATCTGATTTGACCAGAACCATCATCCAAGGTTAATGAAATATATTTGCTTTCTCCTTGATTTTGATATCTGTCAACAATATTTCCTACAATATTTACTCTAACTATTTTTTTATTCCCTAATTCTAAGAAAGAAAACCTTTCTCCATCCATGACTGGTTTTCCAATTGTGATATCTCCTACTCTAAGTTTGTATGCTATGTGTCTTTTGAATTCTTGTTCTGCCATCTATTTTAAAATTAAATTTATTTTTTAAATATTTGTGAGATTAACTTTTTGAAATATATCCTCTTCTTGGTTTAAATATATCTCCAGAGATACTAAGTTTATTTATTGCTTCTTCAATTTCTTGTTTGGAGAGTTTGTTTTCTAATTCGGTTTCAATTTCTTCTAAAGGAATCATTTTTCCCAATCTATTCTCTAAATGAGTTATTGTGTCTCTTACAATGATTATTTTGTTTCTTTGTGAAGATGAAAATTTTCCAGCAATTCTGTCAATATCAAATGTTTGTGACTCATAGTCATATCCTACTTGCATTAGATAATATTTCATTATTCCTATTGCTCTTTGAGTGTCTTCTTTTGCGACTGTGTCGCTGAGTCTTATTTTGGCTGATGCTTCTGACATTCTTATTAATGCTTGTAATTGCCTAGCAGAAATTGGGATTGGTCTTAATGCACTTTCAGAAGTAACTGGTTTGTTCCTCAATTCAATATAAAACTTTTTTATTTCTTTAACAGCTTCTTCATTTAATGTTGGATGAACTCTTTGTTTTGAATATGCGACATATTTTCTGAATAATTCTCTGTTGATTATCATTTCTGCTCCTTTTTTTTGGTGTTCATGTAATACATGATCTGCAATTCGTTCATCTTTATCTCTATCTGGAATATCTCTTAAAGTGAAGATTATGTCAAATCTGTTGAGTAATGTTGGAGGTAAATCTATTTGCTGAGCAATTGACTGATATGGGTCAAAACGGCCAAATTTGGGGTTTGCTGCTGCTAAAACACTTGTTTCTGCACGTAATGTCGCTTGCACGTTAGCTTTGCTAATTGTAATGGTTTGCTGTTCCATTGCCTCATGCATCGAGCTTCTATCTTGAGGATCCATTTTTTCAAGTTCATCTATGCATACTAATCCCTTGTTTGCTAAAACCATTGCACCTGCTTCTAAACTCCATCCTCTCAGATATTCATCTCTTACCACTGTGGCCGTTAAACCAGCTCCACTTGCTGATTTTCCCACAACATATCTTCCTTTTGGGGAAATATTCGCCATAAAAGTTAAAGTAACTGATTTAGCTACCCCAGGGTCTCCTACTAACAATATGTGAATGTCCCCTCTGCTTTTTTGTCCATCTGTATGAGTTTTAAGAACTCCTCCAAATAATTGTAAAACAAGAGACATTTTTATTTCATCATACCCCCAAATACTCGGAGTTATGCTATCTGAAAATTTTTTAAAGATTTGAGGGTCTTGAGACAGTTCAAGAATCTGTTTTTCATCCTCTTCACTAATGTCTAGTTGTTCAAAAGTTTCCTCTAGAGCGATTATATTATTTACTTCAATCGCAAGTTCAAAACGTGTTGATAATCCACCTGTACTTAATGGAACTGGAACTTCTTTCAGCACACCAATAATTTTAACCCTACTACCTGGTGTTGTTTTTTCTTCCATTTTTGGTTCTACAAGGTCTTCTTTTAGGAAAACATTTATTCTCTTTGGCTGTTCTCCTCCTAAAAGAGATTCTGAAGCTTCTTCAATTACTAATCTTTGTGTGTCAACCATTTCTTTACTGATTAATTTAAATCCTCCTCTTCTTCCACAAGAGCACCTTCCTGGTTCTCTGAACTTTTTTTCCATTTGTAATACTGAAATTGTGGTTCCGCAACTTGGGCATTCAAATTTTGCATTTACAACTTGAGGTCTGACATCAGAAGCTTGTCTTATTATTCCTTCGACCACAACCATTTCATTTAGATGTTTAGACCGAATAGTTCTTACTTTTATTTCTTGGCTTTTTGGCAAATTAAAGAGTCTTATTCTTACATCACTTGCGAGACCAGATTCTCCCAGGGCAATTTCCATTAATCTTAGAGTATCTTCTGGATTTGTTAGAATTTCTTCAGATAATACATTTGAGAATTCTGTTAGTTTCATGAAATCTAAGTAGATTACATTAGCATCTTTACGTAATGACGCTCCCAACTCTTTTTTATTAAAATCAAAGAAGCTTTTTGTTTCAATAATTAAGTCCTCATTTTTTACCTTTTCAGCCATAAAGAAGAAATAGCTATTTTGTTTATATTAATTTCTATGATAGAAAGATTAATTTGGAAAATAATACAGAGTTAATAATAAAGCTTCCCCCAAGATTAAACCTACAATATAACCTATTTTGAAATTTTTTGAAATTTTTATTGGAAAATAAAAACCAATACTTAAAATAAGATAGATTAGTGGAATGAATTTTCCCATTGATATTGAACTAATTAATAATCCGAGAAATGTGCCTACCAGCATTGAAATTATAATTAATCCAAAGTTTGATAACATACCGTAGAGAATCATCCATGAATCTAAGTTTAGTATTTTTTTAAAACTAAATTTATGTTTTTTCATTATACTCCCTTGTAATTTTTCAAAGCTACTTTGACATTTTTTAACAAGAGCACCATACTTTCTTCGAGCTGTTTTTTGTTTTTTGTTCCTGTGCATACAAGTTTTCCGTTGCTGAAAAGCAAAAAGGTTGCATTTGGTTCTATTAATTTATATACCAATCCTGGAAATTGTTCTGGTTCATATTCTGTGTTTTCCATTTCTAATGCTAAAAAATTCAAGTTGAGTTTGAGGTTGATGCTTCCTGATGCAACAATGTTTTGCACTGTTATTTTTGGTTTTATTGTAATATTTACATTTATTTTTTTTAGTTGTTTTATTACAGCTTGTATAACCTGTTTAACCTGAGCAACTGATTTTGTTCCTGTGCATACAAGATTTCCTGAAGAGAAAACCAAAACAGCAGATTTTGGCTCTTTGATTCTTAGCACAAGGCCAGGGAATGTTTCAGGATTATATTCAGTATTAGGATTAGTTCTTGCTAATTTTGTCAACGGGACTGGTTTTTTTAAGGAAGTAGTTGCAACAATATTCTGTATTTTGTAATTGCTTTCTGTCATTTTCTAATAATTGATAGAAAAATTTATTTATAAAGGCTTCGCTGACATTTAATCTGCTACGAGAAATTTGTTTATCCATAATGCCAGTTTCTTTTTTGTTTTTTGAAATCTGTTTCAATTTCTTTTAAAGTTGTTATTTCAGAAAGAGGTTTGTCTGGTCTAAGAGCAGTGAATCTTGGAAATCTTAAAGCCCATCCAGAATTATAATTAGGAGATTTTTGAATTTCTTGATAAGTTACAGAGACAATAATTTTGGGTTTTATTTTTACTTTGTTTCCGTGTTCTTCTGTGATGAGGGGTTTGATTTTTTCTGTTAATTCTTCAAAAGAAATTCCTTTTTCTGATTTTTCCTTTATTCCTGTTCCGACTTTGCCAATTTCTAAAAACTTGTTTGTTTTGTTATTTTTACATGAGAGGATAAAACTTGAGAGCCAACCAGAACGTTTACCTTTTCCATATTCTGCTCCAGTAATTACTAAATCCAAATCTTTTTCTTCTGGTTTTATTTTTAACATATGTCCGACTCTTCTTCCAGGTTGGTATGCCGCTTTTAAATTTTTCATCATAACTCCTTCTTGATTATCTTTAAGCGCTTTTTTATAAAATTCTTTTACTTTTTTTTCATCACCAGTTATAATTTGCTTTGAGCAAATTATTTTATACGGGTGTTGTTTTATGATTTTTTTTATTAATGCTGTTCTCTTTTCAAATGGCTCGTCAATTAGAGATTTTCCGTTATAGTAAATAATGTCAAAAACATTTATTTCTACTGGGAGTTCTTTTTGGAGTTTTTCAATATGGTGTTTTCTTCTAATTCTTTGACTTATATCTTGAAATGGTTTATACTCTTTCGTTTTTTTATCAAAACCCACGGCTTCTGAATCAAGGATAACTGATTTTGCGTTTACATATTTTTTTATATAATCGATAACTTCTGGGAATTGTTTTGTTACGTTTTCTAAACTTCGTGTGAACAATAGGATATCTCCACCATTTTTGTGAATTACTAATCTAAAACCATCATATTTGTATTCTATTGCGCAGGGTTTACCAAGAGCTTTGAAACCATCCTCAATTGTTTTTACTTTTTGTGCGAGCATAGTTTTTATTGGTTTTCCAACTTGGAGGGATATTTTTTGTAACTCTTTTAGTTTTCCTTTTCTTGCAGTATCAAAGACAACTACAAGGTCATTTGATTTGTCAATTGCATGCTGAATTTTTTTTGCAGATTCTTTTTGATTATCAAAAAAAGCTTTTGCTATTGATTCCCTGATTGTACTTTCTTGTACCCCAATTCGTAAATCTCCAATTATGGTTCTTACCAAATACAAGGCTTCCAATGGAGAGGCAGATGTTAGGAGTTCTGTTATTAATGAGATTTTTTTGTTGACAGTTCCTTTCCCTTCGAGTTCTGGTAGTTGCCGCAAATTATCCAAAACTTTTTTTAAAGTTAAAATATGGCTATGCAATGTTGCTTGTTTTTTGCATCTTGTTAATTCTTCGGCAACTTTTCCTAAATCTCCTAATGTTTTCCATTTTTTTATAACCTGATTTTTTTCTATTCCTGTTGCTTTGGAAATAGCTTTTATTGTTAATTGATTGCTTATCCCAATTCTTCTCTCATCATATTCTGGGTAAATGTCTCCTAGTAATAAGTACATTATTTCTTTGTCTTCTTCTGAAATATACCTTAAAAATTTAGAAAGAATTTTTATTTTTTCAAGGCGTTTAGTTGTTGAAGAAAGTTCTTCATAAAGTTCAGCAAGTTTTTTGTATCTCATTCTCTTTGATAATTTTAAGAAATAAATGTTTTTAAGTTTACTCTTTCTTTTTCCAGAATTCTTCAGCGTCTTTTTCCATTTTATCAAGTCTTGTATAATAATCAGCAAATTCATTTAAGTGTGCTAAAGTAATTTTTCCAGTTATTAAGGGGTCATCGTTTGCGACATTTGTATTTTTATTAATTGTGCCATGTTCAAGTTCAACATCCATGCCCATTCTAAATTGTTCAATATCAAATTTGTCCCACTTAATTTCTAATTTTTCCCCAATTTCTTTTGCTTGGTCTGTTGTAAAATGTTTTTCTTGGTGTATCATGATTTGATTAAGGAGAAGGAGTTTTTAATAGTTTAGTGTAATTAAATTCAAACTTAATTCGCAATTGGTTTCTTTCAAAAACTCCATCATAAGTTTATCTTCTTTAATTTTCTTAATCATTCTTTTCTCAAATGACATTAGAAGAAATATGATAGCATCCATAACTTTATTTGTAAAAATATAACATTTATTAAATAATTCTTTATCATATGCAGAAATAAGTTTGTTATGGTTATTGCCCATTTCTTGTACTTCTTCATAAGAAGCATGAATATATTTAGATAATTTTGAGTATAGCTCTCTTAATTTTTCTTTATTTTCTAAATTTGTTTTGTTTATTAATGTCCCCCCAATTAATTTATCAATCTCTTTAATAATTTCTAACTTACATTCTAATTTACTATTTGGATGTTCTTTATCTATATAATAAGCTTGGACAAATGATTCAAAAATAAATCTAAGTTCCCGAATTGCTGTATGATATGTTCCAGAATGAACACATTTGCAAATCCATAATAAATGTTTATTTAATTCAAATAGTCTATTAAATAATATCGAATCAAATTGATTAAAGTCTGTTAATATATCAAACCACTTAAAGAAATCAATCCAATTGCTATACCATTCTACCCAAAGATAATACCTTTTCTCTTCTTTTTCTATTGTTTCTTTTTCAACATCAAGGAAAAGTTTATCAAAATCATTAGAAATTAATTTTTTGCTTATCATAACTATTACTTCTTTTTAGACCACAATTCAATAGTACCATTAATGAAACATACAGTTCCCAATAAAAAGAAAATATAAGGGAAAACAGAATATACCTGTTGTCTTACACAGGAAATAGCATTTTCAAAATTATAATTACAAAAAGCACCCGCTTGAAGACTAATGTTGGTAAGTATTGTACCAAGAATCATGAATGCTATTCCAAAGACAAACCATTGGCTACTTTTCATTTTTTGCTTTCTTTATATTTTATTTATGATATTCTTCTTTTTAAACATTATTTTCCCCTTCTCTTCCCAGCTCTAACACTTGGTCTGGTTTTTGATGTTGGATGTTTGTTTCTCAATCCTCTGGATTTTTTGGCTGCAGAGGTTAATCCTCTAAGAGCTCTTTTTTTATTTGTTGGTTTGATAAACCACTTCATTGTTTTATCATTTTTGATTTCTGGTTTAGAAGGGTCCACCATAATAACTTCATAAAAGTAATGTATTCCATCTTTTCCAATTAAGTAGGAATTAAGAACTTCTAAATTTTCATATTTTCGTGCAACTCTTTGTTCAGCAATCCATTTATAACTCATTTTTAATGTTTTCCTGATTGTCATTCTTTTCCCTCTTCGTCCTTTATTTGGTCTGGGTTTTTTATGTCCTCCTCTTTTTAATCTTATTCTTATGACGATAAATCCCTTTTTAGCTTTGTAACCTAATGCACGAGCCCGGTCTAATCTGAGGGGTTTGTCGACTTTGGTTATGGTGTTTGTTTTACGCCAGCTAACCATTCTTTCCCTGAGTGTTTTCTTATCTGGTTTTTTCCAGGCTTTTCTTATTTGATGATAAAATCCCTTGACCATAGCATATTAATTGAAATTTGGTTTTTAAAAGTTTGGGGGTTACAAAACTTTTAAATAAGTATTATTGTACAGATATTTGTGAGCCTGTAGTTCAACTCGATGCCACACTCGGTTATGGAATAAGATAGTCCTTCGTGTAACATCTCGGCCTGGTATTCGTCTGACCTACAAAACAAATAAATAGTATCTTTAGGCAAGATATTATATGAGCCTGTAGTTCAGCCTGGTAGAACGCTGCTCTGATAATGGTTTGACTCCTTTGGGAGTTGAATATTGGTGAGGCAGAAGTCCACGGTTCAAATCCGTGCAGGCTCATTCAATGAACTGAAAGTTCATTATATTATAATTCTGATTTGAATTTCAAATCCCGAGAGTTTACACGAAAAGGCAAAACTTAATAATCAATAACTCTGAGTGTGGGTGAGCGATTTCACAAGAAATCATTCCGAAGGTAAAAATAAAAATTTGAGTGAGGTCGCGAATTTCGAGCTTGCAGGCTCATTTAAGATTTATCTGCACGAAATGCTCGTGGTATTAATCCTTAATCCCAAATTCAAGAGTTAATTTTTCTTTAGAAAAAATATAATTAATTATTGGAAGATTTATAGGTATTGTCTTGAGATATGCTTTGTTTTTTCCAATGGCTTTTATTTCAATACTGCTTTCAAGTTTGATAATTGATATGTCTTTTAATGAGTTCACATCGGGGATTTCTATGTCGTAAATTACTTTATTTGACAGTCTTCTTATGTTTGTTTTTGGTTCTCTTTTTGAGAGTTTAGAAAATCTTTTTGAATTTTCGGTGGAAAACTGACCAGGTATTTTTTTAATTTGTTGTTTTTTATCTCCAAGAGAATTTACTATTATTTTGGCTGGATTATTTCCTGAGGTTGAAATACTTATGCTTATTCCTTCTTTTTTTATTCCTCCATCAGAATTTTTTTGAGGTTTATCAACCATGCCATTTAATTGTTTTCCTAAATTTTTCATTAAAGAATTGAATATCATATTGAATCCAGGAGGTAATTGGAAATTGTCTTGGGGGATTGCATCATCTTTTCCAAGCATTCCCCATCCTCTATCAGAATTATTTTCTGTAGAACCACAATGAGGGCAAAATCTATAGTTTTTACTAACTTTTTCTCCACATTTATTACATATTCTTTTTTTAAACATAGTTTAAATAATATTCAACTCCCTTTAAATAATTTTTGTGACTATTTGCCCCTCAAATATCCTTTGATTGACATGATTTCATGCACTTCTTCAGATAGGCTTGATTTTACTTGTTTGAAAATTAAATTTTTTAATGCTTTTTTTCCATTTAACTTTTCAGTTTTCCTTATTTCTTTTATTTTTATAATCCAATTAAAGACAACAACCATTCTCATCAGCCCTCCTAACAAAAATATAAAAAATAATGGTTCCATAAAACTGATTGTTAGATATTTTATTAGTATTGCTCCAAGTCCGGCTCCTAGGAAAATACCAATACCGATTAGCATATTGTAGTATGAAATAGCTAATCCTCTTTTTTGTGTCTTTACATTGTCATAAATAAAATTTCCAGAAGAGAGAGTAAATCCTGCCCAAGAAATTCCGCTTATGAATGAAGGAACAAGTATCATGTAAATTGGAGAAGGAGATAAAATCCACAATATGGGAATTGTCGGAATTAAAAGAGAAGTTATCGCCAAAACTTTATAGTTTCCATATTTGTCTGCGAAAGTTCCCCATACTTTCATTACTCCTATGGAAAATATGGTACTTGATAAGATTATAATTATATAAGTGATGTAATCAAATTCTAAATATCTTAATAGATATACTGCAAGTAAAGGAGTAGAGATAGAACCGGCAAATGAAAGTAGTGCTCTGAAAATTGCGAATTTTCCGAAATTTGTTTTTGTGCTCTTGGTTAAGAAATCCCAAAAAGAAAAATAATCTCCTTTTTTCAATTTTATTTTTGGTTCGTATTGTTTTTTGAAAATGCTTCGCGAAATTATCCTAAATGTTAATGCTAATGCGAAAAGAATAATGAATCCAAACATAGTCCAATTTTGTTTTTGGAAATAGCTTAATACAAACGAGGCAAGCAGAGTTAATATTACTGCAACAAATCCTGTTATTAAGTTTCTTTTAGAAAACCATCTTCCTCTGAATTTTGTATCTGTAATATCTCCCATCCATGAAAACCAGGCTGCACCTGTGGTGTATGTTGCCATAATAAAAATTGCAAAAAAGGTTAAAAGGAAAAATGGCAAGAAAGTTACTAAAATTCCTTTGTAAAAAAGAAAGGCTATAACCATTAATGGAATCCATACTAAAGATTCAAGGAGTACTGCTTTGAGAATTATTTTTTTTCTTGGATATTTTTCAATCAGTCTAGAACTAAATATTTGAGTTAAAGGACCTAAAAGTCCTGAAATAGAACTCAACAAGGCTACGGCTGAATTGCTTGCATTTATTGCTATTGCAAATGGCGAGATATAACTGTTACCAAAGGAGCCACTAGCTGCGGCGAACATGCCCTCTTTTATGCTCAATCTTCTTGATTGGTGCTTAAGCTCTTTAATTGAAGTTTTTTTCACCATCTTTTGATATCTAATCGGCAAATAGATATTTAAATTTGTTGATAACACCTAAATTATTTTAAAGAAAAATTAGTTGTATTAGTTATGAAATACATCCCTTTAAGGAAATATGTGATGAAAGATAGTAGACATATTCGGTGGAGCTGGGAAAGATCTCCGGAATCAGAAGAATTAGTAAGATATCATTTTATTGTTGTTGATGATAAAAACAGAAAAGAAATTATGAATAGAATATTAGAACAAATTCAACAAGTTAATTCAGGGATAGAAACAATCAGAGAGATTCATGGAAGAGTTGATAACTCTCGTTTTGGATATTATTTTTTAACTTTTGATACAAGTGTCGCACCGAGAGAGTTAGATTTTACTAAATTAAGAAAACCCTTGAAAAGAGATATTGATTTGAAAGAAAGAGAAAGAGGTCATATAGAAGATTATGTGGCAGAACTTTACAAGTAATTAGTTAGTTTTTTATACATTTATTTTCTGATTAGTTTATGGTAAAGAAATTTTATGTTACAACGGCAATTGATTATGTGAATGCAAGGCCGCATATTGGTCATGCTTTTGAAAAAGTTTTAGCTGATGCTTTGGTGAGATGGAAAAAGCGAAAAGGTGAGAAGGTTTTTTTTCTTACAGGAACTGATGAAAATGCGCAGAAAAATGCAATAGCTGCGAAAGTAGAGAGGATTCCTGTGAAAAGATTTGTTGACAGAAACTCTAAGATTTTTATTCAATTATGCAAAAAATTGAATGTTGAGTATGATGATTTTATTCGAACAACAGAAGATAGGCATAAAAAAGTGGCTCAGGAAATTTTTAAGAAAGTTTATGATAAAGGTGAAATTTACAAAGGAAATTACAAGGGACTTTATTGCCAGGGTTGTGAGGCATTTTTGACAGAGAGGAATTTAGTTAATGGAAAATGTCCAGAGCATAATAAAAAGCCGACGCAACTTTCAGAGGAAGCGTATTTTTTCAAATTGAGTAAATATAAAAATAGATTGATTAAATTTGTTGAAAATTATATTATCCCTGATTCACGGAAAAAAGAAATATTATCAAGATTAAAAAACGAAGAGTTGAGGGATTTGTGTGTTTCGCGGACTGGATTGGATTTGGGAATTGATTCGCCTGTTGATAAGAAATTTAAAATTTATGTTTGGTTTGATGCTTTGATTAATTATTATTCTGGTGCAAATGGAAATTGGCCTGCAGATGTTCATGTTGTTGGAAAGGGAATTAACTGGTTTCATTCTGTAATCTGGCCAGCGATTTTATTGTCTGCAGGAATTGAGTTACCAAAAAAACTTTTAGTTCATGGTTATTTGAATATTAAAGGAAAGAAAATTAGCAAGAGCTTGGGAAATGTGATAGACCCGATTGAGTTGGTAGATAAGTATGGAGCAGATATAGTTAGATATTCTTTATTGAGATGTTCTGTTTTTGATGATTCAGATTATTCTGAAGAACTTTTAATTGAGAGAAACAATAAGGAACTTGCGAATAAACTTGGAAATTTAGTTTCAAGAGTTGCTGGTTTGATTGAGAAAAATGGTTATGGGAAAGAAAAAATAGCATCTCTCCCGAGATGGGTTAAAGAAGCAATTAAAAATAAGAAAGTAAAATTGAAGGGAAAAGTTGCCCCTTCTAAATTGGAAGAAGATAAATTGGTTGGGGGCAGTTATACTGGTCTTTGGATAGAAGTGGAAAAAGGACATGTTAAGGAATTTGTGTTCAAAAATCCGAATCAGTTAATAGAATCTTCTGTTATAGAAATTGAAAAACACTTAGATAATTTTGAATTTGATAGAGCATTAAGTGATATCTTCGAGATTATTGATTATTGTAATTGGTATGTTCAGAGCAAAAAACCATGGGAGACAAAGGATAAAAAAGTTCTTTATGAATTAAAAGAATCTATCTTGAAAATTGCAGAATTGCTTTGGCCATTTATTCCAGAAAGTTCAGAAAAGATTACAAAACAGTTTAGTGCTAAAAAAATAACAAAAGGTGAGATTTTATTTAAGAAAATATGAAAATGGTAGAAGGTTGGAAAAAAACTTATAGTAAAGAAATTGAAATTTATGATTCTTTTAGTAAATACGAAGATGAAAATAATAAAGTTTTGAAAAAATTATTTGCAAAATTCTCTTTTGATAATAAAATTGTTTTAGATATTGGATGTGGTTCAGGTAAATACATAGAATTTCTTGCACCCAAATCTAAAAAATATTATGCATTAGAAATTTCCAAACCTTTAATAGAATTAGCAAAAAGGAGATATAAGAAATTTGATGATGTAGAATTTATTAATTGTAGTGCAGAAAAGATTCCTCTTGAGGATAATTTAGTAGATGTTATTTTTGCTAGTTGGACATTGACTGCAATGGTTTCTGAGGAAATGAGAGAAAATTCAATTAAAGAAATGTTGCGAGTTTTAAAAGAAGGAGGGGATATTTGGTTATTTGAAAACTATTGGGAAGGAGAATTTATGAACATGAGAGACCGTAAAGAATTTGAAAAAGCAAATATTAGCAATTTAGTAAAAAAATACGGATTTGAGATTTCTGAGATTGTTGATACTAATTTCTTTTTTCCAAGTTTAGATGAAGCAAAGAGGATTCTGGGATTTGTTTTTAAAGAAAATGCTTTAAATTATCTTGAAGAAAATCCAAATCCAAAGATGAAACATAAAGTAATTATTCTTCATAGGACTAAAAATACTGGAGAAAGAGATTAAATGACGCAAGGAATAATTTCATTTTCAGATTGGCAAAAATTAGATTTGCGAGTTGGTAAAATTTTAGAAGTTGAAGATATTGAGGGAGCAGATAAGCTTTGGAAATTGACAGTTGATTTGGGTTCTGAGATTGGAGAGAGGATTGTTTGTGCAGGCATAAAACAGCATTATTCTAAGAAAGAATTAAATGGGAAAAAGATAATTTTATTTGTTAATCTTTCTCCTCGAAAATTAATGGGAATTGAAAGTCAAGGAATGATTTTGGCGGCAGTAAATGAAGATGAGAGCAAGATTGTTTTAATTTCTCCTGAGAAGGATATAGAAATTGGAAGTAGAGTTAGGTAGTTTTTTTCTCTAATTTGTGTTTTTCATAATATTCCCTAGCAAAATCAAAATATTCAGGGCAATTTTTTAAATCATTTAAATTAACTCCTCTTGTTTTTAGAGCATAGATAGCTCCCAATTCTGCTCTTACTTGTCTATCAATTAAACAATCATCGTTATCTTCTCTTAGTTCATTAAAATTTATTTTAACTTTTTGTTCAAGTAATATTATTTTTTCAAGTATATCTAATCTATCAAAGTAATCTAATACATGAGTCTCTTCATGTGCTCTTGTTCTTATATTATTAATATCAGATTTCTGATCTAGGTAAAAAATATGAATGTGAGTTCTAAATAATCTTTTACCTCCTATACACATACCAATAGCCGGTTCATTCCAATTAATTTGATTTGGATATTTTTTATTTAATCTAGAGAGATGTTTTTTAATGGAATCAACATATCCATCATCATGATAACTATTAAATCCTATTAGTGCATTTATTCCTAAAACTTTTAATCTTGCTATAAACATGGCTCGTTATATTAGTAAGTATTTAAAAAACTATTTCTTATTTTGATAATCCTAATTTTTGTAAAAGTCTCTTAATCATTTTTTCTCTATCTTTATTTGAATCGTATTCAACATTAAGGAGTTTTGCAGCTATCTCTTTGTATGCTCTGGCTGCATTGCTTTTTGGATGTGTATGAACAACTGCCCCTTTTTGATTTAGGGCTTTTGAGACAGAAATGTCTTCTGGAACCATTCCAAGAATTGGTATCTCCAACATTTCTTTTACTGTTTCTGGTCGCATTTCAATATAATTCTTTTTTACTCTATTTATAATAACTCCAATAACTGGTTTGTTCTTTTCTTGTGCTAGCTTAATTGTTTTTAATGCATCTGTTATGGCTGGCATTTCTGGATTTGTGATAATTATTAATTCATCTGCCATATCAATAACAGACATTGCTTCTAATCCAAGACCAGCTGCACTGTCAACAAGAACATAATTAGATATTTTTTTGAAATCTTCTTTAAAATCTTTAATTTTTTCTGGTTTTATTTTTTTTAATTCTCTTAGAGATAATGAAGAAGGCATGATTTTTAATCCTGATTCGTGTTCATATACTGCTTCAAATGGTTCTGCTTTTTTCATAAGAACATGGTTTAAACTTATTGGAACCTCTGGAGAATTTAGGTGGATACCTATGTTTGGAGTTGTCAAATTTCCATCAATAACTAAAACATCTTCTCCAAAATGGTTCATTGCTGCGGCTAAATTTATGGTAGTAGTTGTTTTTCCTACTCCTCCTTTACCAGAAGTTATAACAATAATTTTTTTCATTTTAGAGGAATTCAATTTTATCTTAAAAGAAATTGTTTTGTTGTGCTTATAAATTTTTCTAACTTTTCTGCATACTCCTTTAATTTTTCTAAGTTAATAGCGATTTCTTTACCTTGATAAAAGACAGTTAATGTTACGTTTTTCCTAAATTCTCCTATCCTTTCTGTTCTTAAGTCTTTTATTTTTCTAAACATTTTATACAATTTAATAACGTCTTGAAAATTTTGGTCTTTTTTTAGAAGCTTTTCAACCTGTTCTATTCTGCCAAGAGGATTTGTAGAAATCGTAGAAATCTTTTTTCTCTTTTTAGCAACTTTTAGAATTTCGTCAATGCTTGTTTCAATCATCTTGCTCCATCTTAGAATCAGATTCATAATTACATCACACGTTTTTGTATATTTTAAGCTGACGTAAAGAAGATGGTCAGCGCTAATTTTTTCTTGAATTATATCTTCCATTTAAACCCTCGAGAAGTATGTTTAATTAAGATTATCTCCTTTTTATAATTATCTGCGTTCTACTTTATCATCACTAATGTTTTTTCCATAATACTTTTTGACAAATTAAAAAATTCTTTTATTTTTTCTATTGTTATTGTTTCTGTCTTGAGGTTTTCAGAGAGAATGACTACTTTTTCGTTTTTTAAAAATTCCATGGTGCTTTGTTTGTGTTTTTCTATAAGTTCGAACAATTTGAGTATGAAAGCTATTTCCTCTTTGGTTATTTTGTATCTTTGAGCACATTGTTCTGTAAAAATTTTAAAATTTGTTTTGGGATTGTGGTACAAAGTTATTCTTTTGTAGAGATATTCATATTGGAGTATGGAATTTATGCAATTTGTTATTACCTTTTTTGTTTCTGTGAGAAGTTTTGTAAGAATTTTTTTATCTTTAATTAATGGATAAGTAACATAAATCATATGGTCAATTACTTGAATTGTTTTTTGAGCTTCTTGAATATTTTCCAAGAATTTTTCCATGTTATAATAAGATGTTTAGAATTGATATAGATTTTGGTGATTATTCACTCAACTTCATAATAGCATCAGCCAAATCTCCTGTTTTTTCTAATGCTTCTTTTGCTTGTTCTTCTGTGCAATTTGTTTTTTCAATTATGGTTTTAATATCGTTTTCGTTTGTTTTTCTAGCTTCTTCACTAACTTCTCCTGAAATTTGGAAATTCTCTTGCCCATGCATTTTTATTTTTGTTACAGAAGGGTTATTGATTATTATTTTATTCCCATCTATTTGCTCAATTATAACTTTTGAAGCATCTATTTCTTCCTGAGCCATGCCCATTTGTTTCATAACTGCTTGCATTTTTTTTGGATCTAAACCAGGGAACATATTATTTTATAAAAACCCCCAAAAGAATTCTGAAGACTATTATCAACATTATGAATGCTATTACATGAGTCGGTTTTAGTGTGAATGCACTTTTGTATTCGTCTTTGAATCTCATTAAGCCTCCAAATCCTGAAGGCATGTTTACACTGCTTTCTGCCATGGTTGTTTGAAAGATAGATAGTTTTTAAAAGTTTTCTTGGTGTAATAGACGATGACAAAGAAGGGCATTGATTTTGTGGAAATGGAAGAGAAATGGAAGAAATTTTGGGAAAAAGAAAAAATTTACAAATTTGACTCAGATTCAAAAAAGAAAATTTACTCAGTAGACACGCCGCCGCCAACTCTTTCAGGAGCGATGCATATTGGGCATGCTTGTTCATATTCTCAACAAGATTTTATTGTAAGATATATGAG
>SDBV01005156.1_pt1 | contig 18522 bp, 23 predicted proteins | sample 2277081 | NCBI WGS metagenome assembly SDBV01 (sample SAMN10402039, study PRJNA504765) | marine sediment metagenome | isolation source: marine sediment core GS10_PC15, 223 cmbsf | place: Arctic Ocean: Southern Knipovich Ridge | collected 2010 | reverse complement strand
TTTACCATAGCTTCAGCATTGGGAAGTCTTTCTGCCAAAGCTGGACGAAGCGGCTTTCCTACCTGTAATTGCACTTTTTGAATGGCGGATATACCTTTTGTCCAATAAATCTTGGCTACAAATCCTAGGTCACTTGTTTTATTATAAGCTTCCTCCAGGACTTTTCTATGGGACTTATCACCTATTTTGGCCTCAGAAAGGGCGTCAAGAACTGTCGCATCACCGATTCCAAGACGAAGCTTTGATAATGTTATCTTCACTAAATGTTTAGCACTCTTGGCATCCAATTTTTTAAGTAGTTCTGCCAATATATCTATTTTCTTTTCGACACTTCCATCGCCACTAGTCGTGGCAATTTCGTGTAGTCGTGAGTGAACATCGCTTACGCTGATATTGGAATCCTTTTTACTACCATTTAATTCTTCGGCTACAAGCCCCATATCACCTTTTTGGATAAGAAGTTTCTGTACCTTTTCTCGCTCAACACCGTAAGCAGCCGCGATAGTTTGATCTACCAATTTATCTCCCATACCTATCTCAGTAGGATCAAAAAACGGCACTACTCTGCCTTGCAAAAGATAGGCAACTTTGTCTATATCTTCGTTCGAAACTTGTTTGAGAAGTTCTGAAAGAATATTGGTTAATTGTATGCGGGAAGAAGTGGTTTCAAGTTTTTCAAAATAACTGGCAAGAACCGAAAATTTCATTGTCGGCATATTATATATGGTCTGAGGAACAAGTGCGAGGCTCAATCTTGACTGAGAGCTATAATCGGATGATAATTGATGTACATGGAAGTATTCTTTCTGCTCTTCATAAGTGTTCCGATATTTTACATAACTGGATTGGTAGTTTTCATACGCTGGATCGCAGGCATGTCCTCCAAAAATAAGATCGATCGAAGGAAATTTCTTGAGGCTGCAATCAACGAATTATCTAACACCGTTTCCAAATCCCCAAAGAAAACCCTGGTTATTCTATTGCAAGATTACAAAGCCGAGCTTGAGAAACTAAACCAGGCTGAAACAGTTGCATTACCAACTCCTGCCAAAGCAGAACAGATAAAAACTCCTGAACCAACCGCTCCTGAAAGACCGGCTATAGCTATTTTAAAAAATGAACCTATATCAAAAAAATCAACTACATCGCTAGCCCAAGATTGGGAAAATTTTTTTTCAAATTGGTATTCTGACAATTCTATAAATCTACTTCTATATCTGAGTGCCTTTTTGATAGTAGCCTCAGCGTCTATTTTTGTGGGATTCTAATGGGAAACTATAGGCGGGACCGTAAAAGCCTCTGTACTTTCTGCTCGTATAGTTACCTTTTTTGGGTTTGGTGTTCTTTTCTACAATATATCCAAAATAAAGCAAGCTGGGGCCGCATTTATTGCTATTGCAGCGCTTTTAATCCCCTTTGCCGGTCTCGCCTGGCATAACTTTGTCCTTGGTCCGGCCGGATATTCGCTAGGAAGTGTCTGGCTGGCTACCTCAATAATAGCAGTAATTACCTACGCATCTTTGGCTTATTTCATTCGTCATCCATTCTATACCTATATAGCCGGGTTCGGCGGCCTTTCAATGATCCTATCCATAGTAAATACCAGTCAATTGAACCGTGAATTCTACGTTTTGGGAGGTATTTTTTCGGCTTTCATCTTGCTCCTTTCAACAAGACTTTTCAATCAAAAAAACGAAGACAGACTGAAAACCTACATAACACCACTGTCGCTTAGCGCAAATATTATTATGCCTATTGCCTTGGTTTTTGGAATATTGCTGGCCGCAAGTGGCGGTAAGTTATTTACTATAGAGGTGGTCATCTCGGCATTTTTAGCGACGCTTCACTATATTTTAGCTTACACTTTTGATAGACACACTGGTTATTTGTATGTTTCCCTATTCCTTCTACCTGTATCCACCATACTGTTTGGCAAGTGGCTAGATTTCCCTCTACTTCAGATCTTGATTCCAATACAAATCATTCCTTTTGTATATCTGTTTGTTTCAAGTTACTTAAAACAAAAATTTCCAAAAGAATACGAAGCTACCTCTGCCTCAGCTCACATCATACTCCCGTTTGCTCTATTTTTGTCATTTATTACCAGTATTACCCTCGGAAGCTTTTTCCAAGGCGAAATTGTAATCTCCAGTTTCCTGGCTACTGCTTTTTATGCTTTGGCCTACTATTTCTCCAAAGAATCCAGCTTTTTATTATTTTCCCAATTACTCCTACCCACTTCGGCATTTCTCACTGGAAAATGGTTGGATATAGGCAATATTGAAATCATAATAGTTATTCAGGCTATTGCTTGGGTATATATTGGCGTTTCGTTTCTTACCAGCAAACAATCAAAAGAGGGTGAGACGTTCGCTATTTCCGCCAATACGATCGTTCCAATCTCACTAGTTTGGCTATTTGCTGAAGCTGCGATGAACGATTCGTTTTACTCTGGTGGGGTTGTTCTCGCCGCTATGCTTGGGTCTTTCTTTTACCTTGCTACCTACTGGGCAAAACGAAAGGTTTTATATTTGGTCACGTGGTCGATTCTACTCCCCCTCGCCAGCTTTATATTTGGCAGATGGGTAGGTCTTTCTGAATTACATTCTTATTATTTGCTGGAAATGCTGTTTGCTGTCTATTTGGCAATTTCATTCCCGTTGAAAAAATTCGTAAATAATGAAGATTCTGAGGCTTTGAGCGTAGTGGCTCTGGGTTACGCTGCCGGAATGTTCTTCTGGGTGTTTGGGAACGATTTTGGCGCCTTTCAGAACACATTATTTGCCATCATACCGGCCGTGTTTGGGTTGGTAGCTGTTTATGCACAAAAAAGCACAAAATATCTCTACTACAATATCATTTTCCTGGTGATCGCAGTTTACCTCTACTTTAGTTCCTTGCTTGGGTTTGAGGATCGACCAGAATTTGTAGGCAGTGCTTATCTTGCTTTAACAATCATCTTTTACCTTCTCGCTATCACCACCAACAAATACAAAGGAGCTTTCACTGCTTTTGCATTTGGAGCGCTGCTCACCGCCTCTCTAGGACACTTACTCACCTTTGGTCAGCCCACTTATTTCTTTATAGGAAACATAATTGTCGCCGCAATATTTGCTGACTACAGTATCCGATTCGGTAGGCATCAATATATCTATATTTCGAATTTATTTATTTTTATCGCTTTGTGGTCTCTACTTCGCAGATTTGATACTCAAATTTCACTGTATCCATTCTTTTTCTCTGGGTTATCCTTTGCTCTTTACGGAGTCTCCCAGACTGTAACGGAGAATTTAAAGCATTTTTATCGTCTAAGTGGTTTGGTTGGAACTGGGGTGACTACAATCGTATTTGGCCTATTAGGACAGAGTGAAGGTCAGTCTTATTACAGTACTAGCGAAGGCAGGTATATTCAGGACAGTTCATATGATGGGCTGGAAAGAAATGCGCTGATTTCATCTTACGCTGCAACTTTCCTATATGCGCTTGATGCCGCTATTACCAAGGTGGGCTCTCTGGGATATTTTGCCTCAGCAATTGGGATGTTTACCTACCTATGGCAGATGAAGTTCCTAGGCTTCTCAGAGGTTCAAGCATATACACTACCGCTTGGGGTGTACTTCTTGGCCCTAGCCTACTTCCAACGTCTCTCAGGCAATGTAGGGAACCGAGATCTGCTTAATTATACAGGTTTGTTCTTCCTACTTGTCCCTACGTTCTTTCAATCCTTTGGCACCGAAGGAGCCAAATATGCACTCTTGATGGGGGTGGAAGGTTTGCTAATATTTGGGCTAGGCACATCTCTCAGATACAAATTATTCACCTTTGTTGGAATCGGCGCTATTGTGATCGCCATCATCTCTCAAACCTATGAATTCGTGTTCTCCCTTCCCCGCTGGATGATAACTGCTGCGGCTGGCATCGGGCTACTTTCAACAGCTATCTTTCTTTTGTTAAGACGAAAAGAAGAGTAAATAATGTGATGCCCCGTCTCTCGAAATTCGAAAAACGGGGCTCTTTTGCGGCTAGTTTTCTTTACTTATCGGAAACGTCAGCTCACGGAGCTTAGGGATATCCGAAACAGATGTAATCCCTCGCTTCTCCATTTCGCTGATAAACTCGGTTAGCAGCTGCTCGAATACTCTTGGTCCGACCTCTGCATACATAGTGGCGATTCTGCAGAAGTTGCCGCCCGCCATGAAGTAGGCGAAGATATCGAACCCAGACCAAATACCTCCTTCACAGATAATCGACAAATCCGAACCCATCTCCCGCAGAAATCTTCGGTACTTGAAGACCTGTCCCATGACAATCGGGTGAATGCTTTTACCCGACAAACCGCCAAGAGTCATAGGTGAGATTTCTGGCTCAAGTGTCTCTTGATTGATAATTAGCGAGTAAGGAACAGTGTTGCTCAAAGCAATGGCATCAACCCCACCGCCCACAAGAACAGCGCACATTTCCTCTATGTATCTGTCGTCAAAACTGGGGTTTAGTTTGACAATCAGATTGTCTTCTCCGATCGTATGTCGAACCCGTGAAACTACCCGCGCAGTTTCACTGAGATCATAGGCAAAAATGCCATAACCCGCCACGTTCGGGCAAGTCAGATTTAGTTCAATACCAAACCCGCGATCGGCAAACATTGCGGCCATTTCCACGAAATCGTCAGCGAACTCTGCTGCTAGACTGATTATCACTGGTTTTCCGTGACTCTTCAGGTCGTTAACACCTTCTAACACAGCCTCAACTCCCGGGTTAGTAAGACCGATTGAGTTCAAGGCACTCATGACCGGACGCTGACCATCGGTCCAGTAAGTCACACCGGCATTGCCCATCCGTTCCTTTGTAGTTAGGGAACCAAGTGTGATAATCGAGGCAGGTGAACGTCCAACTTCGTGAGACTCTTCTATGCTCTTACGAGGCCCAGGCGCATTTCCGATCACCCCTTCGATCTGGAACTTACCGACTCGGGTTTGCAGGTTCAAATTCATTACCCTCTCCTTAAGTAAAGTAGAGCAATTATACTGAAAGCTAAAGAAATTTCAACTATTTAGATCGCTTTCCAGATGTCCTGCAAAGCTTTCTTTGGAGATTTATATTCAAATATTGTCTCGTAGATATTTTGGAAAAGAGGTGTTTTTATGCCTAACTTGTTCGAAAGATGATAAGTAGACTCTGTTGTGCCTACCCCTTCAATTGCATTTTTCACAGCTAAAGCTTCTTTCACATCGGTCCCCGACCCAAGTTTATAACCAAAAATGAAATTTCTGGACTGATCGGATGTGGTAGTGAGAAAAAGATCGCCCAATCCGGCGACAGAATAAAAGGTCTCCTCTTTTGCACCCATTTTATTACCCAATTTTACGATTTCTCTCAATCCTTCAGTAAAAGTGGCCGCGGTAAAATCACGTCCTAATTGCGCTCCGGCGGCCATTCCCGCCAAAATTGCCAATACATTTTTGAGAGCCCCACCGAGTTCTAGTCCAACTACATCGGTGGTGGTTTCAACTTTAAAATTTGGGGTTTCGATGGTTTTTTTTATTTTTTCAGCTGTTTTTATATCCGCACAGGCAACCATTACTTTTGTTTCTTGTCCTTGTCCCACTTCTTTGGCGAACGAGGGTCCAGAAATGGCCGCTACTTTATAGGTTCCAGAGATAACCTCTTCAACTATTTCGTTAGCCAGTTTATGAGTATCCTTTTCTATTCCCTTTGAAGCGCAGACGAATATCTTTCCTTTAACCTTGGTTGGCAAAACCTTTCGCAAAGCAAAAAATGGAGGGGCGAGAAAGACAACATCAGAATGATCGTACACTTCGTTTAGATCATCCCTAGCTATGATTTTGGGTGAAAGTTTGATATCTGGCAAATACATAAGATTCTGGTGAAGTTCGTTTATTTCGTCCCGTACTTTTTCCTCAAATGTCCAGATTTTAACCTCATTCCCGGCTCTATTTAATTGCACCGCCAAAGCTGTACCAAAAGCCCCAGCTCCGATGACTGATATTTTCACTCAAAATCCCCCTCGAAGGCTTCAAGTACAGCTAGGGGAAATTCTTTTTTACTAAACCACGCTTCGATGGACCACCAGGTTTTTCTACTTCTTAATTTCTTCCCTATTTTTAATTCTTCAAGTTCCTCTTTGCTCAACCACCTTACATCTTGAATTTCAGAATCGGCATTTTTGATCTCTCCACCTATTATCTCGCAGTAAAAATTGAATCTAAGTGAGGTTCTTCCACTTATATGTTTGTAACTTTGAATTTGCGCTAACGAAACTGGTTTTACATCAAATCCGGTTTCTTCTTTAGCTTCTCTAACTACAGCATCAATAGGTGTTTCACCAGAATCAATATGTCCAGCCGGTACATTCCACAATCCCCGAATTTCCTCCTCTGCTTCTTGAACCATCAGCAGCTTTCCCTTTTTTTCTATAATAGCTACCGCTATCACTATCGCTTTGTCTCTGTCGTCATTTGAGGACATATACTGCCGCCTTTGTGGAACCTCGTTTACGCACGAGGTTTTTCTTCATCAAATATTTCATATCCCGCAAAAGAGTATCATCACTCACCATTGGTATCAACTCTCGCCAGTCTTTGTTGGTTATTTGACCAACTTCTTGTATATACTCCACAAGTTTGAGTTGACGATCGTTCAGGGGTATCTGGCCCAGTTTTCCTTTTAATTTTAAATCGACTGAGAGTTTCTGGACCTTTTCTCGAATCCGTGCCAGTTCGATAGCGAGCCCTTGGGTAAAGTATTCTACCCAATGGGTAAGATCTCGCTCCTCTATCTCTTTGCTTTGATTACTTGTTCTTTGCAGTACAGAATAATAACTATCAGCATCTCTGTCAAAATACTCTTCGATAGAGAAAAATCTTTTTATATCAAAGCCCTCTTTGAATAAAACGAGCGTGGACAAAGCCCGAGCAGTTCGGCCATTCCCATCCACAAACGGATGAATAGCGGTGATTATATAATGCGTAACCCCCGCCTTAATCACCGGGTGTATTTCTTCGCTCTCGACACGACCCAGCCAAAACAAGAAATCACGAACAAGAGCTGATATTCGAGTTGGGTCTGGTGGTAAATAAGAAGTTTCGCCTGTTTTTGAATCTGTCACCTTCACTTGCACGCTTCGATATTTTCCAGATTGAGACTCTTTTAATACTTTTTTTGTAGCAGTTTTGTGAGTTTGGAGCAGTATTTTTTCAGTAATAGGTTCGTTTTTGTTTGTATCGATGAGATTTAGTACTTCCCGATAATTTAAAACTTCTTGGATGTCTCTATCCCGAGCGGTGATTTCTTTGCCTGCTAGAACTTTCTCTACCTCTTTGACTTCGAGTGGGTTTCCCTCTATATGAGTACCGTGATGAACAGTACGGATAATGGCTTCTTGGCGAAATTTAGCTTCAAACGAAGGTACTAGTGGGGCGTTTTCGATAATCGCCTTTGCCGATTCAATTCTTCCGATATTCGTCAAAATACGATTGTTTATTGAAAACTTTGGTTTAAACATTTGGATTCTTACATCTTAAAACTTACAGCCTAAAACTTCAATACCCGCAGATTTACCGCAAACGGAAGAATTTGTGCAAAAAAGAGGCCGCTCCCAATTCGGCGGTATTTAGGGAGCGGTAAAGGTCGGTTCTTTAATTGTTACTTGAGCGGAAGTGGGCTGCGGTAAGAGTCGAAGACTCTACGACTGCACTCCACCTGAACTGCCCATATCGACGCCGGCGAAAGAGAGGATGAACACAAGAAGGATCACCATCACAACGCAAACACCGATAATTAGTTTCTTCTTCATCGTATCTCCTCCTTTACCAGTTACCCCAAGGGTAACAGTAGCCACTACCATAGACAAACAACCCGGCTACCACACTGTGGGACTGTAGGGAGCCAAACCACGGTAGGTTCATGTATTTAAACGTGGCTCCCGAATAGCTGTACCCGATCCACCCGAGATCGTATGGATCCGTGGTGTACGCGTCATGCATACTCCACCCCGGCAAGGTCGACGAGGTCTTGTAGGGCTGGTACATGTTGACACTAAACCCGTTGTAGGTGAACGGTTGGTAGTGCTTGAGCGTAAACACCTTCATGCCAAAGGTGTTTTTTGCATACACCTCAGAGTAGCAAGACTTGTAACCCGATCGTGCCGCAGCGCTGAATTCCTGCTCGAAGTTGGATCCAACATCAACAGCTCGGACCAGGGTACCTACTCGCTCTCCTTCGATGATTATCGGTTCCTCGGCGACAATCCGCTTTCCCTCCTCCAGATCTGGAAGAGGTTGGCCGATGACGCAGTTCCCGACTGAAGGTAGGGATTTGCCAATGTCGTGCCACAAAATGGCCCGGGCATCCTTCATGCTCAAAGCAGTATCACAGTCCACATCGCCTAGAGACAGACAATTCGTTGCTTGCGCACTGTCTTCTCCGATCAACGGTAAACTAGCGACGCTACGCATCACCAGCACAGCGTCTCTGATGGTGATTTCACCACTACAATCGGCATCACCCAGCAGAAGGGTCTGCTGCGGCGTTTCTTTTCCGAAGGAAATGTTGGATCCGGCTACGGATAGCAAGACCAGCACCACCAACACGGGGAAGATAAATAGAGTACGGTTAAGCATTTGCTTACCTCCTGTTTGCTTTCGCTTGTTGGAGGTCCCGTACCTTCTCCCTTAAAGGCTAGCCCAAATGATAGAGATAATCACCTCCTTTGACGAATGTATCGCCAAACCCTCCCGATGAGCTACCCGTATGGGGGACGGCTATATTGCCACAAAACTATCTTTTTGTCAATTACTCTAGGGTATATTTTTGGGGATGAAAAAAGGGCCCAGAGTTAAAAACTCCAAGCCCTTTTGGGTTCACGGTTGAGTGGTGTTACCCATTGTGGTGATAGTACAAGCTGGTTGTCCTTTATACCAAACTACTCCTTTACCGATATACTGCTTGATCCTGGTACCAAAGGCTCTCAGCGGGTCTACCTCGTATGTCAGAAGCCATTCAGACCAGTGCTTATCCCAAAATTTGTACTCAAAATCTAGGAACAGGTCTGGTATCTTCTGATGCGCGAGAAAGATAAACTGACGAACTGCTTCAACAATCTCAGTATTACGATAGTCGCGTATATGAAAACTGATTGATCCAGTCCAAAGATGGTCATCATGTTGGGTCAAAAACTCATGTAGCGTCTGCGACCTCCAAGTCCCACTATCCACCAGCCGCAAGGCTGTGTAGTGAAAGGGACTACTTGGGGGTTGTAGAAGCCTGAATGGTAGAAATGACCCTTTGCCTAGAAGCAACTCACCTTTTTGTGACCAGGTTTTTTGCCTCCCTTTGATAATCTCGTCTCTTATCACATAGAGGAGCGCGGTTTTCACCTCTTCTACCTCCCTTCTTTGAAGAAGAACCTATGTCGTCACTAACACTAAGCACCTATCAATTTGTTTATTCAAGCCTCCTCCAAATACCGTTCGTGTTTGAATACCTTCCATGACGTTTCCCAGCCGCTAGTATAGTACTGACTTTAGTTTTGACTAGCTGGATAATCGTATGTTTTGAAAGGTTTCCAGTCTTCAACCTTCGTCGACCTTTTTTCGTCACTACTTGGGTTATATTACTTAGTGAAGCTTCTTCACCAAGTTGATCGATTGCCTTATCAACATTCTTTTCGCTGATTGGAATTGCAGCTATCTTTCCCATTTCCCCTCCTTAAGGTTATGAACTATGTCGTGGCTTTAGGATCAGGGCAGCCGCAACGATAATCGCTGCAAAAAATGCCCAGAGCAGCTAATTCGGCGAAGTTTTTTGCTTCTTCATGCTCTCGCTCCTCTCCAATCAGGGATTTTACCACCTCTGTCAAAAAGGGAAAGACCAGGTATTTCACTGGTCTTAAGAAACTTTTGTCGATTATCTAGGCAGATTTGTATTCTTCTAATTTTTGGCGACCCATTTTCCCGCCAAAATGGCTAACTATCCCTACCAACCAGCTCTCTAGGATCTTTTCCTCGCTGAGCCATACCCTAGGCGGGTTATAACTACCATAATCGATATGGTTGATAAAAACATAGTAATCAACCTCCCACTCACCTTTTGCCTCTTCCCACTTCAGCTCCAAATGAAAGAGGTTTGGACCGCGACCAGTGTAAAACCAGGCGGTAATCGTCTCGCCAGCTGAATATATAGTTAGATGAATTTTCTTTGTCCAATCGAGCGACAATGAATGCCTCAATCTTTGGAAAAGATCATCCAAAAACTTCAGCCTTTCAGCTAAAACCTTTCTTTTTGAGTTTGGGGCAAAACGAACCAAACGCCTAAAAGGCTCATCAGGCGTAAAGAAGGCGGAAAAAGGTCGGTCTCCCTCTGCTTTAGTAATATCCATTTCTCTCCTCCTATAATTTTAGGAATTGTAACACAAAACAAAAAGGCTGGGGACAAATGTGTCCTCAGCCTTAGAGACAGAAGAATTGGATTCACGGTTATCCAGAAATAGGATAAAACCGATCTCCTACTCTTGACGCTTCTCCCCTCAGCACTAGTGCCAGTAGATGACAAGTGTGCAGATGAATCGAGCCGCCAAACTTTTTTGCAAGCTCGGAAGGCAACGCTCCATCAACCCTAGCCAAAAGAAAGTCCAGTACTCTCTTCTGATAAATATTACGTTCCATTTATCTCCTCCTTTCCCTTTTTTTTACGCTGCTGCGCGAAGTATCAAGGTTGGCTCCGACCCGACAGGATAGATGAATCTTATCGCTAAGCTGGTTCGTGGATACCCTCTCCAAGCGAGGCGAAAAAGCAGTCTTTGCAGATCCTCATCATTTCCTATAACATGTCCCTTGTATATTGCTATCCAACTGTTTGGGACTAACCATTGAAGCGCAGGATAGAAAAGGGAAAACAACCTACAGTCATTACTAAACTGTTCCAATTGCTTTGCAACATCAAGCGCAGTGGTTCCCTTTTCAAGATAGGTCAGGGGGTCTATTGATCTCTTTTTGTCCAATTTCGACTCCTTTCGATAAAGATTTTATCATAAAAGAGGAAAGCTGAAAGCGTGGATACTTTCAGCTTTAGTGAGCAGTGGTGAAGAAAGCAACGATAGTCGATGCAGCTACAGCATCAATTACCACAACCTTCTTCCAACTCCACCGTTTCCTTTCTTCCATATCCCAGCATCCTCTCTAGTTAAGGTTGGTCAAACTTGCACCAGGCATCAAGTGGTCTTGTTCGCTGGCCTCCACCCTAGTCCTAATAATAGGCATAGTACTGGCTTCCTCTATGGTAAGGCAATCTAGTACCTTTGCCAACTCAGTCTTCTTCGATGAAAGAAACTGCCATCCTAGTTCGTCAGGGTCCTCATACAGTTCCAGCGCTGGTCTTGTCGGTCGGCTCTTGAGTCCTAGAGACGCTCGTATCACCTCGTCTGTGGCTGCAAGATTATCGATGTGAATCCGGACCATAGCGGTAAGGATTATCACCGGCCAAAACTGCATTAGCAGTAAGCCTCTCATGAAGCACCTCTCCTTTGATCTAGATTTGAGTCCTTTCGCCCTTATTTTACTCCCCATTTATATAGAATTGTCAAATTTCGAGTATTGAAAAAGCCGGTTCCATGGTTGAAACCGACTTTGTAGTCTGCTCTTTGATCAGATCTCCTCGGTTGGACCGATCTTTTCAGCAGTTCGGAAAATGTAGAAGTATATTCCCCATGGCACCGCTGCTGCAAACAATAGCGCCCCTACCTCGAACAGACTCAATCTCCTGTTCCCTATCTTCATCAGAATCCTCCTTAGATCGTGGCATGAACCGTTACGACCTTTGTGCCAGTTGGAAAGGTTGTGATATCCAAAGCCCCTTTATCGGCCATAATGACAGGAGCATCCTTAGAAGCTATGGCAGCCCTGTTAGCCCTTATTCTGGCAGTACCTTCGATCACTCGCCTCGCATTAACGATAAGTTCCTGCTCTGATTCACCGCGCACTGCGCAGGAAAGAGCGGGCACTACGCCTACGAACCGTGGTAACGGCTTTCTTGATCTATCACCGTTTAACCTCAGTAGCATTTCTTGACACTCAGGCGGAGGTTCTGAAGAACCTTCCATTGTGTCTACAGTTGATCGAAAGGCAACGGTGAACTCTACTGCGGGCAAAAACTTCCTCTCTTTCCTATAGAAGAACTTGGTTTTCGATTATCAAATTATACTCCTAACAAGCAAGCGTCACAACTATTTTTCCAAAGAAAAAACCGCTCTTTTTGTCCCTAAGAGCGGTCTTGATTGATACGTTCTCTCTCTCTTCCCGCAACCAGTCATCAGCGCTTTGAGCAGTATTCCCAAAAATCCTCTCCTCAGCACTTTTTACAATGCTAAGCATCTCCTTGTCAGAATAATCAGGTTTTTTACTGTCGAAACCATCCAACTGGTTCTTCAGGAGTAGCAAGAGTAGTAAAACTCCGATGACAACAGTAATGAAAATTGACATTTCGAGCATGAAGTTGATCACTTGATCGGTAATTAGCTCATAACGGTCGAATCCATCATTCAACTCTTACTCCTCCTTCCCTAGAAAATCTTTCCCTATTTCTCTGTTTTTTCTACCGAGACTATTGAGAAGTATGGCTACTTCCAGTATCTGCAAGGATACTGAGCCTCCAAGTACCTCGGAGACAATTGTTTTGGGCGCTTTTCCGCTCAACTCCGCTTCAATCCGCGCTCGGATAAAAAGCAGCGTCACCAAATCGTACTTATCGGCAAGATCCATCGCCACAAGTTGGGGATCTACATCACTCGCAGCAACTATTTGGGTCCTTATTTCCTCCCAATTGGGCACATCAAAGCTTTCGCCAGACATGCCATACCTCCAAACTCAAAAAGTGGGGGAATATTATCATTTTGGTAAGAAAATTACAAGAAATTAGTTAGAGGCCGCATCCACAAGATTCATCATGAGACCAGCTACTATCATGGGGCCCACACCACCAGGAACTGGGGTAATAAAACTGGCAATATCTTTTACTTTTTCAAAATCAACGTCGCCGATCAGTTTAGTCGTCCCCTCTACTCTATTTGTGCCTACGTCAACCACAACTGCACCACGTTTTACCATATCGGCTTTTATTAGTTTCGGGACCCCGGCTGACACTACCAATATATCGGCTTTGGCAGTTTTTGATTTAAGATCTTGTGTCCTAGTATGGCAAATAGTGACAGTGGCGTTTTCTCGTAATAACAACAGCGCGGTCGGAAGTCCGCTGAGTTTGCTCCGACCGACAACAACGACGTCCTTACCCTCAATTTCGATATCACTTTCCTTTAATATTTTTACTACTCCTCTGGCAGTAGTGGTGAAAAGCTCTGAGGCCGGATTGAGACCATCTACATCTTTGGCGGGTGTTACTAGAAAATCTATTTTATCGCCATCTATACTTGCTGGTAGCGGCTTCTGAACCACAATTCCTTTGACAATAGGGTCCTTATTGAGCCCGTCAACTATTTCTTCTAGTTCAGTCTGCACTAGAGACGCTGGTTTCTTTATTAAACGAAAATCTATGCCGATTATCTTGGCGGCTTTTTCTTTTTCTCGCACATAAATTTCCGACGCAGGGTCATCACCCACCAACACTACAGCGAGAGTAGGTTTTGTACTCATATTTGCTACTTTTTTTGCAAGGTCAACAAATATATTGTCTCTAGTTTTTCTACCGTCGAGTAATTTTGCCATCTGAGTTTATTATACTCTGAGTTCAAGTGCCCTTGCTAAAGTAATTGTAAAAATAGCCTACCGAAAAACCGATCAACCAGGCAACGATCACCGATGTTACCAGGCCAATAAGTATATTTTCTGGAGATATGCTAAAGGTTTCCTCTACTATTAGAATCCTCAGCTTAAAACCATGGAACCAGGTGTTAAATATGAATTTGAGCGTATCTGGTGCGAGCAAACTCAAGATATCAAAACTAATGTGCACCAAAGCAAAGGCGAGCGCAGCAGCATTTCCAAGTTTTACGGGATTTAGTTTTCTCATGTGTTATCTGAAACCTAAGAATTTGTTAACTTTACCACTTGCTTTCAAGAAATAGACAAAGGCTTTTTTATCGGCAATTCTGCGCAAAATCCTTCGTTTCGCCTTGTGTTTGGTAAGTATCATATCGTAATAGCTCACCAATTCATTGGTCAGTTTTTCAGCTTGGAAATTTTCAGCCGCTATTTTGGATGAGGCTAACCCAAATTCTATTCTCTTTTGCTCATTTCCAAGAAGATCAATGATTTTGTGAGCAAAAACATCTTTTTTCAGTGGGGATTTGTAGCCATTTACATCCTCCTTTACCACATTATCAAAAGCCGCATCATCCACCACTACAAACGGAAGTCCAGAAGTTGCGGCTTCGAGTACACAGATTCCCTGAGTTTCAGAATCAGAAGCAAATACAAATATATCTGCGTCTGCGTAAGCTTTTGGTATAATTTCTTTGTCCAACCTACCGGTGAAATGAACTCGTTTTGTAAGACCTAATCTCTTTACAAGCTTGCTCAAATTCGCCTTTTCAAGACCATAACCAACTATTACCAAATGGGCATCGTCATTTTGGGTTGAGAGCTTCTTAAATGTCTGGATTAGAAAATCGAAGTTTTTTTCTTTACCGAGCCTACCAACGCTCAGCAGGATCGGTGCGTCATTAGGAATAGCGAATTTTTTGTGTAGGTATCCTTTTTGGTTATTTATAAACCGTCTGCTGTCGATAAAACTAGGAATTACCTTTACTTCACCCTTTACCCCATATTTTTCAAGTTCGGCTTTCATTTTTTCAGAGGGGGTGATAACTCCATCGCACAGATTTGCAAATACGCGCAGCCCAGCCTCCATCATGTATGGTTTCACCACTGCGCCATTTAAAAAATAATGGGTGTACTTGGAGTGGAAATTGTGAAAAGTAAGTATGAAGGGTATATTTTTTAGCTTGGCGACTTGATAACCCAATAGAGAAAAGGCGCCGTTTCCATGAGCGTGAACGAGATCAAAATCCTGGCGCAGCATTTGTCGGTAAATTTTATTGGGAAGTGGGATCGGTACCCTGACCTCAGGTTCAGAAGAAACAACCTTCACTGACGAAAGCCTACTAACATCTTCATCGGTATCTTGGAAATCCTTTATCTTAGGGGCATAAATGTAAACTTTATGACCCTTTTTGCGTAATACTCCGGTGAAATTTTCGATAGAAATAGGGACACCATTGAGTTGTGGGAAATATGTATCGGTAAATACAGCAATTTTCATTTTAATTATATCTCGTACAAATCGTAACTCTATGCCTGCCTGTCGGCAGACCGGTAACTTTACAGTTATGGGTCTTCATCACATTACTATAATAATATCAACTTATACATCATATTGTATCACTTATCTTATAGGCTCGAATGGTTCCGGCTGTTTCCCCCGTAGCATGGCCACGTAATTCTTTGAATGGTGGCGGAAAAACTCCACCGGGTCTTTTGTCAGCCTCCTAGCTGAAGTGTATACGATACAGTCTTCAAAATAGCCTACTTTACCTTTTTTTGACAATCTAAACGATAGGTCGATATCTTCAGCGCTTACCAGTTTGGGATTTATCCCACCCACAGCTTTGTAGGATTCTGTTTTTACAGCATAATTGAACCCAGAAAAGGTCGGTTTTCTAATCAAAAAGTTAAATCTCTGGAATATATCAAATGAGATGTACGAAAGTTTTGAGAAAACGGCGTTGGTATCTTTGAAATAAACTGGTCCAGTAAGACCAACTAGCTTCGGATCTTTTTCAAAATGGGTGAGTATTTTCTCTAGCCAATTATCGGCCACATTAGTATCGGCATCAGTTCCGGCGATTATTTCTCCATAAGCAGCGTCACTACCAACTGCTCGAGCGGCCGCTACCCCTTGAACTTGGCAACCAATTATTCGGGCTCCGTAACTTTGCGCAATTTGGGCTGTTTTATCAGTTGAGTTGTTATCAACTACTATTACTTCAAAATTTGAGGCTGGAAAGGTTTGTTTCTTTAGAGACTCCAAACATTCACCAAGCTCCTTTTCCTCGTTGTAGGCTGGAATTACGACGGATATTTTTGGATGGTTTATCATGATAATTCTTGGCAATTTGGGCAAAAGTGAGTTCCACGTCCACCTACTCTTATCTTTTTAATGATAGATTTGCACCTAGGGCATGGTTTTTTATCCTGGCGAAAAACTTTCAAATTTTGGGCGTGATTACCCTTTTTTCCCTGCGCATCATAGTAGTTATCCACACTCGTCCCTCGATCTTCTATTCCCTGTTTTATTACAAATTCGATAGCCTCAAACAGATCTTTCAACTGCTTTGCAGGTAATTTGTTGGCTGGTTCTTCTGGATGAGTCTTAGCTATCCAAAGAGCTTCATCGGCATATATATTGCCTACACCGGCAATTTTTTGCTGATCCATAATCACTGTTTTTATGGCCCGTGAACTTTTACTGATAATTTCTTCGAATTTTTCGAATGTAAAACTGGCTGTTAACGGCTCTGGCCCGTACTCTGAAAGAAGTTCTTTTAGCTCATCTTTATTCTTTATGAGCTTCATAAAACCAAATTTGCGTAGGTCATTAAATCTCAGTTCCTCACCCTTATCGAGCTCCAAAGTCACGTGTGTATATCTATCTTCTGTATCCTTTTGTTTACGGATAAAAAGTTGGCCGGTCATCTTGAGGTGAATGGCAATCGTTGTGCTGTGGTCACCGAGGTGCATAAGGAGTAGTTTGGCGCGACGACCGAAATCGTGAATTTTTTTACCTTCAACTGCTTTCGAGATTGCTCCTGGAGATGGCTTCAACATATTTGGCCAGTCGTAGAATTTGAGCTTAAGAATTTTGCGTCCTTTCAACTCTTTGTTCAAATCACGTCTAATTGTCTCAACCTCTGGAAGCTCTGGCATAACCGTCATATTATCCTAAATACTTACCAAAAACAAAAGTCCCGCGCATTTCATACGGGACTTCATCTGATTCTCCTCACTGTTATTACTTGCAAACCTGGTCAAGATGACGGATGTCTCCGGAACCCAGATCCACATACGATCTTTCTCCACGTCCATCTGTATTCCGAGCTGTGTAGATCACCTTGGAACCGTCTTCAGAAAACCTAGCCTTTTCAAAACTGGCTACATTTGATGGCGGGTAGTGAGCTATAACCCGTTGATTGGATCCATCGACATCAGCCAAAACTAGAAAGGGTTCGTCGTCGGAACTGCGCATCGTAACCGATCCGGATCTGGAAATTTCTGGATCATGAACCTGACGAGTTGCAAAAACCATTGACTGCCGATCAGGTGACCATTGTGGCATTAGTTCGACTTCAAAATGGCCTTCACCTAAATGAATCTCAGTCATATTTGAACCATCTGGGTTCACCAAAAAGAGTTGGTGTTTCCCAAAGGTCTCGCTTATATCCTCCCGGATAAAAACCAGCCTTTCGCCATCTAGCGACCAGTAAGCAAACTTATCGGCGAAATCTTTGGGTGGCGAGATTATCTGTCTTTCCACCCCAGATTCCACATTGATTACATATATACTGGAACGATCAGTACCAGGAACCCGTCTAGTAAAAACTACTTCATCGCCGTTCGGCGACCAGTTGGGATACCAGTCGGTTTGATCTGAGTTAGTCAGTCTATCGGGTTCGCCAGAGTTCAACCGCATCAGATAGAGCGACCAGTTTCCTTCAGGTTCCTTTTTCGGGAAAACGATCTGATAGCTTTTCGAAGAAAAATCTGCATCGCTTATCGATGGACTCATCTGGAAAACGGCCTCTGGAACAGCCCTAGCCACAACACTACCAGTCAAAAAGTCAGTGTAATCATAGCGGCTCTCACAAAGACCGTAGATCGATTCCTCGTCTGACGGGTGGGAGATCATGAAAGCAAATACTGTAGCCATACACGCCACAATCAAGCCGGTAGAAATTCCAGCAATAAACCGAATCATCTCTCTTCCCTCCTTATGTATTGTTAAATAAATAATAACACTTATTCAAAAAAGGGAAAGCTCTTTGGGTTGTCAGTTGAGGAAGCTCGGGTATATTCTCAATACTTAATGGCTAAAATCTGTAAAGCCAAATCTTTGGTCAATCTACTACACAGTACAGTATGCGTTTGGTAGTTAAAAGTCTTGATGCTAATGGTTACATTTCTAAATAAATCGGCCTCAATGACCGGCATTAATTTCCTAATGGTCATCTTAATACCCCTCATCAAGGTATCAAATCTACTAAGTTTATCAATTGATTGATTCATACTACCAGTAGCATCTAGGATAAAAACAAAAGTTTGGGGCGGAAATGGGGTTAACGGTTTAGTTTCACAACTAAGCAGTGATAATTCCTGATGACGGAGCAGTCGTAATTGGTATTCGAAATTTTTAGTCTTAAGTTGAGTGAGGTTCTCTGTATTGGGTGTTGAGGATTCTCCATTTCGTTGACTGGTCATTGTTAATTATTTTAATTGAATT
>SDBV01005155.1_pt1 | contig 18523 bp, 15 predicted proteins | sample 2277081 | NCBI WGS metagenome assembly SDBV01 (sample SAMN10402039, study PRJNA504765) | marine sediment metagenome | isolation source: marine sediment core GS10_PC15, 223 cmbsf | place: Arctic Ocean: Southern Knipovich Ridge | collected 2010 | reverse complement strand
CGCCGACTTGATGTCACGGTTCGGAGTAAAGTGGTCGGGGACGATGACCACTTTCTCGCGGTCGAAGACCGAGTCGACCCCGACCTTATCGAATTCCAGTATCGCCCCCGGCGCGGTGATATCATTGGCCAGAGCCAAATCTACTTTGACGCTGACGAGGTCGCCCGGCGAGACGCTCTTCCGCCCCGCGTGCGCGGCGATGATCTTTTCCGTTATTGTCATTCCCATTAGTTACCGTCCTATAGTTGTCTTACTGCCTAAGTCTACCGGTCACAGTTTGTTGTCGATATCGGTACGCCGATCGTCTACCTCCCGGCCGACCGCCTTATTGATAGCGTTGAGATAGGCTTTGACGCTGGCCTCGACGATATCGGTCGAAATACCGCGGCCTAGGAAGTTCCGACCGCCGACGTCGAGATTTATCGTCACGTCGCCCTGGGCGTCGAGACTGCCGGTAATCGCCCTGACGTTGTATGACAACAATGTCGCCGGCGTGGCTGTGATGTCGCTGATCGCTTTGCAGGCGGCGTCGACAGGGCCGTCGCCGGCCGCCGTACCAATCAACACCTCATCGCCCCGGCTAAGTTTGACCTTTGCCGACGGTGTATCGCCGGTCGCCGAGCTGATCTCGAGGTATGCCAGGCCGTAAGTCTCGGACACCGCGCGGACTTCCTCGGCCACGATCGCCTCGAGGTCATCGTTGGTTATCTCGGCCTTCTTATCGGCCAGCTCCTTGAACTGGGCAAAGGCCCGGTCAAGCTCATCCTCTGCCAAACTGTAGCCCATCTCCTCCATGTGGGCGCGGAACGCGTGACGCCCCGAAGTCTTGCCGAGGATCAACCGGCTCTCGGCCAGGCCGATCTTATTCGGGCTCATGATCTCGTAGGTGTCACGGTCCTTAAGCATACCGTCTGTATGAATACCGGACGAGTGAGCGAAAGCATTACGCCCGACAATCGCCTTATTAAACTGCACATCATAGCCGGTGAGCGAACTGACGAGCTTGCTGGCCCGACTGATCTCCTCGGTAACCATGCCGGTCGTCTTCCCGAGCGAGCGCGCCCGGGTATCGAGGATCATCGCCACCTCTTCAAGAGCGGCATTGCCGGCGCGCTCACCGAGACCGTTGATGGTGCACTCGATCTGGTTGGCCCCGTTCTCGACGGCTGCCAACGAGTTGGCTACTGCCAGCCCGAGGTCGTTGTGGCAATGGACGCTGAGGACGACGGAATCGCCAAGCTCCGGTATCTCCAAACGTAAGCGCGCGATGAGCTCGCCAAATTCCCGAGGCAGCGCATAGCCGACGGTGTCAGGGATATTGATGACGGTCGCACCCGCTTCGATCGCGGTACTTACCATTTTGCACAGATACGCGAAATCCGAGCGGGTCGCATCCTCCGGCGAGAACTCGACATCGGGAGTGTAGCTTTTGGCCCGCCTGACGGCGGCCTCGGCCATCTTGAGGACATCGTCCTTACTCTTCTTCAGTTTCCGCTCGATATGGAGGTCGGAAGTGGCAATGAAGGTGTGGATGCGCGGCCTCTCGGCCTCTCTGACTGCCTCCCAGGCCCGATCGATGTCGCCGTCGACCGCCCGGGCCAGACCGGCCACTACCGGCCCTTTGACGTGCTTGGCAATGGCGCTGACAGCTTCAAAATCCCCCGGTGAAGTGATAGGGAAACCGGCCTCGATCACGTCCACTCCGAGGCGAGCCAACTCCTCGGCCACCTCGAGCTTCTCTCTAACGTTGAGGCTAATGCCCGGCGATTGCTCGCCATCGCGTAATGTTGTGTCGAATATATATACTCTGTCTGTCATTTCTTCGTCTCCTCTAGGTTCTTGGACCATGTCCGCGTCCGTGGCGGAGAGAGCCCCTGCTCATATCCGGAGCGCGGTGATTCGCCACCGCGGACCCCTATCGTCGCTTAGGACGATAGTCGGGCGGTCGAACCGGAACAGAACCGGGACAGCGGGATATGAGAACCATGTTTTATGTAGAGATGAAAGAAAGACATCAGAGCTCGATCGACCTGGCGTCGGCAATTCCGGCCTCTTCAACTATCTTCTCGATGATATCGCCTGGTATCGGGCTGTCAATATTGACGCCCATCACCGCTTCGCCGTGTATTTTCTTCCGACCCACTTGCATGCTGGCGATGTTGATGCCGGCTTCACCCAAGGCCGTCCCGACCTTGCCGATCATACCGGGCACATCCTTGTACCGGAAGAACACCATATGCTGCGACGGCGCCATGTCGATCTCGAAATCGTACATCCGCACCAACCGCGGCTCGTCTCGCTTGCCGATAGTCGTGCCGCCGACAGTAACGCTCCGACCGTTGGCCACACTAGTAACGGTGATCAGATTGACATAGTCCTTCGTTGCCGATTGAGTCGACTCCTTCACCTTTATCCCCCGCTCCTCCGCAATGAACGGGGCATTAACGTAATTGATGGAATCGCTGACGACACCCTCAAAGGCGCCGATCAGGACAGCGGACGTCAAGAGCCGGGTATCGTGCTCGGCCACGTGGCCATAATACTCAATCTCTATCTGCTCTATCTGCGGTTCCGCCATCTGCATCAGAGCCTTGCCGAGCTGCCTGCAGAGCGGCAAGAAGGGCTCAAGGATCTCGCGGACATCCGCCGGCACCGGAGCAATATTGACGGCGTTCGCGACGAACTCGCCCTTAAGGGCCGCGGCCACCTGCTCCGCTATCATCACACCGGCTTTGTCCTGGGCCTCTGTCGTCGATGCTGCGAGATGCGGCGTGGCGACTACCTGGTCGAAAGCGAAGAGCGGACTGTCAGTGCACGGCTCGATCTCGTAAACATCGACACCCTTGCCGGCGACCTTGCCGCTCTTGAGCGCGCCCAGGAGCTCTTCCTCCTTATATATCCCGCCGCGGGCCGTGTTGACGAGCCGGATGCCGTCCTTCATGGCCGCGAATTCCTTCGGACCGAACATGCCGATAGTCTCGGCACTCTTAGGGAGATGGACGGTGAGAAAGTCCGAGACGGCCAATAATGATTCTATTTTATCCGCCCGCTCGATACCGAGGTGGGCAAAACGATCTTTGGACACATACGGATCGTAGCCAATGATCTTCAGGCCGAGGCCCTGCGCCCTCTGAGCGACGAGGACCCCGATACGACCCAAACCGACGATCCCAAGAGTCTTGTCGTAGACCTCGACCCCTGAGAATTTAGCCCGATCCCAACGCCCTTCTTTAAGAGAGGCGTTGGCCAAGGCGATTTGGCGCGATTGGGCCAGGAGCAAAGCAATCGTATGCTCGGCCGCTGAGATAATATTACTCTGCGGAGCATTGGCGACGATGATGCCGCGCTTGGTGGCAGCCTCAAGGTCGACGTTGTCGACCCCAATACCGGCCCGCCCTACAACCTTGAGGTTGTCGGCCTTGGCAATCAGGTCGGCGTCCACCTGCGTCGCGCTACGAACGATAAGCGCGTCGTATTCATTTATCTTCTCTTCCAGCTCCGCGCGGTCCCAATCGACTCCCACATCGACATCGAAGTCCTTCTTAAGCAACTCGACGCCGGCAGAAGCGATCTTCTCTTTGACTAATACTCTAATTGCCGGCCACCTCTTTCATAAATACCTGTTCAGCGGCATTGACACCGCTACCGGGTGTGAACGAAAAACCCATTTCCTGTAAAGTCATTTCGAGACCGGCCAGTGTAGTGATGATATCGAACCGGTCGAAGTAGCCGAGATGGCCGATGCGAAATATCTTGCCGGCCAAATGGTCCTGACCGCCGGCAATCGTAATGCCGTACTCGGTCTTCATTTTCTTAACGAGCGCCTTGCCGTCAACGCCTTCCGGTACCCAGACCGGCGTGACAGCGTTGCCCCGACCTTCCGGGGGAGCGAAAAGCTTCAGACCGAGCGCCTCGGCGCCGGCCCTGGCAGCCGCGGCCAAGCTCTCATGACGTTTGATGACATTCTCGAGGCCCTCCTCGCGCATCATTTTCAGGGCCTCGCCGAGGCCGATGATGAGAGAGACGGGCGGGGTAAAAGCGGTCGTCGATTTCGCCATCGACTTTCGGGCCTTCTCCCAGCTGAAGTAGAACTTAGGCAACTTGGCCGTCTCGGCCGCCCGCCAGGCTTTCTCGCTGACGGAAACGCAGGCCAGACCAGGCGGCAACATCAGGCCCTTCTGGGAACCGGTCATGACGACATCGAGGCCCCATTCGTCGGTCTTAATATCGACCGCGCCGATACCGGTGATCGAGTCGACGACCAAAACTGCCTGATGCTCGCGGACTATCTCGCCGATAGCTTTGACATCGTTCAAGACACCGGTAGAGGTCTCGCTGTGGACAACGAAAACGCCCTTGATGCCGGCGTCGGCAGTCAGTTCCCGCTCGACGTCGGCCGGATCCACTACCTGGTCCCATTCATACTGGAGCTTGACGGCCTCGAGACCGAACGCCTCGGCGAGCTGCACGAGCCTATCGCCGAACTTGCCGTTGGAACAAACCACAACCTTGTCGCCGGGCGAAAGAAGATTGACGAACGCCGACTCCATCACGCCCGTACCTGAAGCAGCGTAGATGAGTACATCGTTCTCCGTCTGAAAGATATATTTAAGGTCCGCGACCGCCCCGACCAGGATGTCGGAGAACTCCGGCGTCCGATGGTGGATCATCGGCCGGGCTTGAGCCAAAAGAACCTCGGGCGGGACCGGCGTCGGCCCCGGGGTCATTAAGTAACTTTTTCGCATCTCAACCTCATTCGTCTTCTATCCAGCTCATCATCGAACGGAGTTCGCGGCCGACCCGCTCGATCTGGTGGTCGGCTTGGCGTTTCTTGATAGCCCCATAGACCGGGCGGTCGACCTTGTTCTCGAGTATCCACTCGCGGGCGAACTCGCCGTCCTGAATCTCGCCGAGGATCTTGCGCATCTCGGCCCGGGTATCGTCGTTGATTATCCGTTTTCCCCGGCTGATATCGCCATACTCGGCGGTATCGCTGATGGAGTGGCGCATCCCGGTGATGCCTTTCTCGTGAATAAGATCGACAATAAGCTTGACCTCATGGAGACACTCGAAGTAGGCGATCTCCGGCTGGTAGCCGGCGTCGACCAGGGTCTCGAAGCCCGCACGAATCAACTCTGAGAGACCGCCGCAGAGAACGACCTGCTCGCCGAAGAGATCGGTCTCGGTCTCTTCCGCAAAAGTCGTCTCAATGACGCCGGCCTTGGCCGAACCGATAGCGTCGGCATAAGCGAGGCCGATCGCCTTGGCGTTGCCGGTGGCGTCCTGGTGGACAGCGATAAGCGCCGGCACGCCGCCGCCCTCAGTGAAGACGCGGCGAACGAGATGGCCGGGACCTTTCGGGGCCACCATCAGGACATCGACGTCGTCCCGGGGGACGATCTGGCCGAAATGAATGTTGAAACCGTGAGCGAAAATGAGAGCGGCGCCGGCCTTGAGGTTCGGAGCGACTGACTCCTCATAGACTTCTTTCTGCGTTTGGTCCGGAACGAGGATGACGACGACATCAGCGCCCTTGACGGCTTCCGCCGCCGAGGCGACCTCAACCCCATCTTTTTGGGCCTGCACCCAGGAACCGCCCTGCCGCAAGCCGACGACCACATTATGACCGCTCTCTTTGGAGTTGAGCGCGTGCGCGTGGCCCTGGCTGCCATAACCGAGAACCGCGATTCTCTTGCCGGCCAACGCCGCTTTATCAACGTCTTTCTCATAATACATTTTCGCCATGACTATCTCCTTGGTCCACTTATATTTTTATATGTCCGACCGGACTATGAACAGGTCCGGAACTAAACAGTTTATCCAACCGTCGCCACAAAAACCAGGGGTCGATCACTAGGAGTGCAAACGCGTTCTCTGTATGATCAGCCTGAGGGGGTTTTCCGGGCGGACTACTTGGCGCTACCTCGAGATAGCGCGATCTTTCCGGTCCGCGCCAACTCGATGATACCGTAAGGCGCTACCAGGTCCTCGATGGCGGCCAGCTTGTCCGGCGTACCGGTGGCCTCCAAAACAACGCTGTTCCGGCTGACATCGATGATCTTCGCGCGGAAGATATCGGCGATCTCGATGATATTGGCGCGAGTCCGATCGGTAGCGTTCACCTTTATGAGCAACAACTCGCGGCTGACCGACTCGGCCGGGTCGAGATCGCTTATCTTGACGACATTAATAAGTTTATTGAGCTGCTTGGTGACTTGCTCCAGGGAGTGGTCCCGGGCCCCGACGACAATGGTCATGCGAGAAAGCGCCGGGTCCTCGGTCGGCCCGACGGCCAGGCTGTCTATATTGAACCCGCGGCGACTGAAAAGACCGGCCACGCGCGCCAAGACCCCGGGTTTGTTCTCGACTAAAACGGAGAGTGTATGCTTCATGACAACTCACCTTCCGTCTCGATCATCTCTCGAAGCGTCGCGCCCGGCGGGATCATCGGGAAGACTTTCTCCTCCCGAGAGACGATGAAGTCCATGACCACCGGTCCCGGGTGATCCATCGCTTCCTTGATGGCCGCGTCAACCTCATGCTTGGCGACGACCCGCATTCCCTTAGCGCCGTACGCCTCGGCCAGGGCAACAAAGTCGGGCCGGTACTTCGGACAGTCCTCGGTCGGGCTGCTGCACGCCGGCGGACAAGTGTAGTCCTGCATCATGCAGCTGGAAGAATATTTATGTCCATGGAACATCTCCTGCCACTGGCGGACCATCCCTAGAAAACCGTTGTTGATAATAGCTATCTTGATCGGGAGTTGATTCATGACGGCCGTCGCCAGATCCTGCGAAACCATTTGAAAGCTGCCGTCGCCGTCGATCACCCACACAGTCGAGTCGGCCTTGCCGACCTGCGCCCCAAGCGCCGAAGGCAGACCGAAGCCCATCGTCCCCAGACCACCGGAAGAGATGAAGGTCCGCGGCCGTTGCGGCTGAAAGTATTGGGCCGCCCACATCTGGTGTTGGCCGACGCCGGTGGTCATAATCATGTCCCGGTCGGCCGACAACGCCGATATCCGCTCGATCACGTGCTGCGGCCGCAAGATATCATCATCTTTCTTATATGTGAGCGGGTGCTCCTCTTTCCATTTGGCGATCTCAGCCAGCCAAGTATCATGCTTGAGCGGTTTGTCGCTCGTCACCTTCTTCAGCTGTTCCAGGAGAGAGGAGATGATATTCTTGGCGCTCCCGACGATCGGTATCTTGGCCTCGACGTTCTTCGATATCTCGGCCGGATCGATATCGCCGTGGATAACTTTGACGCCGGGGCAGAACTCCTTCAACTTGCCCGTCACCCGGTCGTCGAAGCGCACTCCGAGAGCGATGATGAGATCGGTCTCGGTAATGGCCCGATTAGCATACCAGGTCCCATGCATCCCCGGCATGCCGAGATTGAGCGGATGGTTCCCGGGAATCGTGCTGATACCCATCAGGGTCGTCGTCACCGGTATCTCGCCATATTCAGCGAGGGCTCGTAATTCGTCGGCCGCTTCGGCGGCTATGATTCCTCCGCCGCAATATATAATGGGCCGTTTCGCCTCGGCAATGGCCTTGGCCGCCGCCTTGACCTGCTTGGGATGGCCCTTGACCGTCGGCTTATAGCCCGGAAGGTCCACCTCGCTCGGATACTTGAAATCTATCTCGGCCAGGGCCACATCCTTAGGAATATCGATGAGGACCGGACCCGGCCGCCCCGTCGAAGCTATATGGAAGGCCTCCTTGATAACGCTCGGCAACTCTTTCACATCTTTGATCAGATAGCTGTGCTTGACGATCGGCAGGGTGATGCCGGTGATGTCCGCTTCCTGGAAAGCGTCCGTCCCTAAGACAGGCGTCGTCACTTGTCCGGTCAGAGCCACCATCGGTATCGAATCCATGTAGGCGTTGGCGATCCCGGTGACCAGATTGGTCGCCCCCGGACCGGACGTAGCCATACAAACCCCGACCTTGCCGGTCGCCCGGGCATAACCGTCGGCCGCATGGGCCGCACACTGTTCGTGGCGGGTCAAGATGTGGCGGATAGTCTTGTGGCCGTAAAGCGCCTCGTATATCGGAAGCAGAACACCGCCGGGAATCCCAAAGATGACTTCGACTTCCTCGTGCTCCAAGCTCTTGATGAGGGCTTCGGCCCCGTTTATCTTCACGTCTCTTCCTTTACTTCTTTTGCCGTGGCGTCCCGCCTACTTGCAGGCGCACTCGTGGTCCCGGCCCCGTCCCGACTTGAGTACGGCCCCTTCGGCCGCCGACGAGACGCTCGCAGCGTACCTCGCCATATAACCGGTCGTGATATTCGGCTCCCGGGGCGTCCATCCGGACTGCCGCTCAAGTAAGGTCATCGTATCGACCTTGAGGTCGAGCCGGCGCCCCGGTATATCGATGTCAATTATATCTCCGTCCTCTATGAAGGCAATCGGTCCGCCCTCTTTAGCTTCCGGGCAAACGTGGCCGATGGCCGCTCCCCGGGTGCCGCCGGAGAACCGCCCGTCGGTGATGAGCGCCACCTCGCCGCCCATACCCATCCCGGCCAGAGCCGACGTCAAGGTCAGCATCTCCCGCATACCCGGCCCGCCCTTGGGGCCTTCATATCGGACAACGATGACATCGCCCGGTCGGGCCGCGCCGCCCATTATCGCTTCGGCCGCGTCCTCCTCGGAGTCGAAAACCCTAGCCGGGCCGCTGTGGACAAGCATCTCCTCGCGGACTGCCGCCTGCTTGACGATAGCACCGTCGGGAGCTAAGGTGCCCCGCAGGATCGCCAGGCCGCCGGTCTCTTGATACGGCCGGTCGATCGGTCGAATGACCTCTTCGTTTTTATTAATAGTCCTATCGATGACCTCACCGATCGGGGCGATAACCGTCGTCGCCGCCCGCTCGATGAGACCCTTCTTGTCGAGCTCCTTCATTACAGCCATGATGCCGCCGGCCGCCTGCAGATCCTCGAGATGGTCCTTCCCGGCCGGGCTGAGCCGGCAAATGTTCGGCGTCTTCGCCGATATCTCATCCACAAGGCTCAGGTCGAGCTTGAGGTCAAACTCATTAGCGATGGCCGGGAGATGTAAAATCGTATTCGACGACCCGCCAATGGCCATGTCGACCGCCAGAGCATTGCGGAGCGATGCCTCCGTAACGATGTCGGACGGCTTCAGATCATCCTCTATCAGCTTGACGATCCGCTTGCCGGCCTCTTTTGCCAACCGTATCCGGGCGGCCTCGACCGCCGGTATGGTGCCGTTGCCCGGCAATCCGAGACCGATCGCTTCCGTCAGGCAATTCATGGAGTTGGCGGTGAAGAGCCCCGCACAGGAACCGCAACCCGGACAGGCGACTTCCGCCAAAGCCTCAACCTCGTCCTCATCCATCTCGCCGACCTTGGCCTTGCCGACCGCTTCGAAGACGGAAATAAGGTCGACATCACGGTCTTGGTGGCGCCCGGCCGTCATGGGGCCGCCGCTACAGAATATAGATGGGATATCCACCCGGCCCGCGGCCATCAGCATGCCCGGAACGACTTTATCGCAATTCGGAATAAAGACAGCCCCGTCGAACGCGTGGGCTTCAAGGACCAACTCGACGCTGTCGGCAACCACTTCACGACTGGCCAGCGAGTACCGCATGCCCTTATGGTTCATGGCGATCCCGTCACAGATACCGATAGTGCAGAACTCGAGCGGCGTGCCGCCGGCCAGTCGCACGCCGGCCTTGACCGCCTCGGCGATCCTATCCAGGTGTTGGTGGCCGGGGATTATCTCGTTGGCCGAATTGACTATCGCCACCATCGGGCGGTAGATCTCATCGTCCGTCAGGCCAAGTGCCCGCAACAGCGACCGATGGGGCGCCTTGGCCAGTCCTTTTTTTATCGCATCGCTCTTCATCTGGATATCCCTAAACCTTCCGGATTCTCTTGTTATTCGGACAAAAATGCCCCGCTATTGGGGGCGAAAGTTAAAGGAGAAGTTTAGAGTATGGTGTATATATAGTCAAGGCATGGTCAAGGCCGGAAACAGCCGAAAACCTACGGCGCGGTGTAGGTGTATTCGATAGTCACCCGCCCGGCGCTCAAGTCCGACCCCGCCTCGCCCCGCAACTCGATCGAGATCACATACTGCCGGGCACCATTATCGACGCTCGGATAAGCGACGGTCGAGTCGGTGAAGGTCCGCCAAACCGCGCTGCTACCGCTCGAGGCTATGCTCGCCATCGTCTCAGCTGAACCCGGGCTGGCGCCGGAGCGGCTGAGATAGGCCGTGGAATTATAGGCCGAGTCGTCATAGACGTCATACCTGACCGCGATGATTCTGGCATTGCCGGGCAGATAGACCGGCGCGACGAAATCCGCGGCCCCCGAGCCGGTGGCGTAGATGTGAAGGAAAGAACCGTCATAGGTGGTCGAGCTGTCGACCGGCGGAGGGGCGGATTCTGCCGGTGCCGACCGCCGCCAGGGCCAGGTCTTTAGTGGCGACGGACCCGTCGATAATAGCCTCGCTGCCGACGGCGTTCCAGCCGATCTTCGGATAGTAATAGACGACCGGCTTGTCGGTCTTGTAGTCCTTCACCGGCTCGCCGATATACGGGGCAAGCGCCGGCGTCGCGCCAATTGCAACGATGAGAGCGGCGGTCAAAAAGAATACCCCGCCCCTAGCTAGACCTCGGGAAAGTTTATTCGCGCCACCGACGATGCCCCTTTCAAAGCCAAAACGACCGAACCATTGGCATGGTTATCGGTCGCTTGGCAAAAAAGCGTGCGGGATTACTTGCCGATGGCCACCCAGGAGACGGTGGTGTAGGAGTTCGGTTGCGAGCTCGCAACTATTTGAGAGATATCTATACCTGTCGTTGATGTTTTGCCCATCAAGCTATTTACGACCGTCGAAGAGTAATTGGTAAATCCCACAAAGCTCACCAACACCAGCGGTGGACTTGAGAAATCTTTGGAAAAACTGACGGTCTTCAGCTGTGTCCCGAGCAAGGCGGTACTGATAGTCGTCTCCCCCATCTCGATGCGAAGGCCGGCCTGGCCGGCGATGAGGGCGGCCGGGAACTCGGCGGGGCCGATGGAACCATTGGCGATGTCAGCGCCTGTCAATGAGCCGTCCTTAACATCGGCGCCGGTCAGCGAACCGTTGGCGATCCGGTCGGAGCGAATGGCGCCGGGAGCGAGGTCGGCGTTGGTCAGCGAGCCGTCGAGGATGTCCCGCCCGCGGAGCGAGTTGTCGGCCACCTTGATCGAATTGATAGCGCCCCTGGCGATGTCCTGTTTCAAAATGCTGTAATCGATGATCTTCAGTGAGTTGACTGACTTGGAGGCGAGCTTGGTCTTGCGGACGGCGCCAACGCGAAGTTTGCGGGTGGTGACCGCTTGATCGGCGAGCTTCGGAGTGGTGACGCTCTTGTTCCCGAGATTGGCGGCCAAGACCGTCAAGGAGGCCAGCTTCTTCAGAGTGATGGACCTGTCGGCGATCCGATCGCCATCGACAGCCCCGTAGGCTATCTTGCTCCGGGTCACCGCCCCGTCCGCCAACTGCGAACTGGTGATAAGCGGAGCGGCGGCCGCCACCGGCATGGCAAACAACGGTAAAGCAACCACCAACACTAGACTCCAACGACGCCACAACTTGCGCATACTTTCCCCTTCTCTTAAAGCAACTCAGCGATATATTGTGCGTCATACTACTTGCTTAGTTTTTTGATGTCAAGAAGGGGGTCTAAAGAACGCGGTCCAAGGTGCCGGATGCAAGGCGGACGAAGACCGAGGCGAGGGCGCGTACATTCAGTACGCAACCGAGCAGAGGTCGAGGACAACGCCGCAGACGGGGCCTTGGGCTGCGTTCTAGTTAGGGAGGTTCTCGACGATGATCATCGCCCCAAGAACCAGACTGCCCAGTCCGACGCTCAGTCTCATAAGCGAGTTGAGGCGGGGCAATCCGGCCGAGGCGCGAAGCGGCAGACTGATGACACCACCGAAGAGCATCATCCCGAGGATGGTGCCGAGGCCGAAAACGGCCACGAAAACGAGGCCCGAGGAGAGCGAATCCACCTGGCTGACAAGGAGAAGCATGAAGCCCGCGCTTCCGGCCAGGCCGTGCATCATGCCGACCAACAGCGAACGCCCGTGGTCGTGAGTATGGTCTGTCTCGTGCATTTCGTCCGGCTCGTGCGTATGGAAGTGGACGTGGGCGCGCCCATCGTGCCGGTGGCCATGGACGTGGAGTCGGGCCTTGACGGCCCTTCTTACGACGCCGACGCCCAGAACGACAAGCATTAGCCCGACAAGCAACTCCGACCATCGCTCCAGGCCCACCGGGACCGTGAGGCCCAACACCAAGATGACCAGCGCCGCGACGAAGAGTGTCCCGGTGTGCCCGATCCCCCAAAAAAGACCGGCCAGCGCTGAGCGCGCCGGATTACGGTGGCGGCTGACGATGGCCGAGACCGCCATGATATGGTCGGGGTCGAGCGAGTGCTTCAACCCCAGCAAGAAGCCTATGGCCCAGATATATACTGTTTCCATTTTTGAGATTATTCCCAATATCGCCCCGCCCCGCAAGTCCGCGGGGTGTTAACGATTTTTCCGCCGCTCTTTTCTTGTCGGATATCACACCCATCCTGTATGATGGCATCTGCCGCTCTCGGCGCGTTTATTGTGCCCATTTATTGACTGGAGACCAAGTGACAGAAGCCCGCGCCACCCGCGAAGGTTACGCTGAAGCCCTCTTGGAGATGGGCGCCGAATATCCAAACGTCGTCGTACTCGACAGCGACTTGTCGAAGTCGACCGGTTCGCACAGATTCGGCCAGAAATACCCGGACCGTTTTTTTAACTGCGGAGTCGCCGAACAGAACATGATCGGCACGGCGGCCGGTTTGGCCACCTGCGGCAAGATCGCCTATACCGGATCGTTCGCTATCTTCGCCACCGGTAGGGCCTTCGAGCAGATACGGAACACGGTCGCCTACTGTGCTCTGGAAGTAAAGATCTGCCCATCCCACGCCGGTATCACCGTCGGTCCGGATGGCGGATCTCATCAATCGATAGAGGATATCGCGCTGATGCGGGCACTGCCGAATATGAAGGTTATTGTCCCGAGCGACTTCATCGAAGCCAAGGCGGCCGTCAAGGCGGCCCGAACCATCCAGGGGCCGGTCTACATCAGACTGGGCCGTCCGAAGACCCCGGTCATCAATGACGCTGACTACAAATTTGAGATCGGAAAAGCCCGGACGTTGCGCGTTGGCAGCGATGTCACTATCTTGGCCATCGGCATAATGGTCCACGAAGCGCTGACCGCAGCCGAGACTTTGGCCGCCGAAGGCGTCGAGGCCGAGGTCATCAATGTCGTCACCGTCAAGCCACTCGATAAAGCAACCATCCTCGCTTCGGCCGTCAAGACCGGCCGCGTCGTCACCGCCGAAGAACATAGCGTCATCGGCGGCCTGGGCGGGGCTATCGCCGAGCTCCTGGCGGAGAAGGCGCCGACCGCAATGCGGCGAATCGGCATCGATGACCTCTTCGGCCTCTCCGGGGAGGCCGACGAGCTAAAAAAGCACTTCAAGCTGACAGCGGAAGACATCCATCGCCGGAGCATCGAACTAGTAAATCTTTGAAATAGCCGGGCAAGTGTGTTAGCATTTTTGGCTTGGGAGTGACAGCTTGACAGAATGATACGCTTAAAGAACGTCTCCATGTCTTACAATGGAGACAAACCGGCCCTAATTGATGTAAATGTAGAAGTAGCCAAGGGCGAGTTCGTTTTCCTCGTAGGACCCTCTGGTTCTGGTAAGTCTACCTTCATTCGCCTTCTTCTTCGAGAGTTTTTGCCTACCGGCGGCAGTATATATGTGTCGGGGCAAGACATCATTCATATGCGCAAATGGAAGGTCCCCTACCTGCGCCGCAACATCGGCTGTGTCTTTCAGGACTTCAAGCTGCTGCCGAACAAGACGTGCTTTGAAAATGTCGCTTTTGCGCTCGAGGTCATCGGCAAGTCCAAGCATGTTATCAACAACACGGTGCCTGAGGTTCTCCGATTGGTCGGCCTGGAGTCGAAACTGCGAAGGTATCCGGGAGAGCTCTCCGGCGGCGAACAACAACGAGTCTCGATCGCCCGAGCTTTCGCCAATAAGCCGCCCATACTCCTGGCGGACGAGCCGACCGGTAACCTTGACCCTGCTACTTCGCTCGGCATCATGACTTTGCTCGGCCGGATCAACCGGACCGGCACAACCGTCGTTGTCGCCACCCACGACCGGGAGACCGTCGACAGCATGCGCCGGCGCGTAATCGCGCTCGAGGAAGGCCGCATAATCAGAGACCAAGAAAAGGGCGTCTACGGCTATGAAGATTAGTCCCGCCTACTTCACCAGGGAGGCCTTCTCCAGCTTCCGCCGCAACCTGGTGCAAAGCATCGCCGCGATCACCACGGTGGCGCTCTGCCTAATGGTGGTCGGCCTAATCATGCTCGTTCTTTTCGTCGGGGGCGAGCTGATCAAAAATATCGAGAGCAAGGTCGAGATCGAAGTCTATCTCGAGGGTCCGGAGATAACGACGGCCTCAAGCGAGGTCACCAAGACGGAACTCGAGACCCAGTTAGGGCAGACGATCGGCTCGTGGTCGGAAGTGAAGACCGTGGAATACCTGTCGAAGGACGACGCCCTAGCTGAGTTCCGCGAAACGTTCAAGGACAGTCCCGACGTCCTCGAGCAGATAACCGACAACCCGCTGCCCGCCTCCTACCGGATCAGCCTCAATAACCCGCGCGACGTCGACAAGGTAGCCCAGCGCCTCAAAGAGCTGCCGAACATCCAAGGACTCGTGGGCGATCCGGAGACGAACATTGAATATGGCCGGGATACAGTGAAGAAACTTTTTGCCTTAACCAGATGGATCTCTTACGCCGCCGCCGGCTTCACCGCCCTGCTTATCTTCGTCTCCTTAGTGCTGATAACGAACACTATCCGATTGGCCATCTTTGCTAGACGCAAGGAGATTGCTATAATGCGTCTGGTGGGCGCTTCCAGCTGGTTCGTGAGGTGGCCCTTCCTGTTGGAGGGCATGCTGGAGGGGCTGTTGGGCGCCGGTATAGCAATTATTGCGCTGACCGTCGTGTGGCGGACGTTCTTCGCCAACCTGGCCTCCGGCAAAGTACTCGCGTTCATGGCGTTTCCTTTCGACGAGGTGGCCTTCACCCAGCTGGTGATGTCCCTCATGCTGGCGGGAGCGCTAATAGGTGCCTTGGGTAGCGTCATTGCGCTCCGACGGTTCCTACGGATTTGATGAATTGGAGTGACGGATGCTCTTAAGCCATAGTGTTGCTCGACGACTGATCGCATTATTCGTCGTTGTCATCTTGTTCGCGGCTGCCGGACCGGTCGGCGCCGTCACTACTAAAGATCTCAAAGCCGCGCAAGACAAAGCCAAAGAGAACCGCAATAAGATCCGCGAGGGCGAAGCCGACAAAGAACGGCTGCGCAATAATATACGCGAGGCCGACACCCAACTCGATAAGACCCAGAACGACCTCGAGGGACTCGAGCAACAGCTGGTGGAGACTCGTGCCGAACGGAACAAGATCACCGCCATACTCAATGAGATTCGGGCCCAACTCGCCGTCAATGAAGCGGAACTCAAAACGGCCCTGCGCGAACTCGACAGACTCAGCGGCATCCTCAACAAACGGGCCGGCGATGTCTATAAGAACGGGGATGTCTCCTTCCTGGAGGTCCTGTTGGACGCCAGCAGTTTCATTGACTTCATCAATCGCGCCCGGTTTCTCCAGACCATCATGGCCGAAGATGCCCGCCTCATCAGCGACATCAAGGCGACAAAAAAGAAGATAGAACAATCCCGGGAACAGATTCAGAGAGATAAAGACCGAGTTCAAAAAGAAGAGAACGCGCTCTCCGCCCAAGTCGATCAGATGGCCGCTCTAACGAATGCCGTCCGAGCGAAGAAGAATCAACTCCAGGGGCAGATAAGCTCAAAGAAGGGCCTGATCGCCGGCATCGAGAGCGATCAAAAGCGCTGGGAGATAGCGGCAGCCGAGTACGATCGGTCGGCGGCCAAGATCAACGCACTCCTGTCGCAGTCGAGTCAACCGACGTTTATCTCGGGTTCCCCTTCGGCCAGCGGTTTCATCTGGCCGGCGACAGGTTCACTGACATCTAGATTCGGTCCCCGCTGGGGCCGGAATCATAACGGTCTCGATATCGCCGCCCCCACTGGCACACCGGTGGCGGCATCTAAGGCCGGTAAGGTCATCATCGCCTCCTGGTACGGCGGTTACGGCAACCTGGTCGTCATCGACCATGGCGGCGGCGTCTCAACCTGGTACGGTCACAACTCCGCCTTCAGCACGAGCGTGGGCCAACAGGTCACCCGGGGCCAGGTCATCGCCAAGATGGGCTCGACCGGCAACTCAACCGGCCCGCATGTCCACTTCGAAATCCGTTTCAACGGAAATCCATACGACCCGCTGCCTTATCTACCTTAATAGTGATATAATGCCGTGCCGGTTCAGTCAGCGGCTGGACCGAGACTTTAGATGGAAGGAAGCTCAAACCGCTAGTGAAGAATAAACTCGTCGTCCTCATCGGACTCTTCGTCCTCCTATTTTTTCTCTCCAGCAGCTTCGTGGCCGGCTTCGCCTTCGGCACGACAACCTCATTAAGCGGGCCCCTGGTCGACCTGCTTGATAAGGCGCAGCCCGATGCGCTGAGAGCGGAATCGCTCGACCCGGACCTCGACCAACTCCGCGAGATCATGGGGAAAGTGGCCCATAGTTACGTCGATCCTATCAGTAAAGAAACCTTAATCGACGGGGCCATCGACGGCATGCTCGGGAGCCTCGACGACCCGTATACGAAACACATGAAGAACGAGGACTACGAGGACTTTCAAGAACACACAGCCGGGCAGTTCGGCGGGGTCGGAATCGAACTCGGTATTCGAGAAAAGCGCCTGACGGTCATCGCCCCTATCAAAGGCACACCGGCCGCGAAGGCCGGAGTCCAAGCCGGCGATATCATCATCGAGATCGAATCGACCTCGACAAAAGGCATGAAGCTCGACGCCGCGGTAGATCTAATTCGCGGTCCGGTAGGCTCGAAGATCAAGTTGACGTTCGAACGAGAAGACGCCGAGGACTACAGCCAGGTCATCACCCGGGGTAAGATCAAGATGCCCAACATTAAAAGTAAAGTGATCGACAAAGACTTGGGCTACATAATGCTCCACAGCTTCAACCGGAACGCTTCTGTGGACGTCCGCGCCGAACTGAATGATCTAAAAAAGAAAGACATCAAGGGGATCATTATCGATCTGAGAAACAACCCGGGCGGCCTCTTGGATGAAGCGGTCGATGTATCAGGGATCTTCATCGAGAATGAAACCGTAGTGAAGATCAAGGCCCGCAGCGGTAAAGCAGAAAAACTGATGACCGGCCATGGAGGCGACCCCGAGATACCCTTGGTCGTCCTCATCAATAAAGGCAGCGCCAGCGCTTCGGAAATCTTCGCCGGGGCTGTCAGCGACCTCGACCGCGGTATTCTCGTTGGCGAGAAGACCTTTGGCAAAGGCTCAGTCCAAACGGTCCTGTCCCTTTCAGATCAGAGCGGACTGGTAATGACGACGGCCAAGTACCTGACGCCCAAGAACCGCTCTCTCAACAAAAAGGGCATCAAGCCGGACATCAAGGTGAAACTACCGGACAAGGACTTTCATAAGATAGGCACCAAGAAAGACGTGCAACTCCTCAAGGCCCAAGAAATCCTGCGCGACTTGATCAACGGCAAAACCATCAAGGAGATCCGCAAGTAGAGCGTCTGCGCTTTCCCTGCACCTAACCGTTTAGGTATCCGCGATACCTCGTCCTGTAATCGCTTGCAAACCCAATAGGACGAGAGTAATCTACCTAATATAGCTTGCCGGTTCCGGACCATGATCGCCCACACGAAGAGTTGACCCTCAGAGCGCCGATGCCGCGTAAAATAAATGGTGTTTTGGATTTCTGGGGGCAAACGGATTGAGGACTCGACGGAGAATTGTGAGGGCGGAAACGCTCACAATCATTTTCCTTACAGGCGTCACTCTTCTTTTCTTGCTGGCCCTCCCCGCCCAAGCCGCCTCCTGGTGGCAGACCAACTCCACCGATACGATCGGTTCGGGTTTCTGGGAGGCCCAAGAAGACAATGCTATCTACGCTTCCCCGCATGGGGGTTTCTCTTCGACCTCTAATCTTTGTAAGACCTGTCATGCCGTCCACCTGGCGGGAGAGGACTCCTGGCGGATGATCAAGAGCGGCAATACCACCGAGACCCGCACCCAAGGAGAGATGAGCACTCTTGGTAAGGGCAACTCCCGGGCCACCGAGTGTATGTATTGCCATGACGCCACGAGTGGGGCTACTTCCAAGAAACCATATGAATTAACCCCATTAGGTAAGACAGTTAGAGGCGAACATACTTTAGGGGTTAGCCAGATACCGGATAGCTCGATTAACGCCGGAGCAGGCGATTGGGGTAAT
>SDBV01005154.1_pt1 | contig 18523 bp, 29 predicted proteins | sample 2277081 | NCBI WGS metagenome assembly SDBV01 (sample SAMN10402039, study PRJNA504765) | marine sediment metagenome | isolation source: marine sediment core GS10_PC15, 223 cmbsf | place: Arctic Ocean: Southern Knipovich Ridge | collected 2010 | reverse complement strand
CTGGAGTTAACATAGAACTAGGGGATGATGTTTCTAAAATTCTTTATAATGCTGCAAAACAGACATGGATAAACCGTAAAGGAAAGTTAGGAGAACTTATAGTTCCTTTTGATGATTTTAGCGGAGTCAGGGCAATTGATGTTTCCAATCTTCCTTCTGGAACACTTATGAATATTAGTTTTGATGGTGTTGGAACAAAAATGGAATTGGCTGAAAGGATGAATGATCATACCACAATAGCATATGATCTTTTTGCAATGGTCTGTGATGATGCTGTAGTCAGAGGAGCAGAACCTGTTCTTGTGGGATCTATTTTAGATGTTAACACCTTAGGAAAAGACGGAGAAAATTATATTGAACAAATAAAACAATTAGCTAAAGGTTATATTGAAGCAGCTAAAGCTGCGAATGTTGCTATAGTTAATGGAGAAGTTGCAGAACTTGGAGGCAGAATCCAGGGATTTGGGTCCTTTAATTACAATTGGGGGGCTGCTGTGGTCTGGTTTGCAACTAAAGATAAATTGTTTACGGGAAGAGAAATAAAACCAGGAGATAGTATTGTTTCATTTAAAGAAGAAGGATTTAGATCAAACGGACTTTCTCTTGTAAGGAAAGTTTTTCAAAAAGTTTATGGAGATGATTGGCATAAAAAAGAATTAAACGGAATCCCTTTAGGAAAATTGACTTTGACTCCTTCGAAAATTTATTCTAAAACAATAATTAATGCTCATGGAGGAATAGACACCCAAAAAAGAGCAGAGATTCACGGGGTATCCCACATAACAGGAGGGGGAATTCCTGGAAAACTTGGAAGAATTCTAAAAGCAAGTACTCTTGGAGCAGAACTTAATGATTTGTTTGAACCTTCTGAAGCCATGTTACATTGTCAGAACGTAGGAAATATCAGCGATAGAGAAGCTTATTCTACCTGGAACATGGGAAATGGAATGTTAGTAATTACCCCTGAACCAGAAAAGATTATTCAGATTGCACAGGAAGATGGAATACAAGCAAAAATAGCAGGAAAAATTACATCTGAAAAAGGAATTAAAATCAAAAATAAGGGAAATATCAGAGACGAAGAAATTTTATATTTTGATTAAACTGAATAAATGTGCGGGCGTTTATCCAGCAATAACTCCTCTAACATAAGCTATATTTTTTTGTTCTGCTCTTTCTCTAGAAGAACCCATATAATTTTCTAATTTTCCTTCTAAAATTTCTCTCTTATTATCAGGAAGTCCATCATATAAGTTTCTAAATTCACTATCTTCAAGAGAAACTTCTAATAAATTTCTTCCTTCTCTTTTAGCTTTCTTACCCATCTCTTTTACAAAATCATGACCTATACCATATTTAGAATGTATCCATGCTTCTCCTCTTAATATAGATACCATTGCTTCGCTTGGATTATCTCTGACTGCCTGAAGATTTCTTTCAATAACATCTTCATTTATTGAAAGTTGTCCTAATGCTTTATTTAATCTAACAAATGATTCGTAAGTCTCTGTCATCATTATTTGTGGCTGATATCTTGCTAGTTTAGATCCGCTTAGATCTCTTTGCAAATCTGATTGTATCATACTGTAAAGACTTCTCATTCCACTCTCAACTATTATAGCATTCCCAATCATATTTTCGTAAGTAACAGGGTTATTTTTAGTTGCATCAGCACTTGAGCCTCCAAGCCTTTCTTCATTATCTCTAGAAGTTACCTCGCCAATTGCTGAAGAATATAATAATCTTATATCATTAGCAAAATCTCCGAGTATATGCATCATAACTGTCAAATTGTGTCCAACGTCTGCCAAATGTTCTTTCTGCACAATCTGCGTTGCAGTATAATCTGGCATTAATCCAAGTTTTTTCATGACAGCCCTTTCAAATTCAATAGAGCTTCCTTCTCCAATAACCATGTCTATACTTGCTCCTGTTCCTACAATACCAGATACTTTTCCTTTTAATTGCTTAAAGCTTCTATCAGACTTGACAAGCCTATCTGCCAGTCTTGCTGCGTATTTGGAAATCTCATGTCCAAAAAGAACTGGTGAAGTATCTTGTAAATGTGTTCTTCCTGTCTGGAGCACATCTATTGATCTTTTAGAAATATCACATAATTTTTCTAATGATTTTACTATCTCTGGTCTTATTACATTGTTCCAAGCTCCTCTGAATAAATATGAACGGGCAGTATCTAATATGTCATAAGAGGTGGTTCCAGGGTGTAATAGAGCTTTTGTTTCTGGAGAAACAAACCTACCTATCTCTTCAAGCACTGCTAATTGATCATGATGGGTAACATCTCTTTCTAGAAGAGCCATATTCAAAGGGTCAATTTTATCCAATGCCATTTCTACTTCATCGAGATTTCTTTGTTCTGCCTGACCAAATTCAACCCTTGTTTCCAAAAGAACATTTTGAATATAAGCACATGTGTTCCACTCTGCTTCAGCACTTAAATATTTCTTAAGTCTCTCTGTATTTTTTCCATATTTTGCATCATCAGGAGATATACAACTTAATGAATGTCTTTGTAAAATTCTATCTTCTTCAGTCAATTTTGAAACTAAATCTAATTTGTCTCTTGACATCTTAATCAATCCTGCCTTTCTATTTTACTAGCATAAGGAATAAACTCTCTTACCCAAAAATCAATCGGTTCGGCATCAAACACTCTTTGACCTAATAACCTATTTGCCACTTCGGCAACTGCATGCCCCATTAAATTACATGAATGTTCAGTAACTGCTTTAATATCAATATTCCTATCTTTCAAAATTTCACCCATAAACCCTTTCCAATTAACTCCTTCTTTTTCTCCTCTAATTTTTGCTTCTTCAACTGCAGAATAAACTCCCTCTTGTCTAAATATGGCTCTTTGTATCTCTTTATTTGAAGGAATAGCCAACTCGCTCCCATTTACTTTAGTAACAATCATTAATCTATTCTCATCAGGGGTGCATAAAAAGTCTGTTACTACAGGCTCTCTTCTATAAGCAACGCACTCTCCTTTTCCATCAATATTTAGTATGCCTTTTTCATCACAAAACTCTATTTGCTCTCTAGATAGGGTTGGAAAAATATTACAAGTCCATGACTCGTAACCAACATCACTTAATCCACTCAATCTTTTTTCTTCTTCTTTAGTTATTTCCCTATCTCCTGTTTCTTCAAATTTTGTAGTACTGTCATAAGTTGGAGTTTTTAATACAAATCCTGGGTTTGGAATTGTTGTTCCTAGACCAGAAGCCTTAAGAACATTTTCAAGTAAAGACGGTTTTAATATTTTTGAATCACTAACCATAGACCTAATCTCATCTAAGGCTTTTACAGTCTCATCATAAGTCGCAAGTTTTTCATAAGTGTTTCCCATTCCAACTGCTTTAAATATTCTTTTGAATGTTGAAGATCCTAATGGAAATCCGGCTCTAAAAATTGACTCTACATCAGCAACTCCACACTGTAGTGCTCCAGACTCAAGATCCTCCCTGTATTTTTTAAGATCCCCATTACTATAAGTACTAGGAAGATGTGCGAGCTTCATTGCAATAACATTAGAAGTTTGCCCCCTATCAAGAAGAGCCTGAGTATCAGTTACAACCCCATCTTTATCAAGTAATCCTAAATAGCAGGTAGGAATATCTGGATGTTTATTTGCCAAATACTCAAAAAATCTAGCAGTCATCATTGTTAATGCCTCTGCCTTATCTTTTATATTAGAATCAGGTATCTGTTCTTTTAAATCTGCAACAGAAAATCTTCCACTTACTCTCCAAGCTCCTCTTCCAAATTGATCATTTGTTGGAGGAATATATAATCTTCCTGCAGGAGAATCATCAAGAATTAAATTTTTTACGCTTCCCATCCTCTATTGTTTACCCCCATATACCATCCCTATATTTAGAAAGAATTTCTTAAAAGCATTTCTATACTCTACTATACTGTTTTTATAAAATTCTTGCAGGCGTATCTTCTATATCAAAACCTTTAAAAGAATTCAAAATAAGATACTGAAATGGAACAATATGGTTTCTTAGTATTAGGTGCAGGGGGAACAGGATTAGCATCTGCAATGTATGCTGCACGACTTGGCTTGAAAATACTTGTTCTTGGTGCAACACATGGCTCTGAACTTCCTATTGGAGGTGTTATAACAACTACAAATATTGTTGAAAATTATCCTGGTTTTAAGAGCATCTCAGGAGTAGAGCTTGCTAAAAAATTAGAAGAACATGCACGAAGTTATGATTTAGTTGATATAAAAGAGGAAAAAGTAATAAAAATTGAAAAACAAGAAAATTGTTTTATAGTTAAAACAAATAAAGCAGAATATCAAACCAAAACTCTGCTCTTTGCAACAGGAACAAAGTGGAAAAAACTTGATGTTCCGGGAGCAAAAGAGTTTGAAAATAAAGGAATAAGTTATTGTGCATTATGTGATGCTCCACTTTACAAAGATAAAATCGTTGGAGTTGTTGGTGGTTCTGATTCTGCAATAAAAGATGCCCTGCTTTTGGCAGAACATGCAAAAAAAGTTTACATAATTTACAGAGGAGAAAAGATTCACCCAGAGCCAATAAATATGGAAAGGATAGAAAAAAGTAAGAATATTGAAGTGATAAATGAGGTAAATATAAAAGAAATAAAAGGGGATAAAAAATTAACAAGTGTTATTTTAGATAAAGAAAACAGGGAACTAAAACTTGACGGGTTATTTGTTGCAATAGGGCATATTATTCTATCAGAACTTGCAAAACCTCTCGGAGTTAAACTAAACGAAGAAGAAGAAATAATAATAAACCATAAAACCAGTGAAACAAATATTCCTGGCATCTTTGCAGCAGGAGATGTTACAGATAAACCTTTCAAACAACTCATAACAGGTGTTGCAGATGGTTGCACTGCTGCTCATTCTGCTTATGAATATATAACTAAATAAAAATGGCAAAAATTATATGTAAGAAAACAGGAAAAGAGCTTGAGATTATTGATGGGAATTCTATCCGTGAAGCATGTGAAAAACTAGGTGTTCCATTTGGTTGTCAAGAAGGTATATGTGGTTTATGTGCAATAAATATTCTTGAAGGAGAAGAAAATTTATCTGAATTAACAGAAGAGGAGAAAGTTCTTTCAAGAGATAAAAAGCACAGACTAGCTTGCCAGTGCAAAATCAAAAAAGGAAAAGTAAAGATAGATTTTTGAATATGACATTTAATTTTGAAACGGATAAACTCATAAAAGAATTGAAAAAAAGAAAGCCAAAAAAAGTCTTAGTTCAGCTTCCAGAAGGAATAAAGAAAAAAGCTGTTGAAATCGCAGAAACCATTGAAGAGCTTGGAATAAAAGTTATTTTTTCAGGAGAAACCTGCTGGGGTGGTTGTGCTGTTGCAATTCAGGAAGCAAAAGCACTTGATGTTGATTTAATTATTCATTTTGGACATGCCAAATTTATTGACGTGGATTTTCCTGTGTTATACATAGAAGTAAAAGATGAATTAAATTTAAACTCAATTCTTAAGAAATCGCTGAAAGAACTTAAAAAATTTAAAACTATTGGACTATCATATTCAATTCAGCACAGACATGATATTGATAACATAATAAAGTTTTATGAAGATAATGATAAAAAAATTATTCTCTCAAAAAAATTAGGGTGTGCTGCTTATGAAGGACATGTTCTTGGATGTGAATATTCTGGATTAAAAGAAATTGAAAAACAGGTTGATTGTTTTGTTATTATTGGAAACAGATTTCATTCAATTGGTGCTGCGCTGGTTATTGAAAAGCCAGTCATTCTAATTGATGTTTATAATGATGAAGTCAGGGATATGAAGGGTGTCAGAGAAAAAATCCTAAAACAAAGAGTAAATTCTATTCAAAAGCTCAAAGATTCTAGAAATGTTGGAATAATTATTGAAGAAAAAATTGGACAGAAGTTCGGTTCTGTAGAATTGCTCGCCGATAAACTGAAAAAACAAGATAAAAATGTAATTGTTATAACTATGAATGAAATAACACCTGATAAATTGATGAATTTTTATGATATTGATTGTTTTATAATACTTGCATGTCCTCGGATTGCTATTGATGATTTTGCAAAATATGAAAAACCAATATTAACTTTGAGAGAAGCTCTTGTTGCCCTTGGTGAAAGCTCTTGGGAGGAAATATTGGATAAAGGATTGTTATAATACAGAAATGTTTTTATATATAAATTAACAATTAATTAAAATGGAAAATAAGAAATTAGGTGTGATATTGATAATTTTAAGCTTGGTCTTCTTATTATTCTTGCTTTATTTTAACTTAAACTTCTCTGGAAAATCAATAGCACTTGGATGTAATATTAATGAAGGGTGTGCAAAAGTTCAGGATCTATTAACTGTGACTAACATTGGATTTGGGTTTTTTGGGTTTATGCTTGCATTAGGGTTTTACATATTATTTTTTAGCAAATCTGAAGAAATGGTTTTAAAAAGATTAGAAGATCACAAAAGGAATAGAACAGATGAAGAAAAGTTTGGTTTAATATTAAAGGGTCTTGATTCATATGAGAAAAAAGTTCTGAAAGCTGTTAGAGAACAGGATGGAATAACACAAAATACTCTTCGGCTAAGAACAGATATGTCTAAGGCAAAGCTGAGTTATGTTCTTCAGGATCTAGAAAAGAGAAATCTTATAAAAAGAACTCCAAAAGGAAAAACATTGCAAGTTTTCTTAAAAATTTGATAAAATTTGCCTTTATGAACGTTAATATGGCTAAATCTTAAGGATTTGAGCCTTCTTTAATGGTTTGTTCACACCCCAGATATTAAGTATGGTTTTTTCTTAAATTAGAAATGAATAAAATATTGATAATTATTGCAATTGCGCTCATAGGAATTTTTACAATTGTTTATGTTTATTCAAATAATAAAAATGTGTCTGGTGAAATTATACAGGAGCTAGAGCCCAAAACAGGTTCTGATGGAATAAAAGAATTTACAATGACAGCAAAACAATGGGAATTTGAGCCAAACACGATAGAGGTTAATCAGGGAGATTTAGTAAAGTTGAGCGTCACTAGTATCGATGTTGCTCATGGAATAGCAATATTAGATTATAAGATTAATGAATATCTAAGTCCTGGAAATGAGGTAAAAATAGAATTTGTTGCAGATAAAAAAGGAACTTTTCCTTTTGCTTGCAGTGTTTCTTGTGGTGTTGGGCATAGAGACATGAGGGGTGTATTAGTAGTAAATTAAAAAATATAAACTTTAAATAAACGATTTAATATTAATTGAAAGGAGGCAAAAATGTCTGAAGAAGGCGCAATAACAATAAAGAAAAAGGATTTGTGGAAGTATTCTACATTTGTTCTGATTGCTGTAGTTGTGATTGGCGGATTTTTTATATTCACTAGAAATGATTCTGACAGGTTAGCTGGAACAGGTGGTACTGTTGCTCCAACTCCTCAACCAAGTGCAACAGGAAGTGTTAAAGTACAAATAGAAGATAATGATCCTGTTCTCGGAGACAGGGATGCAGATATCTCAATTGTAGAATTCTCTGATTTCCAGTGTCCTTTTTGTGCAAGAGCATTTTTTGGAGCTGTAACAGATTTCAAGAACAGCGATTACTTTAAGAATGGAGAAGTTAATTTCGTATACAAACACTTTCCATTGAACAGTATACATCCGTATGCTCAAAAAGCTGCGGAGGCTTCGGAGTGTGCTAACAGACAAGATATGTTCTGGGAATATCATGATACTCTATTTGCTAATCAAAATGCCTTAGATATTAATAGTTTAAAATCATATGCTGTTCAAGTCGGACTTAATACAGGAACATTCGATACTTGTTTGGATGGAAACGAAGCAAAGTCAGAAGTTTCAAAAGAGCTTGCCCAGGCAACAGCTGCTGGTGGTAGAGGAACACCTTATTTTGTGATAGTTAACAACAGAGATGGGAATACTCAAACAGTTTCTGGTGCTGTTCCATTTGCGCAATTAGAAGCGGCTATTAATTCGCTTCGTTAAATTTTAATTTTAAAAATGAGGCTTAATCAAAGAAGAATCCAGAGATTAAAGAATGCTAGTTTAAGAAAACCCTATATTTTTTCTTTTATTATTATATTTTTAATTTATATAGGAATAAATCTATGGATAAATCAAACATACACTTCTTTGGGTGTTCTCACTTCTTATGCTACATGGTTCTGGATTCCGACTATATTGTTCACTTTCTTATTAATTCCTTTTTTAGTTGCATTGACTATTAATCTTACAATTATCAAGTTTAAGGAAATGAAAACAGTTAAAGGAAGTGGGTTTACTGTTACAGGTATGTTTGGTGGGATTCTTAGTGGAGCTTGTCCTGGATGTTTTGTAGGACTTTTCCCTGCTTTTTTAGGATTATTTGGAATTACAGCTTCATTGAGTATTTTACCTTTGTATGGTTTAGAAATACAAATGGTTTCTGTGGTTCTATTGATCCTTGCAATAATTTTATTAACTAAAGATGTTATTTGTGAGGTGCCCATAAAGAAAAATGGTAAAAGAAATTAACAAAGAGAACAAAAGATATTATGAATGTAAAAAATGTGGGCTTTTATATAAAGATAAAAAGTGGGCTGGGAAGTGCGATGAATGGTGTAAAGAAAATTATTCCTGTAATATTGAAATAACTAAACATGCTATTAAAGCCAGTTAAAAATGTTAGATAAAATTTTGTTTTTACATCATGCAGTTGTCATGAATGATCCTGGAAGAGAAACTATATCTGCAGGGCTTGGACCTGTCCAGCAATATGGGATAATAATTATTGTCTTAATTATTATTGGAATTATTCTTTATTTTATTAGAAAGAAAAAGAATAAAAAATAAGTTTTCTTTAATTTTATATGCAATTCAGCAAAAAAGAAAAAAAGGATTTGTTTTATGCAGGTCTGATGATTTCATTAGCTTTTGCTATTCTTTTATCTGGCGGGTTAAGTGGATTTTTTAATACGGGTTTTTTAATTGTTTTTATAATTGCTTTTTTTACAGCAGGAATTGGTTTTCTGTTTCACGAAATGATGCATAAATATGTTGCACAGAATTATAGGTTGTTTGCTGAATTCCGAGCTTCTTATAAAATGTTATGGTTAGCTATATTATTTTCTTTTTTTGGTTTTATTATTGCTGCACCAGGAGCTGTTTTAATAAGAGGGGAAATTACAAAAGAGAAAAACGGGAAAATCTCACTGGCAGGCCCACTCACTAACCTTATCTTGGCCTTATTATTTTTAATTTTTATTTTAATTTTAAATCCTCTCGGAATTTTTGGAGCTTTTTTAAAATTTGGATTAACAATAAATTCCTTACTTGCAGCATTTAATATGATTCCTGCAATGCCTTTTGATGGGAAAAAAGTTTTTGATTGGAACAAAAATGTTTACTTTATTGTTATGGGCTTTAGCGTTGGGTTATTTATTTTAAGTTGGTTTATTTAAAATTAATTTAAAAGAAAAGTTATATAAACATAAAATTTAATTCTAAGTCATGGAAAATAAACAAGTAGGTTGGTTGGTTATTGGGATTGCAATAGTAATGGGATTTATTGTTTTAATTTTCAATCGTGCATTAAAAAACATAGTGGGAGAAACTTGTACTCATGGTGTTGAATGTACAATGTATAATACAATTGCTGTACAGACATGGATAAGTTTAGGTATAGTTGGTATTATCTTAGTAATTGGATTAGTTATAATGTACACAAAACCAAGAGAAAAAATTATTATTAGAAAAATTAAAGAGAGAAAAAAGAAGCTAGATACAAGTAAGTTAGACAGGGACGAAAAAAGTGTTATTAATTTATTGTTAAAGGAAAATAAAGCTATGTTTCAATCAACACTTATGGAAAAGCTTAAGATTGGCAAAGTAAAAACAACACGTCTTCTTGATAAACTCGAGGCGAAGCAGTTGATTGAAAGAAAAAGACGTGGAATGAATAATATTGTTGTTTTGAGGGATTGAAAGTGATTCCCGGTCGGGGTGTTTACCATTTTGGCACAAAACGAGGGCTATAGATTTATATTGTATTATTACATATAATTACATATGGAAATTTCACGTTCAATTATAAAAAAATGTTATGAACATGGCATAAAAACTTATCCTGAGGAAGCCTGTGGTCTGATTAGCGGGCCTGCTTATGGAGATCGTTTAGAAACAGTCCATCAAATGCAGAATTTGATGAGCAAATGCCACGAACTAAACCCTAAACAGTTTCTGAGGACCAATCTCAATGGTTTCATGATTGATCCTAAAGAGCAAATTGAATTAGAAGAACGATTACAGCAAGAAAGTCATAGGACTAAAATAATTTATCATTCTCACCCGAATAAAGGAGCTTATTTTTCTGAAACTGATAAAGCAATTGTACTTTTGGATGGAGAACCAGTTTATTCTGGGATTCATTATTTAGTTTGTGGGATCAAAGATGGGAAGCCCAATGGTGCTATTCTTGCTGTATTCAATCCCAAAACAAAAGATTTTGATATTGAATGTGTTGAATAAACAGAGGGTATCACTATCTTAGAAACTTTGGGCGTTGAACTTTTTAAGGGAAGATTAAGCTAAAGAAACCGTAGGTGTCTTAGCGAAACTAGTTTCACAAAAGCATTTATATACCAGACTTTTCTAAAATTATTAGAATGACAACACTGGAAATAAAAAAGAAAGATTTGGAACTTATTGTTCAGATTGTAGCAATAGTGGTCCTTGTTGGACTATTAATGTTTAGCTTAGGAAAAAATTCTGGAGGAACTACAGGGGCAGTTATTGGAACAGTTTCTGCTTCAGAAATAATTCCTACAGGAATTCCTAATGTATATGGTCAAGAGTTAAGTATTAGCTATGATGGGGTAAGTCCTAATAATAAGCAGTTAGCAGACCAGACAATTTCTGTTCTTTCTAATATTGACAAGAGTGAAACTCTTAAGGGTGCTAATTTACAGAGATATATAGATATATTATACAACATGGAAGGAGGAATGTCTTGTGAATTCTGTTGCGGGGCTAAATCTATTATATTTGAAGATGGTTCTTCAGCATGCGGATGTGCTCACAGTTATGCTATGAGGGGTTTAGCAAAATATCTAATAAAATTCCATGGAAGTGAAGTTACAGATCAACAAATACTTGAAGAAGTTGGAAAGTGGAAAGTATTGTTCTTTCCGGGAATACATGAAGGAAAAGCAGAAGTATTGAAAAGTCAAGGCATTGAACTAAATTACATCAATCTAGCAAGTAATAAATACAGGGGAATTGAAGAAGGACAGGCAAGCGGAGGCATGGTCGGAGGTTGTTAAAATGAAAATAAATAGAAGTACTTTATTGTGGATTGTGATTGCTGTATTAGCAATTTTAGTGATTTATGTGGTATTTTTCCAAGGGGGAGGATCAACAAGTTCCAGTGCTGTAGCATCTGCAACACAAGCTGCTAGCCAACAAGCTGCAAGTTCTGGTGGAATGGTTGGTGGCTGCTAAAATAAAAAATGAATAAAAGTTTGTTAGCAGTAATTATAGTAATAGTAGCTTTGGGAGGAGCTTTCTTAGTATTAACAGGCAATATTGTAAATGAAAATAAAGGTGTAAAAGCTATTGTCTATAAATCTGCTAGTTGTGGGTGTTGTGAAATTCATGCAAATTACTTAAAATCTAAAGGGTTTGATGTTGATAAAAAAAATGTTCAAGATACTTCTTCAATTAAAAATCAATATGGAGTTCCTTCTGGTCTACAAAGTTGTCATACAACCATAATTGGAGATTATTTTGTGGAAGGTCACATGCCAATAGAAGCTATAGAAAAACTTCTTTCTGAAAGACCAGATATTGCAGGCATTGCAATGCCAGGTATGCCTTCTGGCTCTCCCGGAATGCCAGGAACCAAGTACAGTGATTTTGTAATTTACTCTATCGATCATGATGGAGGATACAGCGAATTTATGAGAATATGAGAAGTAAATTAATATTTTTAATACCTATAATAACAATTTTCTTAATTGATACAATATCTGCTCACTGCCCTTTATGCACTGTGGGGGCAGGGGCTGCTGCTGCGGGAGCTGTTTGGCTTGGTGTTAGTAAAGTAGTTGTTGCTTTATTTATGGGAGCTTTTGCTATGTCTATGGGAATGTGGTTTGCACGTGTTTTAGATAAAAAAAAGAGGTTTATTCCATTTCAATATAGTTTAATTGTTATTATTGTATTTGTATTAACTGTCTGGCCTTTAATGCCTATTTTTAAAGCAATAGGACCATTATATCTTTCATTTGTAGGAGAATATGGAATAACATATGCTATTAATTACTCTTTAATTTCAAGTTTGTTTGGAGGAGGAATTGTTTTAGTATCTCCAACAACCAGTAAAAAAATAACTAAATTAAGGAAAGGAAAAATAATAGCTTTTCAAGGAATGATTTTAACTTTTGTATTGTTACTAATAGTAGCAACACTTATTCAGCTTTTAATCTAAAATGGAAGCTTTATTCAATGTGTTGCTTGGAATAATTGCTGTATTCTTTGTATTTCTAATTATAAAACAGCTTTTACCTAAAAAGTCCAGAGAAAAAATGTGTGTTATTTGTCTATCTGTGAGTTTAACATGGATTTTTCTGCTGATATTATATTTTTTTAATGTTTTCAATAATATTATTTTAATTGCTTTGCTTATGGGGCAAAGCGTTGTAGGATTTTTCTACTTCATCGAAAGCAAAGCTTCTCAAAAGTTTAAAATCTTCAGATTACCTTTTCTATTAACCTTAACTGCAATAGCTTATTTTCTAATAACTAAAGAGATAAATCTTAAAAGTCTGTTATTAATTATTATATTATGGATTTTGTTTGTTTTTGTTTATCTCTACAGAAATAATCCACATATCAAAGGCTTTGTAAAGAAATTAATTGAATGTTGTAAAAGATGGTGAAAAGGAGTAAAAAGAAATGAAAAAAATAGTATTGATATTAATGGTATTTGTTTTGTTAACTAGTGTAATGAATTTTGTAGTAGCACATACTGGTGAGGATGATTCTGCGCATCATTCTATGATGGGAGGAACCTATGGTTGGTGGATGATGGGTATTTTTGGATGGATTTTTATGGTTCTAATAATTGTAGCTTTAGTTTTGTTAATCATATGGTTAATTAAACAAATACAAGAACCAAAGAGGAGAAGAAAATGAGTTTACTTAAAAAGAAATGTGAATATTGTGGTAAGAAAGTTGAAAAAGGAAAAGAAGTATCCAAAGATGTAAAAGTTCCTGGTCTTATCGGGACGAGAGAAAAAGCTTTTTGTTGTTCAAAGCATGCAAATAAATATGAAAAAGAACTGGAAGAATATTTAAAAAAACCAAAAAGTGGAGGGGGTTGTTGCGGATGAAAAAAGTTGAAATAAGTATAGAAGGTATGACTTGTGGTGGTTGCACTAAAAGAGTTGAAGAATCACTTTCTGAAATAGAAGGAGCAGAAAATATTCTGGTTTCACTAAGAAAAAACAAGGCATTTTTAGAAGTTCCAAATGATGTTAGTGAAAGTCTGCTGAAATATAAAGTAAAAGAAGCTGGGTATGAAGCAATTAAAATTAAATAAATAAGATGAAAGGAGGTGAAAAAACATGAAAAAAGAAAAATGTGGAAATTTAAGTCCTAAAGCACTTGCAATAGCTGTCGGTGTGTTGTGGGGAGCATATGTGTTCTTATTAGGCTTAGTGTTAACAGCTTTTCCAAATACAAAGTTTTTCTGGGTTAGTCAAGAATTTTTAGGAATATTATCAACATTATATCCAGGATATGCAGCAACAGTTTTAGGTAGCTTTATAGGTCTATTTTGGGCATTAATATGTGGAGCACTTGGTGGAGCAATAATCGCTTGGTTGCATAATTGGGCATTGGAAAAACATTGTAAATAAATTAAAAGAAAATGAACATACTCAAAAAGAAATGCGAATATTGTGGTAAGAAAGTTGAAAAAGGTATAGAAGATATTGATTATTTGACAAACAAAAATATTTTAGGGTCTAAAGAATTAAAACAATTACAAGAAGCAGAATAAAAAAATAAAAATGGAATTAGAAAAATTTACAGATGGATTTTATATCAAACACACTTATAAATTAGAAAAATTTATAATTATAAATAAACAATTTTTATTAAGAGGTTAAAAATGAATTTTTTTAATGGTGAGCCATTTGAAGAGATTATGAGAGAATTTTTTGATTCTAATTTTCAGGAGAGAGAGGAAGAAGAAACAATTATAGAAGGCGAGGAAGAAGATAGAGTTATTGATTTTGTAGAGGATGATAATAAAGTTTATCTTGTTTTTGAATTGCCAGGATATAATGAAAAAGACGTGGTTGTTGCGATAAAGAATAGAGAACTGGAAATTAGAGCGCAAAAACTGGGGAAAGATATGCAAGACTATCTTGTGCAAAAACTTAAGGGAGGTCTTATTATTAAAAAAACCCTGCCTAAATTCATTAACTCAAAAAAATTTTCTCATACAATTAAAAATGGAATTTTGGAAATTACTTTTAATAAGAAAAAATGAGATCAGATAAATCAAAAACTCTTGAGTTAGAGCTGGCTGAATCATTACAGGAAGATATAGACAAAGGAATAGCCAGAATTCCCTCAACTGTTATGAAATCACTTGGATTAGTTTCAGGTGATATAATTGAAGTTAAAGGAAAATCTTTAACTGTTGTGAAAGTTATGCGCTCAATTGAAAATAACCGGGATAAGGATATCATTAGATTAGATGGAACAACACGTACAAACATAGGTGCTTCTATAGGAGATAAATTAAATATTAGTCCTGTTAAAATATTAGAAGCAAAAAGTATAACCCTTGCCCCATTACAAGAAATCAGATTTAGTGATGACCCAACAGAATATTTTCACACAAAGTTATTACATAAGCCCTTGGTTTTAAATCAGAAAACAGTGATTGATGTTTTTGGAACAAGATTGGCCTATGTTATATCAAAAACAACTCCTAAGGGGGCAGTTATTGTAACTCCTTTAACTAGGATAATTGTTTCAGATATTCCTTATTCTGGAGATTTGAAAGCAATAGGAATTACATATGAAGATATTGGGGGTTTGAAAAATGAAGTTGAGCTAGTTAGAGAAATGGTTGAATTACCTATGAAGCATCCAGAGGTTTTTGAAAAATTGGGGATTGGAGCTCCGAAAGGTGTTTTACTTACAGGACCTCCTGGAACAGGTAAAACCCTTCTTGCTAAGGCAATTGCAACTGAAACTGATTCTGCATTTTTTTCTATTGCAGGTCCAGAAATCATGAGTAAGTATTTTGGAGAATCAGAAAAACATATTAGAGATGTATTTGAACAAGCTGAGAAAAATGCTCCTGCAATTATATTTATTGATGAAATAGATTCTATTGCTCCGAAGAGGGGGGAGGGGCTTGATCAAACTGAAAAGAGAGTTGTTGCTCAACTTTTAACTTTAATGGATGGTTTAAAATCAAGAGGCCAAGTAGTGGTAATTGCTGCTACTAATCGCCCTGATGATATTGATGAAGCTTTACGCAGACCTGGAAGATTTGATAGAGAGATAAAAATAAGTCCTCCAGATGAAACAGGAAGAAAAGAGATGCTCCAAATTCATACTAGAGGAATGCCTTTAGAAAAGGATGTTGATTTTGATGAGATAGCAAGAAAAACAATTGGATATACTGGAGCAGATATTGAGGTTTTATGTAAAGAAGCTGGATTAAAGGCTGTTAAACCTTATTTTTCTGAATTAAAAAAATTAGAAGAAAAAGTTCCAACCCAAATTTTAGATAAAATAAAAGTTAAAAGACAACATTTTGTAGATGCTATAAAACAAATTGAACCTTCTGCAATGAGAGAGATCCTGATTAACAAACCCCATGTTAACTGGAGTGATATTGGAGGTTTAGAAAAAGCAAAAGAAAAACTAAGGGAATTAGTAGAACTGCCTTTGATAAGACCAGATCTATTTTCAAAAGCAGGGATAAAGCCTTCTAAGGGAGTCCTTATTTCAGGTCCTCCTGGAACAGGAAAAACTCTTTTGGCAAAAGCTGTTGCAACAGAATCTAATGCAAATTTTATTTCTGTTAAGGGCCCTGAATTTATCAGTAAATGGGTTGGTGAAAGTGAAAAGCATGTCAGAAATATTTTTAAGAAAGCAAGACAAATTGCCCCTACGATTATATTTTTCGATGAATTTGACAGCATTTCAAAACAAAGGGGCATGTCAATAGGAGATTCTACTGAAAGAGTAGTAAACCAGCTGCTCACAGAACTTGATGGAATTGAAGAACTTGAAAAAGTTATTGTTATAGCTGCAACAAATAGGAAAGATTTGATTGACCCTGCATTATTAAGGCCTGGAAGATTTGATTCAATAATTGAATTGCCAATTCCTGATAAGAAAGCAAGACAGGCAATCTTTAGGGTTCATACAAAAAACATGCCTTTAGAAAAAAATGTTAAACTTTCAGATTATGTAAATAAAACAGATGGCTGGACTGGAGCAGATATTGAGTCAATGTCTAGAAATGCAGGTATTAATGCAATTAAAAGATTTTATAAAGGTAGAAAGACAAAAAACTTACTAAAAATAAATAAAGAAGATTTTAATAAAGCTATAAAAGATGTTGCTGAATCTATTGGAAAGGAAGTTAATAGGGAAAAATCTAATAAAGAAAAAAAGAAAAATTCTTAATAATTTATATGAAATGGTAAAAAATATCAAATATCTTCATCAGATTTCAATGTGGCTCATTATAATTGGTTCTCTAATACTTTTCTTTTTATCTTTTTTATGGTATGTAAAAGGGAATATGATTATGAGTTTTGGTATGATGATTATGGGGGGAATAGCATTATCAAATTTTTATCTTCATTGGAAAAGAATGAAAAAAGAAAATTAAAATGGGATGTTGTTCAAAAAATAATAGGAACTCTGAAAATATAAATATTGTTAAATATGATAATGAAACTCAGGATAAAAAGAAAACACCCTGGTTAATAGGGATAGTTTTGTTAATAGTATTTATGTTATTAATATTTAGTGCATTACATTAAAAAAATGAAAAATCTTTTTAAAAAAATAAGACATAATCATTGGTTATTGATGATTATTTGCTGTGCGGTTCCTTTAATCTTATTAATTATAGCAATTTATATTTTTGGTTTAAGCAAGAGTTATTGGATATGGGGTATAATTTTACTTTGCCCAATTTTGCATTATTTTATGATGAAAGACATTCATAAAAAACATACGAGATGATGAAAAAAATAAAAATAACCATTGAAGGAATGCATTGTGCGTCTTGCTCTACAAATATAGAAAAAAGTTTGAAAAAAGTTAAAGGTGTAAGAAGTGCAAAAGTCAATCTAATGATGAAAAAAGGTTTTGTTGAAACAGAAAATCATGTTTCTGAAAAAGAACTGAAAAAAGCTGTTTCAGATGTTGGTAATTACAAAGCGACAAAGATTGAGATTGAAAATGAGATTGAACATAAGCATCATGAACATGAGGAACATGACCATAAAGGCCCTGTTGAGGATAAGGAAATAAAATCCTGGAAAAAAAAGATGGTCTGGGCTTGGGCAATTACAATACCAATTGCTTTCATTATGTTTTCTGAAAGATTATTTGGATTAAAATTATTTGAGCCAGATTTTCTGACCCTTGTTCTTTTGGTCTTGGCTTTTCCAGTTATTTTTATTATTGGATTTAGCACGCTCAGAGGAGGAGCGAAAGGATTTTTAAGTCTATATTTTAATATGGACTCACTAATAGCTCTAGGAACAGTCGTAGCTTACTTAACCGGCATATTTAGTTTTTTCATAAATATCTTAGATTATTCAGGTATTTCTTCTATGATTATGGCTTTTTTTATAACTGGGAAGTATATAGAAACAAAGTCAAGGGGGCAAGCAGGACAGGAAATAAAAAAACTCTTAGAATTAGGTGCTAAAAAAGCTGTTGTAATAAGGGGAAAAAAGGAAATAGAAATTCCTATTTCAGATGTAGAAATTGGAGATGTTATAATTGTAAAACCAGGAGAGAAGATTCCGACAGATGGAATTATTGTCAGGGGAGAAAGTGCTGTAGATGAATCCATGGTTACCGGGGAAAGTCTACCAATAGACAAAACAAAAGGGGATAATGTTATCGGCTCAACAATAAACCAGGATGGTATTTTGTATATAAAAGCCACAAAGATTGGAAAAGATACTTTTTTAGCGCATATCATTAAACTCGTTGAAAATGCTCAGGGAACAAAGGTTCCAATACAAAAACTTGCAGATAAGATTACAAACATATTTGTTCCGGCAATCCTTGTCATAGCGATTTTAACATTTTCTTTTTGGTTATATTTTAGTGGAGATTTGAGCAGAGCAGTTGGGGTTGCAGTTGCAGTCTTAGTTATAGCATGTCCGTGTGCTTTAGGGTTAGCCACACCAACAGCCTTGATGGTGGGTTCTGGAATGGGTGCAAAGAGA
>SDBV01005153.1_pt1 | contig 18523 bp, 13 predicted proteins | sample 2277081 | NCBI WGS metagenome assembly SDBV01 (sample SAMN10402039, study PRJNA504765) | marine sediment metagenome | isolation source: marine sediment core GS10_PC15, 223 cmbsf | place: Arctic Ocean: Southern Knipovich Ridge | collected 2010 | reverse complement strand
AGTCTTTGATTGCAGCCCGCCAGGAGAAGTCGACTCCGATCATGAAGAGCGAGGCTCTGCATATTCAAACGCCCATCATTCGGGACGCTGAAGTTGAAGCGGCACTCGGAAAGATCGTGTGGCTGAAAATGGAGTGCCTGCAACCCACCGGTTCTTTCAAAATCAGGGGTATTGGCCTTCTCTGCCAGGAGCTGAAATCTGCAGGCTGCACACGATTCGTTTCTTCATCAGGAGGCAACGCTGGTTACGCTGTGGCTTATGCGGGGCGTGAGTTGTCATTGCCGGTGTTGGTTGTGGTGCCATCGACCACGTCCGATTCGACTCGCCATAAGCTCGCCTTGATGGGTGCCGAAGTCCAAGTGATCGGGGACGTCTGGGACGAAGCGGATGTCGAGGCTCGGAAAATTGCGCTTGAAAAAGATGTTGCCTACATCCCGCCCTTCGATCATCCGACGTTGTGGCGTGGACACAGCACACTGATTGACGAGGTTGTCGAGAGTCACGGCAAACCCGACCTGGTTATCGTCACGGTCGGTGGCGGGGGTTTGCTTTGCGGCGTGCTTGAGGGGATGCATCGATCTGGCTGGTCCGATGTCCCAGTGATGGCGGTTGAAACCATAGGGGCAGAATCGCTGCACGCCGCTATGTCGGCGGGGGAAGCGGTTTTGCTTCCAGAAATTACTTCCATTGCTACGTGTCTGGGTGCGCGTCGGGTAGCCGATGCCGCGCTCGATTGGACTGGAAAACATCCCGTTCGGTCGGTTGTCGTTTCGGATGAGTCGGCCGTTAGCGGATGCCTGGAGTTTGCGAACCGTCATCGAATTTTGGTTGAACCTGCGTGTGGTGCGGGGCTGTCATTGATATACGAAAAGGCGGAATGTCTCTCAGATGCGCAGCGGATTCTCGTCGTGGTATGTGGCGGTATCGGTGTAGATTTTGATCAGCTGAACAGTTGGGCCACCCAGTTGATCGATTGATTCTCCGATTTCAAATTTCGAATAAAGCTAGTTTGGTTGTGGATTTATGAATACGACTGGCCAAGCAGAGATCATTACAGAAATCATCGCACAGATCAAAAGCTATGGGGCAATGTCAGCCGGGATCGCTCGTGTTGCTGATTTGAAGGCAGCCCCATCGTATCCTGTTTATGATAAGAACCCATACTATGCCGGCTACGCGGGCATCGCGGATTGGCCTGATCAAGCTAAATCGGTGCTGGTTTACAGCTATGCCCATGAACAGTCCAAGCCCGAGCTGGATTGGGAAGCCAAAATTCCGGGGACTACGCTGGGAAACAGCGAATTGATTCGTATCCAAAAAGAGATCAAGAAATGGCTGCAAGAAGCGCTGGGGATAAAAGCCATCGCTTTGCCTTATAAAATCGAGAAGGGTGGCATCTTCTTGAAAGACTGTGGTGTGCTGGGAGGGATTGGCGTGATTGGCAAGAACAATCTGCTGATTACGCCAGAGCTTGGCCCACGAGTTCGGCTTCGTGCCTTGTTCTTGGATGTCGAGTTAGCACCCACTAGCTTGCCTGGATTTGATCCTTGTGCCACTTGTGATAGGCCTTGTCTTCGCGCTTGTCCGAAAGATGCTTTTCGAGATGGGCATTATCGGCGCGATCATTGCCATCTCGAAATGGAGAAAAACAGGAATAACCCGGTTGTAGTGGATCCAAAGTCAGGGGTTCTTTTTATTAAATTTTGTCGGTCTTGCGAGCTTTCTTGCCCTGTAGGGAGAGGCAATTGAAGCCGCAAGTTTCCCGCGTCCGATCACTAGAATTCTGCCATGTAGCGAGGCAGGTCGCCCGTGTGGCAGCAGCTAGCGTCTCTCGAACACGATGTCCCGCTCTGAGCCTGAGCTCAGGCCGAACCCGGTGACGGCGCCGGCACGGTTGCGATCGAACTCCAGGCTCGCCGGCTGTGGTCCCGACGCATCCAATCCCTGATCGCGGAACCTGATCTCGAACTGATCATCGGCCACTGGCACGACATTGAGCGGTGGCTCCTGTTCGATGCGCACCACGAGGCCGCCGTCGGCGACCGCAAAACGGTAGGTGGCGTCGAGTTCGGAAGCGAAGAACGCACCGGCAAACTCCGCCAATTGGTCGTCTGTCAGGATTCGCGACTCGGACGGCGCGTCGGCGGCCTGCTGGTCGGCCGCCGGGTCGTCGTCACCCTCCTTGGGCCCAAGCTGGTCGGCCAGGTAGTGGTCGGCGACCCGCTGCGCCAGGTTTTCAGGCTTGGCGGAGCCGGCGTTGCAGGAGATTGCGATCGACAGGCCGGGGTCCACGAACCGTACGAGCTGCGTGCGGAACCCCCAGGAGCTGCCGCTATGCCCCACCGTGCGCAGGCCGCGATACCCAGAAAGCCGAATGCCCTGGGCGTAGCCGATCGGATCGCCGTTGTTGAGGTGCCCCTCGGTGAGCATTAGCGGATGAATGGCGGGCGGCTCGTCGCCGTGCAGGTAGTCGTCCCAGCGCAGCAGGTCCTCCATTGTCGTGTACAGCTGCCCGTCTCCGGCGACGTCGAAGTTGTAGTTGTGCACGATGCGCAGGCGGCCCTCGTCGTCGCGCGCGTAGCCGGTGGCGCGCCGCGGGATGATCGCCTCGAGGTTCTCGTACATGAAGCTGCCTTCCATCTCCAGCGGATCGAAGATGCGCTCTTGCGCCATCTCGCCCAACGACTTGCCGTTGGCGCGCTCGAGAACCTGCGCCAGCAGCATGTAGGCGGTGTTGCTGTACTGATAGCGATCACCGGGCGGAAAGATCAGGGCGCGCTGCCGCGACATCATCGCCAGGATCTGGGCGTGCGAGATCGGGAAATAGTCGCCGCGCCCGGCGAGCGGAAACAGGTTTAGATAGTCGCGCAGACCGCTGGTGTGGTGGAGCATGTGCCGCAGGGTGATCGGCCACTCGTACTCGGGTAGCTCCGGTAGCCACTTGCGGACGTTGTCGTCGAGCGACAGTTTTTTTTCCAAAGCCAGCATGCTGAGGCTGGCGGCGTTGAACTGCTTGGTTACCGAGCCGATGTCGAAAACCGTCTGCGGCGTGATGGGAATGTCGTAGTCGAGGTTGGCGTAACCGTAGCCGCGCGAGTACACCAGGTCGCCGTCTTGCGCCACGCCGAGCGCGCAACCCGGCGATCCCGGTTGATCCCATGACGCGAACACGGCATCGACCGCGGCGTTGTCGGCCCCGGTCTCCACACCGCGATGCGGGTCGTCCTGGTTGGCGCAGCCGACAGCGAACGCCAGGATGGATACGAGAGCTGCGAAGCGACGGCGGGTAATCATTGGCTCCTCGATCAATACCAGTCGAGCACAACCTTGCCCGATTTTCCGGAGCGCATGATCTCGAAGCCCTGCTCATAGGCGTCGACCGGAAAGTGGTGGGTGAGCACCGGAGTTACGTCGAGTCCGCTCTGAAGCATGGCGGTCATTTTGTACCAGGTCTCGAACATCTCGCGCCCGTAGATGCCCTTGAGGATCAGGCCCTTGAAGATCACCTGGTTCCAATCGATCGACACCTCGGCCGGCGGGATACCCAAGATGGCCACGCGCCCCCCGTGGTTCATGGAAGCCAGCAGATCGCGGAAAGCCTTGCCGTTGCCGCTCATCTCGAGGCCGACGTCGAAGCCCTCGGTCATGCCCAGATCCTTCATCGTCGACTCGATGGATTGCTCGCCCACGTTGATGGCGCGCGACGCGCCCATCCTCGTCGCGAGTTCGAGGCGGTAGTCATTGACGTCCGTGACGACTACGTGCCGCGCGCCAACGTGCTGCGCGATCGCGCACGCCATCAGGCCGATGGGTCCAGCGCCCGTAATCAGGACGTCTTCGCCGACGAGATCGAAAGACAGCGCCGTGTGCGTCGCGTTGCCCAGGGGATCGAAGAGCGAGGCGACATCGTCCGAGATCGAGTCGGGGAGTTTGAACGCATTGCTGGCCGGGATGACCAGGTGCTCGGCAAAGCAGCCGGTCCGATTGACGCCGACGCTGCTGCTGTTGCGGCACAGGTGGCGTTTGCCGGCTCGGCAGTTGCGGCAGTGGCCACAGGTCACGTGGCCTTCGCCGGAGACGCGGTCGCCGATGGAGAATCCGGCGACGTGGCTACCCACTTCGACGATCACACCCACGAACTCGTGGCCGACGATCATTGGGACAGGAATGGTCTTCTGCGCCCAGTCGTCCCAGTCGTAGATGTGGATGTCGGTGCCGCAAATCGCGGTCTTGCGGATCTCGATGCGAACGTCGTTCGGGCCGGCCTCGGGGGCCGGCTGCTCCTGCATCCAGATGCCCGGCTCGGCCTTGGCCTTGACCAGCGCCTTCACGAGATCACCCCCATCTCCCTTCCCACCTTTTCGAACGCGGCAACCGCCCGGTCGATGTGCTCGGGCTCGTGCGCGGCCGACATCTGCGTGCGAATCCGAGCCTGACTCTCGGGTACCACCGGATACGAAAAACCGATGACGTAGATGCCCTCCGCGAGCATGCGGTCGGCCATCTCAGAGGCCTTTCGAGCGTCGCCGATCATCACCGGAATGATGGGGTGGTGGCCCGGCAGCAGGTCGAATCCCAGCTGCTGCATGCCCGCGCGGAAGCGAGTGCCGTTGTCGCGCAGCTTCTCTCGCAGCTCGTCGCTCTCAAGCAGGTCGAGCACCGCCAGTGACGTGCTGGCGATGACCGGCGCGAGCGAATTCGAAAACAGATAGGGCCGGCTGCGCTGGCGCAAGATGTCCACGATCGGTTGGCGGGTCGCGGTGTAGCCGCCAGAGGCGCCACCGAGCGCCTTGCCCAGCGTGCCGGTGATGATGTCGACGCGCCCCAGCACGTCGCAGTACTCGGGCGTGCCTCGCCCGTTGCTACCGATGAAACCGACCGCGTGTGAGTCGTCCACCATGACGAGCGCCTGGTACTGATCTGCGAGATCGCAGATGCCCCTCAGGTTGGCGATGTAGCCATCCATCGAAAAGACGCCGTCTGTGGCGATGATGCGGAAGCGCGCGTCCTTCGCTTCCGCCAGCTTCGCCTCCAGATCCGCCATGTCGCTGTTCGCGTAACGAAACCGCTTGGCCTTGCACAACCGGATGCCGTCGATGATCGACGCGTGGTTGAGCGCGTCGCTGATTACCGCGTCCTCGGGTCCGAGCAGCGTCTCGAACAGGCCGCCGTTGGCGTCCCAACACGACGAGTACAAGATGCTGTCCTCCGTGCCGAGGAACTGGCTGATGCGCCGCTCGAGCGCCTTGTGCACCCCCTGTGTGCCACAGATGAAGCGCACTGACGACGTGCCGTAGCCGTGCTCGGCAATGGCATTTTGCGCCGCCGCGACGACCTTCGGGTGGTTCGACAAGCCGAGGTAGTTGTTGGCGCAGAAGTTGACGACCTCGGCGCCGCCCTGCACGCGGATGGCGGCCTGCTGCGGCGAGACGATGACCCGCTCTTCTTTGAACAGACCCGCGTCGCGGATGGACGCGAGCTCACTCTCGAGATGCTGGAAGATGCGCGAATCAGCCACGGTTTCCCCCATTACAGCAACACGCCTCCATCTCTGGGAGAGAGCCAGAACCGATCATCGCCCAGGCGCAGGGACCGGCTCGCACCAGTGTAGAAGGGCCGTAATGGGCGGCTGCGAATCGATCCTCCAGCCACTTGGTTTTTCGGGTCATTCGAGCGATTCCCATTGAATGGGTTCCGGATCGAGGATAGCGTTGCTTCAGGCGCGCTCGAGATCGAATTGCAAGTTTTGGAACTTCCATGTCTACCTCTGACAAGTCAGAACTAAGTCGCTCTCTGCGCCTGCTTTCTCCAAAGAGAAACACGACCCAAGCGCGCAATATCGATGATCTGATTGCCGAACAGCAAACCCATTTCGGCATCGATCCCTCCACACCCTTTGGAAAATCGCTCAGCCAGATCGTGCGCGGGCTCTACGAGAGTCAGGCGGGCATCGATGATCTCTGGAAGATCACGATAGAATCCATCGCGACGCTCGAGACCAAGGATCGCATCGCTCGATTCAACGCCAAGAAGTTTCTTTCGTTCCAGTTGGCGAAACTCATCGACACACTCCAGAACCCGTTTCGCAAGAGTTACCAGTCGTTGAATTATTCGCCGGGCACGCTTGCCGCCAAGGGGCCTTACCCGATCTTCGACAACGTCACCGCGCTCTTCTCGGCTACTCCGGTCATTGCGCGCACGGCCACCTATATCTACGCATGCGCCGAGTGGATCGAGGACGCGTTCAAGGGCCAGGAACTACTTCTCGAAATCTACTCCCGCCTGATGAATCCGACTTCCACCTCCCTCGCCAACCAGATCGTGGATCTCGAGTGCGGGTCCTATGCCGACCAATACTTTGCCTGGAACTTCGGCAGCGGAATGGCCGCCATCGACTGCACGCTCGCTCACCTGTTGGGGTACGAGGATGTCCTCATTACGAGCCGCAACATCTATGGCGGCGCCTATCAGCTCATACACGACTGGTACGCGAAACCCTCCAATCTGAACATCGCCGTCGAATCCTTTGACGGCCACCGCGCCAACGATCTGGAACAGTGCCTGACCCGTGCAGAACAAGATTACCGCGACCGATTGAAGGATGGCCGCAAGATCTACCTGTATCTAGAGTCTCCCAGCAATCCCCACGGTGATTTTCTCGATGTTCCCGCGATGTGCAGGCTCGCTCATCGACGGGGCGTTCGCGTCGTTCTGGACGCGACCGTCGGCACTCCGTTCCTCTGCAAACCCCTGCAGCGTCAGGACCCCGCGGAAAGGCCCGATTTCGTGCTTCATAGCTACACCAAAGATCTGACCGGGACGGGATCCGCAATCGCGGGTGTCGCCATCGGACGCAATGAAGACATGTTCAGCCCCAAGGGATCGAGCGCCAATGGGATTTCCTGGGAAAACACGATGTTTTGGAACGTGTATTACATCAAGGGTGCGTTTCTCAACGCCGACGCCGCCTTTGAGGTGATCCAGGGTATGCGAACCCTCGAAATGCGGATGTTGCCCAAGTGTCTCAACACCCTGATCCTCGCACGCTTCCTCGATGCGCATCCCCGCATACAGGTCCGTTCCAGTGCTCTTGCCAAAGATCCCAATTTCGACCTGCGCGAAGAGTTGGCTTATCTCCAGCTCCCCGCGCCCCTCATGACGATTCGATTCCAGGATGTCGATCGCGATGCCTTCCAGCGGTTCTTCGACTCTTTGTCGCCCACTTTTGGACACATGATCAGCCTGGGCCAATCCAACACCATCGTCAACTGTCCCGCGTTGACCACGCATTCCGAGATGGACGAGGACGCCTTGCGGCAGGCGGGTATCGATCCGACCACGATTCGGATCGCCCTCGGCGACGAGGATGCTCGGGATTTGATCGTTCATTTCGTAGAAGCAGCGCGGCTGATGCTCGACCCCGGTCATCCCGGGTTCTCCGACGGCTTCATGTCCGTTGAAGAAATCAATGCGCTGATCGAAGGGGCTTCGATGGATGTGCAGAGCAAGTCCGTACAGAGCAAGTTGATACCCGTCAGCGTTCAATAGCGCGATCACGATCACCGAAACACCCGAAGTCATCCCGACTCCGGGCGCTCCACCATGGGTAGCGGGGGACAAGGGTTCACGAGGAACAACCCTCTGGATCCGAGGGCCCAGGCTCGCCGCCGTTGGGTTCGAGCCCCGCCCGCCCAGTACATCAGCTACGAGATCACCACGCAGTGGCTCGCATCGCTGAGTCTTACGCTGGCCCTGCTCGAACTCAGCGGGGTCGGGTTGGTCTGGCTGGTATTCTATCCCCCCGCCGTCTACCGGCGCTGGATCAACCGAGCGGTGATCCATCACGCGCGCGCCGCCTGAGCTAATTACTGCCCAGAGCAGAGTCTCGTTTTGCGCTCGCCGCGGTGGTGGTCGAGCGGGATTGCTTCGCGCGGGGTCGAAGGTGAACGAGCAAGGCGGCGTCGCGAACATCGTCGAAGCGCTCGGCCTCGCGCCGAGCGGGGAACTCGTCGCGATCGTGGGCGGCGGGGGCAAGAGTAGCTTGATGTTCGCGCTCGCTCGTCACTGGACGGGCCGCGGCGTGATGACGACCACGACGCGAATCTTCTCCGAACAGATGAGAAGCGCGGCGGAAGTCTGCACGCTGGCCGATGCAGGCTGGCGGGCGCGGCTCGACGCGTTCGAGACGGGTCTGTTGGTGGTCGGGCGCGTCGAGGGGGAGCGCGCCGTGGGTGTGCGGCCCGAGCTGCCCGCGGAGATGCTCGCGCATCCGCGCGTCGATTGGGTGGTCGTCGAGGCCGACGGCTCGCGGATGCTGCCCGTCAAGGCGCCAGCAGCGCACGAACCCGTAATTCCCATCGGCACGACGTTGCTCGTGCCCGTCGTTGGCATCGATGCGCTCTCAAAACCGATTGCTGAAATCGCGCATCGACCCGAGCGGGTGAGCGCGATTGCGGGGCTCTCGGTCGAAGACACCCTGACGCCCGCTGCGCTCGCGCATCTGCTCACTTCGCCCGAAGGCGGGTTGAAGGGCGCCGCATCGGCGGGGCGTGCAGCGGTCCTGATCAACAAGGTGGGGTCCGCGTCCGAGTTCGCGATCGCCCGAGAAGTCGCAGAACGGATCCTTCTCGAGGCTGCGGTCGAACGCGTCGCGGTGGGTGCGCTGCTTGGCGATGAGGGCGCGGGCTGGTCGATCTGCACGCGCTGAACCTTTGGCACCGAGTTGAGGACCGACACCGAACGGTGATCAAGCTGTTGGCTCAGGCGTCTTCTTCGCCCGCGATGAACGCTTCGAGCATCTCGTAGGCTTCGGTGTCCGGAAACTGTTCGGGTGGGTGCTTCATCAGGTAGGCGGACGCGGATCGAATGACGCCGCCCTGTCCGCGCTGGCTCGCGAGCTTCGCGCAGCGGATCGCGTCGATTGCGCAACCCGCCGAGTTCGGCGAGTCGTCCACCGACAGCCGCAGCTCGAGGTTCATCGGAACGTCTCCGAAGAGTTTTCCCTCCATGCGCAGGAAGCAGATCTTGTTGTCGTTTTGCCAGGGCACGTAGTCGCTCGGGCCGATGTGAATGTTGTCGTCCTCGATGCGCTCGGCCGAAACTGACTGCACGGCTTCGGTCTTCGAGATTTTTTTGGAGGCGAGGCGGCTTCGGTTGAGCATGTTGAGGAAGTCGGTGTTGCCGCCGGTGTTGAGCTGGTAGGTGCGTTCGAGCTTCACGCCGCGTCGGCGAAACAGATCCGTGAGCATCCGGTGGGTGATCGTTGCGCCGAGCTGCGCCTTGATGTCATCGCCGACGATTGGGATGCCGCGGGCTTCGAAGCGCGCCGCAAACTCCGGATCGCTCGCGATGAAGACGGGAATGCAGTTCACCAGCGCGACCCCGGCTTCCAGCGCGCACTCCGCGTAGAAGCGCGAGGCATCCTCGGAGCCCACCGGGAGGTAGTTGAGGAGCACTTCCGCGCCACTCTGGTGGAGGGCGAGCGTCACCTCCTCCCGCGTCGCTTCGCGCTCGTCCGACGGCAGGAATGTGCGCGCCTCCGGATGCTCCCGCATGTGTTCCGCGATGCTGTCGAGGATGCGCCCCATGCGCACCAGCACGCCGGTCTTGCGAACATCGCTGCAGAAGACGGTGGCGCAATTCGGGGGCTGCAAGATCGCCTCCGCGACGTCTTTGCCGACCTTGCGAACATCCACGTCGAAGGCCGTGACGACCTCGATGTCGTGCGGCCGCCAGCCGCCGATCTCCCAATGCATCAGACCGATCGCCTCTTCGGGCGACTTGCCGCGGTAGTACTCGATGCCCTGCACGAGCGAGCTGGCGCAGTTTCCGACTCCGGCGATTGCAATCTTGATTTTCTGCATTCGATCTCCGAGGGGTCCGATCGACCTGACTCGCTCAACCCACGTCGCTGATTATGGTGGACGCGAGCGCGAGGCGACTGGCCCTGGCTTCAGGCGCCGCTTTTTCCGCCAGACGGGTTTCCGTTGCTGCGCTGTTGCCGCCAATCGGCCAGGCGGCGGGCGATCTCGGACTCTGCGCCCTCGCGGTTGGGTTCGTAGAAGGTTGGCTGCCCGAGTTCTTCCGGCAGGTTCCGCGCGGCCACGAGCTGCCCCGGCGTATTGTGGGGGTACACGTAGTCGCGGCCATACCCCATCCCCTTCATGAGCGGCGTCGGGGCATTGCGCAGATGGAGCGGAACCGGCAGCGATCCGTGCTCGCGCACTGCGTCGGTCGCGCGGTTGATTCCGAGATAGGATGCGTTGCTCTTGGGTGCGCAGGCGAGGTAGGTCACCGCTTGCCCCAGCGGGATGCGGCCCTCGGGCATGCCGATCCGCTCGACGGCCAGATGCGCGGAGGTCGCGATCCCCAACGCCTGGGGGTCCGCGTTGCCGACGTCCTCGGATGCGAAAATGACCAATCGCCGCGCGACGAAGAGCGGGTCCTCTCCCGCGTCGAGCATGCGCGCCGCGTAGTAGAGGGCCGCGTCCGGATCGCTCGCGCGCAGGCTCTTGATCAGCGCGGAGACGACGTTGTAGTGCTCCTCTCGATCCCGGTCGTGGAGCAACAGGCGCCGGCCCGCGGCCGCTTCAACGGCCCCGAGCGAGAGCGCCCTGCCAGCCTTGGTGGCGCCGGATTTGGCGCTGCGGAGGTGGACCGCCGTGGCGGCTTCCAGCAACCCGAGCGCGCGGCGCGCGTCGCCATCCGCGGCGTGGGCGATCGCGGCGACCGCGTCGTCCTCCACCGCGACGCCGAGTTTGCCGAGTCCGCGAATCTCATCGAGTGCCGCACGGCGGATGAGCGCCGCGAGCGCCGCTTCATCCAGGCGCGACAATGTGAAGACCCTGCAGCGCGAGAGCAGCGGCGCGTTGATCTCGAACGAGGGGTTTTCGGTAGTGGCTCCGATGAGTGTCACCGTGCCGGCTTCGACGTGCGGCAGCAGGGAGTCCTGCTGCGCGCGATTTAGGCGGTGCAGCTCATCCAGGAAGAGCACCGTGCGCCCCTCGATGCGGCGCGCCCGCTGCACGATGTCGCGGATCTCCTTGACACCGGCCATCACAGCCGAGATCGGCTCGAAATGGGCGCCGGCGTGTAGCGCGAGCAATCGCGCGAGCGTCGTCTTGCCGCAACCCGGCGGGCCCCAGAGAATCAGCGAGGGGAGCGCACCCGATTCCGAGAGGGCTCGCAGTGCGGCGCCTCCGCCGAGCAGGTGATCCTGCCCGAGCACCTCATCGAGGGTCTGCGGCCGCATGCGCTCCGCGAGCGGGGCGTGGGCGCCGGCCCTCCCCCTAGCCTCGGCGAAATCGAGCTGTTCCGGCGGAAAGAGGCTCAGAGAATCGTCGGGGGGCATGCGGGGATGCTAGCAACGTGGGATAGTTCCCGGGCATCCCGCAGAGAGTGTCCATGGCCATCCGAACGATCGGTATAGCGCTCAAACCCGACCAGCCCCGACTCGGATCGGTGGTGCGGGAAATCGCGAAATGGCTGCAGGACCGGGGCGTCGAATTGCTGCTCGGACCGGAGGCTTCGAAGGCGTCGGGCCTGCCCGGCATGCCGCGCAGCGAACTCGCCGACAAAGTCGATCTGATGGTCGTCCTCGGGGGGGACGGAACGCTGCTCGCCGTCGCGCGCGCGATCGGTGAACGCGCCGTTCCGGTTCTCGGCGTGAATCTCGGGACGCTCGGTTATCTGGCCGAAATTTCACTCGACGAACTCTTCCCGACCCTGGAAGGCGTGCTCGCGGGCTGTTTTCGGACCGAAACCCGCATGCGACTCGACGTTCACGCGGAGCGCGACGGCCGCGAAATCGGCAGTTATCTGGCGCTCAACGACGCGGTCATTGCCAGGACCGCGCTGTCCCGGATGATCGACCTGCAAACCTGGGCGGACGACGCCGAGGTCACCACCTATCACGCAGATGGGTTGATCGCCGCGACCCCGACGGGGTCGTCGGCTTATTCGCTCTCGGCGGGGGGACCGCTCATGTTGCCCGGCATCGGTGCGATCGTGCTGACGCCGATCTGTCCCCACACGCTGACCCAGCGCCCGATCGTGTTGCCCGAGGTGTGCCGGGTGGCGATCAAGGTGCTCGATCTGCGCGGAGGCGAGGCGCACCTGACCGTCGATGGTCAGGTGGGCTGCGAACTCCAGGAGGGAGACCGGGTCAACGTGTCTGCCGCCGATCGGCCGTTGCAGCTGCTCGTTCTCGCGGATCGAAATCGCTTCGAGGTGATGCGGAACAAATTGCGCTGGGGCGCGCGTTGATCGAGACGCTGCGGATCGAGAATCTCGCGATCGTCGAGAGCGAGGAGATCGAGTTCGGCCCGGGCCTCAACGTGCTCACCGGCGAGACCGGGGCCGGCAAGTCGATCGTGCTCGGCGCGCTGTCGCTGTTGGCGGGTTCGCGGGCGTCCCCTCAGGTGATCCGCGAAGGCTGCGACGCGGCGGTCGTCGAGGCGGTCTTCCGCACCGATCACCTGCCGGATCTCGAGTCGAGGCTGGAGGCGCTCGGTCTCGTCGCAGACGAACACGAACTCGTCGTCCAGCGCAGCGTCCAGCGCGGTGGCCGCAGTCGCGCGAGAGTGGCCGGGCAGCTGATGCCGGCTGCGGCGCTCGCAGAACTGTTTTCCGGGCGCATCGAAATCTCGAGCCAACACGATTCGCAGTCGCTGTTGAGGACGGAATTTCACGGTCGCCTGCTCGATACCGCCGCAAGACTCCTGCCGCTGCGGAGCGCCGTCGCCGAGGGCTATGCGAAGCTGCGCGCGCTCGACGACGAACTCGCCGAACTTCGCACCGCAGAGATGGAACGCGAGAGGCGGCGGGATTTCCTGTCCTTCCAGGTCGGCGAAATCGACGACGCGCGACTCGACACCGATGAGATCGAAGCGCTGCGCGCCGAGCGTTCGCGATGCGCCCACGCGGAGCGCTTGCGCGAGGAGACTTCCGCCGCGCTGACGCTCCTGGTGGGCGATCTCGGGGGCCCCGAGGCCTCCAATACCGCAGACCTCGTCTCCGAGGCGATCCGGCGGTTGGAGGGCATCGAGGCTCTCGACCCCCAGCTTGCACCGCTGCTCGCCGGCTTGCGCGCGGCCCGGGAAGAACTGCGGGACACCGCGACGCAACTCGAACGCTACGCGGCGAGCATCGAAGCGGACCCGGCGCGCCTCGCGGCGCTCGACGAACGGCTCGCCCAGATCGAAGCCCTGCAGCGCAAATACGGCGGCTCGATCGAAGAGATCCTGCACTTTCGAAGCGAGGCTGCCAGCGAACTCGCGCGGCTCGAGGGCGCGAGCGAGCGCGCGCAGGCGATCGACGCGTTGCGGGCTGGGCAGGTGGAGCAGCTCGCGGCCGACGCGGAGCGGTTGTCGAGGGGGCGGCGCAAGGCCAGCGGGCGCCTGGGCGGTGCGGTTGAGTCCGCGCTGCGGGAGTTGGCGATGCCCCAGGCGCGCTTCGAGTTGGCGCTGGAGCCGGTGGCCGCACCCGACCGAGCGCCCTGCGGACCGGGTGGTCTCGAAACGCCGGAGTTCCGGTTTTCGGCCAGCGCGGGCGGAGAGCTGCTTCCGTTGCGCCGGGTGGCGTCGGGAGGCGAGCTCTCGCGCACCTTCCTCGCGATCAAATCCGCGGTTCGAGAGGCCGACGCGGGAATGGTGCTGGTCTTCGACGAAGTCGACGCCGGCATTGGCGGCCGCACCGCCGACCGGGTGGGGCGCTGTCTTGCTGAACTCGCCGGCAGGCATCAGGTCCTCTGCATCACCCACCTCCCGCAGATCGCCGCCTATGCGAGCGCTCATTTCCGGGTCGAGAAGCGCGAGGGGCAACGGCGCCCATCGGCGCGTCTTTTGCGCGTCGAGGGCGCCGAGCGCGTCGAGGAAATCGCGCGCATGGCGGGGGGCGAAAAGGTCGGGGAATCCACCCGGCGCCACGCCCGCGAACTGATTCGAGCGCGCTCCTCGCTCTAAACACCCATTACACGCCCGCTCCAAGCGGCCGCCAGCTGCCCACCAGGCTCCAGCTGCTGTACTTCGACGCTCTCGATCGCGGTCCGCCACCCCCCTGGGGGACCGAGGGGTCAAGCCGACCGGGGAAACCTCCGATCAGGGTGTTGGGGAAGTCGACCCGTGGATCGGTCTGTGTGCCCGGTCACCTATTCGGGCTGAGGTCGGGCCGATATTTGGGAAGGCGGAGTAGCCGCTGTGTTGGAGCAACGAGAACTCGCCGGGCCGGTCCCCTCGGGGGCTTCGGTCCGGGTCATGCAGGGTTTTTTTGAGGGACTCGAACTCCCGGTCGACCGCGATTGGATGGTGGTCGGGCGGGGGCGCGGTGCGGACCTCCTGATCACGGAGCCGACGATTTCGAGGGCCCACGCGGCCATCGGCTTCGACGGCGAGGTGTTCTTCGTGGAAGACCTCGGCAGCACCAATGGAACGTCCGTCAACGGCAAGCGAAAACCGCGGATGGTGCTCAACAGCGGGGATGAGATCCGGCTTGGCAAGTTTCGCCTGCGGGTAACGCTGCCCAGCGTGCGTTGATGAGCGAATGGGCGAGAGGGGAGGAATGGATCGTTATTCGATAATCGTGGTGGCGGAGGAGACCGCGCCGGTTCGACGTTTCGAGATCCGCAAGGATCTCGTTCGAAAGCTGGCCTGGGTCGCGGGTGGCATGGCGTTGCTGCTGACCGTGTGTCTCGGCGACTACATTTACGTGCGGATTGCTCACGCTGAGCTCAAGCAGCTGCGCGTCGAGGTTGCCGAGCAGCGGGACCAGATCGAAAGCTTCGATGTGACGCTCGGCAGCGTCCGCTCGACGCTCGCCAACATTGGTGAATTCGAGCGCAAGGTGCGCATCATCGCGAACCTGCCCGGCTCTGCGGCGACCGGCGGCGAAGAGGTGGTCGAGGTCGGTGTCGATTCGCCAGAAGTCGAGCCGCCGCTGGGCAGCTCTGGAGTCTCAGCGCCGACTGTGGCCCCGCTGCCGGATGCGCCTTCCCAACGACAATCGCGGATCGAAGCCGGCTCCGACAAACCTCTGATCGCCGAGCTGCAGCGCGGCATGGAGCAGCTCGGAAAGCTGGCCATTTCGCAGGAGCGCTCGCTCGCGGAGGTCGCCGGTCAGCTCGAGAGCAAGCGCGCGCACCTGGCCTCGACGCCCGCCATCTGGCCCACCAAGGGTTGGCTGACCTCGCGGTTCGGCACGCGCGTATCGCCCTTTACGAACCAGAAACAATTTCACGCCGGGATCGACATCGCGGGCGAACGCGGCACGGACGTCTTCGCACCGGCCCAGGGCAAGGTGGTGTTCTCCGGCAATCGCGGGCCGCTTGGCAAGAGCATCATCATCGACCACGGATACGGAGTGCGGACCCAATACGGTCACAGTGACGATCTCTACGTCAAGACCGGTGAAAGCGTCCAGCGTGGTCAGCGAATCGCGGCATTGGGCAACAGCGGTCGCAGCACGGGCCCCCACCTGCACTACGTCGTCGAAGTGAAGGGCAAAGCGGTCAACCCCCTCGACTACATCTTCAACTAGGATTCACGCCAGGAGCGTGGCGTCGCCTTTGGGGAGCTGGGGGGAAGGGCTACTCGCTCCAACCAAGATCCGGCCAACTGGGCCCCGGCTAGTGAAGCTCAAGTCCAACCAGCCATGGTCTGTCCGGGTACGCACCCCTTCCCCCCAGCTCCCCAGCGAAATTGGTTGCCAGCGCGTGAAGAAGAACCACCGCATTCAAGGGGCCCGATTTGAGGGGATGTCACTTGGGTGGGGTGACGGGAGGGTTTCGGGCGACATGGGGTTCGAGCCAAGACGGACCGATAGGCCCGTCGCAGCAAGCGAATCCGCAGGATTCGCCGTCGAGGCCCTCCCGTCACCCCACCCGAGCAACCAGCCCGCGCATACGAAATCCATGTGCAAAATGGGCTCTGCTTGGGGGAGCCGGGGGGGACGGGCCACCCGAGCAACCAATCCGCGCAGAGGGGTTCGAGGAGCCTGACCCCTTGACCCGGGTTGGGTGGTGGCGACCTTCGTTGGCTCGCGGGCGGTGCTTTCGTACACTGATTCCGCACGACCCGCCCCCCGGGAGATTGCGCGTCAAATGCTCGGCCTCCTCAAGAAGATCTTCGGCAGCGCGAACGAACGGCTGATCAAGAAGCTCGAACCCAGCGGCGAGCTGATCAACCGGCTCGAGCCGGAACTCGCCAAGCTGTCCGATGCGGCCCTTCGCGCCCGCACGGACGAGTTCAAGGAGCGCCTCGAAAAGGGCGAGACTCTCGACGATCTCCTACCCGACGCGTTCGCCACCGTGCGCGAAGCCGCCAAGCGAACCCTCGGACAGCGCCACTACGACGTGCAGCTGGTCGGTGGCATCGTGCTCCACAGAGGCTCGATCTCCGAGATGAAGACGGGCGAGGGAAAGACGCTCGTCTCGACACTCCCCGCCTATCTGAATGCGCTCAGCGGGCGCGGCGTCCACATCGTGACCGTCAACGACTATCTCGCACAGCGCGACGCTGCCTGGATGGGCAAGGTGCATCGCTTCCTGGGGCTTTCGGTCGGCGTGATCGTCCACAACCTCGACGACGCGCAGCGAGCCGAAGCCTACCGTTGTGACATCACCTACGTGACCAACAATGAGCTCGGCTTCGACTACCTGCGCGACAACATGAAGATTTCGCTCGAGCATTGTGTCCAGCGCGAGCTCGCCTACGCGATCGTCGACGAAGTGGACTCGATCCTGATCGACGAGGCTCGTACACCGCTGATCATCTCCGGGCGCTCGGAGCAGAACGTCAACATCTACGGCGTGGTGAACAAGATCATTCCCCGGCTGTCCGAGGGAACCAAGGGCGAGGCCAGCAAGGCGGTTGAAGAGACGGGCGATTATTGGGTCGACGAGAAGTCGCATAGCGCGACCCTTACCGAAGTGGGCGTTCACAAGGTCGAGAAGATGCTCGGCGTAGAGAACCTCTACGAGCCGCAGATGGTCCCCGTCCTGCACGCCGTCAACCAGGCGCTGGCAGCCTACACGCTCAAGAAGATCGACGTCGACTACGTGGTGAAGGTCGGCGAGAGCGGCAAGAAAGAAGTGATCATCGTCGACGAGTTCACCGGGCGCCTGATGCCCGGCCGCCGCTGGTCAGACGGGCTCCATCAGGCCGTCGAATCCAAGGAAGGCATCACCGTTCAGAGCGAGAACCAGACGCTCGCGTCCGTGACGTTCCAGAACTTCTTCCGCATGTACGAGAAGATGGGCGGCATGACCGGTACCGCCGACACCGAGGCACCCGAATTTGCCAACATCTACAAGCTCGATGTCACGGTGGTTCCGACCAACAAGCCAATGATCCGGATCGACCAGCAGGACGTCGTCTTCAAGTCGAAACGCGAGAAGTTCGACGCGGCCATCGAAGACATCATCGAGCGCAATGAAACCGGCCAACCGATTCTCGTCGGAACCATCTCGATCGAAACGTCGGAGATGCTCTCGAAGAAGCTCGCGAAACGGGGCGTGCGACACAACGTGCTCAACGCGAAACACCACGAGCGCGAGGCCGAAATCGTGGCCCAGGCCGGACGCCTCGGGGCGCTCACGATTTCCACCAATATGGCGGGTCGCGGTACCGACATCGTGCTCGGCGGCAACGCCGAGTTCCTCGCGCTGGCCAAATGCGGGCACGACAAGGAGCACCCCGAATACGCGGGGTGGCTCGTGACCTACGAGCAGCAGTGTCTGGGGGAGCGCGGGCAGGTCGTCGCAGCCGGTGGCGTCCACATCATGGGAACCGAGCGCCACGAGAGCCGTCGCATCGACAACCAGCTGCGCGGCCGCGCCGGTCGCCAGGGGGACCCGGGCTCGAGTCAGTTCTTCCTCTCGCTCGAAGACGATCTGCTGCGGATCTTCGAGTCGGAGAAGGTCGCCCAGTGGTGGGATCGCGTCGGTGTCGAGGACGGGGAAGCGATCGAGAACAAGCTACTCACCCGCGTGATCGAAAACGCGCAGACCAAGGTCGAGGCGCGCAACTTCGACATCCGCAAGCACCTTCTCGATTACGACGACGTCATGAACAAACAGCGCCAGGCGTTCTACAACCGGCGTCGGGAGGCGCTCGCCACTGGCGCCATCCACGAAGAAGTGTGCGAAATGGCCGAGGGTGTACTCGTGGCGATTCTCGACGACCATCTCTCAGAGAAGAGCGAGCCCGAGCCCGAAGATCTGGTCGCGTTGGCGGCGTCGGTCGAAGCGCATTTCGGCGTGCCGATGGACGCGAGCCAGGAACCGTTCACCGTCGTCGGCCGCCCCGCGACCGATCGGGACGCGCTCGGACGCGCCATCTTCGATCGCCTGTCGGCGTTCATCGAAACAAAACAGGGTGAGTGCGACGCGCTCGCCGAGGAGCACGCTGCGATCGGATACCCGGGGTTTCACAAACTGGAGCGGGACATCTTGTTGCAGATCCTCGACGCCCAGTGGAAGGACCACCTCCACACCATGGACGGATTGCGCGAGGGCGTGAGCCTGCGCGGG
>SDBV01005152.1_pt1 | contig 18528 bp, 16 predicted proteins | sample 2277081 | NCBI WGS metagenome assembly SDBV01 (sample SAMN10402039, study PRJNA504765) | marine sediment metagenome | isolation source: marine sediment core GS10_PC15, 223 cmbsf | place: Arctic Ocean: Southern Knipovich Ridge | collected 2010 | reverse complement strand
CGGCTACCAACTTCTTCAGGCGAGTATTCTCTTTTTCAAGTTCTTTAAGTCTTTTAGCTTGCTCTATCCGCATGCCGCCGTATTCTTTACGCCACCGGTAGTAGGTCTGTTCGGTGACCCCAAAGTACACAACACAATTACACCAGGGCACTACCCTTTGAGTTTGCCTTAACAACTGCCACCAACAGAAGGAGGTCTTGCAATGACTAGAACCGACCTCTTTCAACTATGTCTCCGCTCTGGTTTAATGCTAATCCCCCTTGAGTCTAGCTCCAGGGAGTCATTGGTGAAATGGGGCAATGGCTGTAGTGGGATAATGAGTATCTTGAACCAGTCTCCTCTCCATTCAGGCTTTAAATTCGCAGGTACCCCTATAGAACTGCACCTTTGGGGCGCATCATGCACTGGCGGAATGAGTCGAATCCTAGGTTTGAGGCGCTCTATTTGCATTTTACAATACCTGCAAATCAGTAAAGTAATAGAGAGTGCTAACCTGTCATGGACTTTGCTTCGCTTCGCTCATTTTTTGTTTTTATCGTCGTTCATCTTCACGGTCAAATGACCGCTTTTGAACGCTTGACCGGTTGGTTTCGAAGCTAACCAGGCATTATTAATAATTTCATTTAAAGGAGGTAATGGGAAATGAGGAAGAAGAGAATACACGAGGACAATTCTCAATTTTGGAATTTTGCACTAAGAGCCGGGGTATGGGGAGGTCTGTGTTATATAGGGGGGCATAGAGGTTCCGAGCTAGCTAAACGGGCTTTAATTGGCCCTACTATTGAACGGATTGGCGGATTTACAATTGAAGAAGCATTCGCTCATGCTGAAGGGGAGCGCCAGCGAAAAGAGCTAGAAGAAGAGCGTCAGCGAAAAGCCTTGGAAGAGAGCATTTCTCGCGAAATCGATCCGCCCTTGAAATCCACGATTCTACCTGAGATAAAACAAACAAGCGAGAATAAAGATAAGTTATTAGCACCGCTTGACGCCTTGGAATCTAAATTCGACTTCTTGCTGCCACAACCCACAAAAGGCAATGATCCAGATTCTCGGTGGCTGGACTTAATCGTTCCCCCGAGCATAGTTGTGATATTTGGGGGGAAAGGCAGTGGAAAAACAGCAGCGGCTTTCCGCTTCCTGGAGATATTCAGATATAAACTCGACCCTTATATTATCGCTTTACCGAAGCAGTGTGAGAACCTATTCCCAAACTGGATAGGTATTAAGGAGACTCTTTCAGAAGTCCCTCCAGGGTCATTTTCGCTGGTGGATGAAGCTCACCTGACAAATAATGCCAGGGATTGGGCAAAAGCGGAAAGTAGGGAAATAAGCCGGTTACTAAATCTATCCCGCCAGCAGCAAAAAACAATAGCATTTATTACTCAGCAGAGTCGTCATTTAAATCTAGACATAGTCAGTTCTGCTAACGTAATAGTAGTTAAGAACCCAGGTATGCTTCAACCCAGTTTTGAAAGACCAGAGCTACGCAAGATTATGATTGAAGCCAGACTGGCTTTCGATTCTATAAAAGGTAATCCGAAAGCATGGAGCTATGTTTATTCACCGGACGCTGGTTTCAGTGGCCTGGTAGAAAACGGTTTGCCTTCATTTTGGGGTAATAGGCTAAGCAATATGTATGGTTATGGGTATCAAAAGGAAAAGGCCACTGAAAGGTTCCCTTCAAGTATGTCTGACGAAGAAAAGAGGCAGAAGGCTAAGGGACTCCACCAGGCAGGAAGGTCTCTTTCCAGAATTGCTAATTACTTCGGCGTCTCGAAAGGCACTGTGTTCAACTGGATTCACGACTATCCATATAAGTGACTGCTATAAATAGCGGGGCGGTACTGTACGATAGGTAGAACCTTTGAAGTGTCTTTCAAACTGCTGGGCTAGTTCGGGAATCGCGCCAGCCATATTGGACGGGGAGACGGGGGAGAGTCGAACTCCCCCTGAAACAAAGATGCTGTGTTTTGTTTAGTTATCTTCTATGATTTCTCTCCCCTTATTCAGTTTCCAGTATAACATTAATACGGGACTCCTTTTTTAGGGGGCAGGCCACAAGGGGTAAGCCTATCCCCTATGGCCATTAACAGAAGCTATTACAAATCCAACATGCTATTTTTCTGGTAGAGTTCCCTGATCGCGCCAAGGTAGGCATTAATAAATGTCGTTGCTTGGCAAGTCTCATTAAGAATTTCTTTAAATCCTCTTACATCGACGAGTTCAATCTTTACACCCTTCTCACTAGCTGTGATGGCAGTACGCTCAGAGTATTTAGTAAAATGCCCTGTTGTAACGAAAATACCGCATTTATAGTTTTGGAGGAATATTGCCCCAAGGAATTCACGAATAATATTTACTGGCTCACCTTTCTCCGAATAACTTCTTCTTTTTACTTGGATAGCTTTCGGGCCTTTTTCTGTCTGTAACATTATTAAGTCTATGCCACCGTCTCTTGAATAGGTCTTTCCTTTGAAATATTTTACTTCACATTGATAAAAATCACTGAATACATCTCTTACTATGTGCTCAAACTGTGAGGGCGAAATCAAATGTATGTCATCGTATCTGGTATTTAAATAATCGCGGAGTAATTCGATTGGTATGCGGTCCGATTTTATATCAAATTTTTTTAATATACCCCTGTAATAAGTTCGGGAAAAAGGGTCCATTAAACCAAGCCTTTGGTGATGTTCTAACCTCCACCAACCACATTTCGGGCATCGATAACTTCTGCCATATATGTGATCTACGGCATTAGCGTTTCCTGTCCACAGATGACTGTTCTTTTCACATAGAAGACCACAATAGTAACATACAGGATTATCTTTCCACTGCCCAAACCATTTGTCAGATATTGCCTCTGAATATAATGTAATTGTTTTTGAAGCCATTGACCTGCCCCCATAAACCATACTACTAATAGAGTTAGGTTTAGAGTCAAACTCCACCTGAAACAACGTTTTGTTTTGTTTAATATGTGCCCTTAAGTTTACCACTGTGACCGCGGTAAACCCTACCAGAGACTAACGAGTCTCAATGTCAGGTGAGTTTGTAAGGTCTTACGACGGGCTCCATTATACGATGAGTTTTGTCGTCCACGTAGAATGCCTCTGACTGGGAATCAATATAGTAGCGCCAAATTGTCGTTTTCTCCATGCGTCGTGGTCTCTTATTTAACTTGAGATGTTGACCGACCGGAAAGCCCAAGTCCCATTTGTCCATTTTGTCACCTGCGTATAACATGGATTATACGCTGAGATTAGGGCAAGGCAAGCAAAACAAACTACCGGTTTGTGCCCCAAATACTCACCGAGGTACAAATAGGCATTATCTTTTCTAAAGTAAAGGCAACTGTAAAATCGGCCTAACAAATGGGCTGGTTAAAGCAGTCCGAGACTCTAAGCCTGCCAAGGCCATCCCTAAAGGATACCAAACTCCAGCCTATCAATGGCTTCAGACTGTTCCTTGTTCTCGATCTTGACATACCTCATGGTTGTGTTAAGACTTTTATGACCGGCAAGGTCTTTTATGGTGAACGGCCCCACTCCCTTCTGGTGTAGCCTGGTGCAGAAGGTATGCCTCAAAAGATGGGGGCCGTGCTTACCTTTATTGATGCCAGCCAATTTCATGTATCTTCGCACCATACCATAAACATAAGTACGGTCCAGATTACCCCCATTGGTTCCCACAAAGAACCTACCATTTCGAGCCTCTGGGCGCTTGGCTAGATACGTTGCTAGCGTGTTCACTGCCTCACCGTTTAGATGGAGATACTGCTCTTTATTCCCTTTCCTGGTTATCTTTATCCGGCGCCCCTCTAGGTCCACATTGACCAGCTTCAAATTTGTTAGCTCCGATACTCTCAGCCCGGTATGAAGGAACAGGAGAACTATCGCCATGTCCCGTTCACAAACTTGTGGCTTGGCTTTTCGAGCTATCGTCGTCAAAAGGTGGATAGACTCCTCATCAGTGAGGTATACCGGCTCTTTCTCCGGTATCTTGGGGCTCTTTATTGAGGCTGCCGGGTTTACCTTTAGCCCCTCGCTCTCTACCAAGTAGTTAAAGAATGACTTTATCGCCGCCAGTTTTCGCGCCCTAGTGACATTGGAGTTGCCTCTCTTTGTGACTGCATAGTCAAGGTAGGCTCGAATGTCAGCCTTGGTCACTTCTTCTACCTCAGATTCACCTTGCCGATGCAGAAAGGGAATCAGCCCGCTTTCTATATCAAGCTGGTATGCTTTGATAGTGCCCGGGGAGAACCCTTTCTCAATCTGAAGACAATGCAGGAATTTATTTAACTTGCTCCTCATAGTTTTCCTCCCTTTTTGGCACTAGTATAACTAAATAATATTTTTGTCAACCCCCCATGCAAAAACATCACTTAGATTGACTAAAAAGTGTCCACCAGCTCGCTTCCAAAGCTCTTGCTATAAGGCTTCTTTTGGCGTGTCCGGTAGGAAGGACAAAAGGAAAGCCGCTTTGCGGGCAAAGGGCACCTTCTTTTGTTGGTCACAAAAGCCAGGACCGACTTATCCGCTCAGAGGCATGGCATTAATGCCTTCGTGGCTCGACTAGGAGTAACTTAAGTACCACTCAGCTTTATAATGGCACCAAGTATGCCAAGCTGACAATAGTACTATTGTCATAGGTAATTAGAAGATTATAAGGTACGTTGTCATCCTTAAGCTGGTGGCTGTTGTCAACTTAAGCTCATAGATAAATATGCCAATTGTTAACTCTGTTGGAGCAATATGGATATGACAAGCTGTAAGAGGTTACCTGCTACCCCTTACCTATCGTCAGCCTCAGAACCTCCTGCGTCTTTTGCAACTAAAATATTATTTAGTGCTATAAGTAGAAATATATAGGTAGCTATAGGGGTATAGGCGTTTAGTGGTATAGGAGATGGCATAGGTGCACGAAGACACGCTATACCTCGTAAGCGGAGTTTTAGTTAGTAGTGAATATGAAAAAGAAAAACCGAGCGAGTTTGAGCATCTCGAAAGAAACAAAGGGACTGCTGGACTCAATTAAGCATACTGGGCAGAGTTACAACGGTCTAATTCAAGAGCTAATCATGATTTGGGAAAAGGAACACGGAGTAGAGAAAAGGCCTTCAAAAAGAGGACAAGGAGATTGAGGGACATAATTGCTGACGAACTTCTAGCCGGGCTGAGCTTGGCTTTCCTGTGGCACTTCTCCAATATCTGGCGCTACGGTCAATACCTGGCGCAGGAGCCTAATATCCTGATTAGAAGCTTGGAGACAGCGGGGCTCTTGGTTGTCTTCACTTTTGGTGTGTATAGGCTTGTGATTGACTTCAGGAGGTAATTGAAAGTGAGGTTGTGCCCGGGGCAAAAATGCGAACACTATGGGGAGGCTACCAAGTATCCGCGCAAATGCTACTACGAGCCCCAGTGCTGGAAGGGACACCTGGATTTAATCGTAGCTGTGATAAAACTCAGACTGTCAAGAAAAATACAGGGGCACGGGAGGTGACGTGTATGTGATAGGGCCGAAGGTTAATCAACAAAATGAAATCCATTTAAGGAGGTTTATAAAATGAAAGGTAAATCTATTAGAATATTACTTGCCCTGGTGCTGGTGCTGAGCTTCAGCCTGGTGACAGCAGTGCCGGCGGGGGCAGCAAGCACACTCAATGTGACTCCATACACACTTGATGGAGTGAATGCTAGTACATCTGTGTGGTCAACCGCTCAGAAAAAGACCGGAAGCTCCTCGGTGCTGCTTACTCATACTACTGAAGGCGCGGGTAGCGTCTATGTGGACTTCGTTCCACTCGCGACAGAAACGCTCGCCACCTTTCAAGCTGATATTACTGCCGCAACTAACGACTGGACTTTCGAGTGGTCTATGGCGAGCGCCGGTGCAGTCAATGGCCCGCAAATCGAGCTATACTTCGATGATCCTGATAGTACTGGCTTCCTCGAAGTAACCGCTGTGGGGCTACAAGGTGTTACCGGATCAGGGATATCAACTTTCGTTAAGGAGACGCTGGCCAGCGGTACGCTGGCCGGATACGGCGGTTGGGGTGAAGCTGGTGTGAGTGGTTCGTTCTTTAACTGGGGCCCTCTGACTGCTCTTAGTGGCATTGAAGCCGCAGTTAATGGTGAATCAGACGTTACCAGCGCTAGTGATTGGGTGCTCACCAGGGTTCGAGTCGAGCTCTGGGAGTCCACCACTTTGGCCGCCCATATCGACGACATAGAGATAGCCGGCGTCACATACTACGGCCTCATCCAGGATGCCATTGATACTGCCGTTGCCAGCGACACCATCAATGTGGCGGCAGGGACATACAGCACTGAAACAACCTGGCCCATAGACGTGGATAAGGCCCTAACCCTACAGGGGGTTGGAGTAAATAGCATCATCGACCCGGGTACCGCCGGGCTGGGCGTCTTTGAGATAAGCGCCGATAATGTTACTATTGACGGCTTCAAGCTCATACAAGGTACCGAGGCGACTAGTGGCGCTAATCCACAGGAACACCTCATTTGGGTCCATGCCGAATATTCCACCATCAGCGACAACACCATACTAAATAAAGGTGGCGGCACGGCTGGTATCTTCATCGGCGACAGGACGGCAAGTATCCCCACCGGCACTGGCGATACCGCCACTTGGGGCTACCAGGTTTCCACGCCGCTGGGACACACCATCCAGGACAACATCTTCCGCAACGCCAATGCTGGCGAGGGATGGGGCATCTACGCCTACGACCTGACCGACTCCCTGATTAAGGGTAACACCTTTGCCGGCGATAGCGCTCCTCAGAGTACCCCGTGGACTTGGAACACCAGTGAAGGCGCCCACGGCACCGGAATCGTCATCGCCAACGCAACTGCCGGCTTAGCCACCGGTAGTCCCGGCGGAGGCTACGTGGTCATCGAGGATAACACCGCCCAGTATATAAAGTACGGCTGGCTTTCCTTCGTCTCCTCTTATCCTTTCAACCTGTCGGCCACTGACACCGGTCCCGGCTCGATGCATGAGCAGTCGCTGGATTCCACGGTGGATAAGGTTATCGTTAGGAACAACACCGTCAGCCTTGTCGAGCAAAAACCTGGTGGTGCCAGTTGGAGCACCGCGGTCAAGTTCATGGGCTCTAAACAGGGTGATGGCTACGGAGTCGGCGGCGCTAAGCTCACCATCGGCTCGGATAATGTCACTCTCACCGGCAACCAGTTCTACGACAATGACGGTGGCATCGAAGTCACTGGAGAGAACTCGTATGATGCTAACGGCGGTTATGACTCCGGTTATGCCGCTGTCCTGGATGCTGACAACATCGTCATCAACTACAACCTGATATACACTATGGACAATGATGGACTAGAGAACGCGGCCCTGAATAATACCGTAAGCAATGCGGGCCAGGGGCCCAAGACGGTTGATGCCAGGTACAACTGGTGGGGCGATATTTACGGGCCCTCCCATGCTGGCAATCCCTATACCGGCTCGACCAGCGGGGTAAGTGTCACTAATTATGTGGACTACAGCTCGTGGATGATTCATACCGTGCTGGCCAGTGGCTGGAACATCTACTCCCCACCCTGGGCTCCTAATACCGCAACCAACACTCCAGATGAGGCACTTAATATCATTGGCACCGACTCGGCTAATGTTGCTTCAGCCTACTACTTTGACAGCTCAGCCGCAACCCCGGTCTGGGCAGTCGCCACCAGCCTCACGCCGCTAACGGCTATCTATCTGGACATGACGGCGGCCGCTACCATAGATGTAGCGTTCAGCCAAAGTTACACGGCACCACCGTCCAGAACCATGTATCAGGGCTGGAACCTGATAGGCCCCGCCGCCTACGCGTCCATGGATGTAGATGAAGCCATAGGTGATGCTTACTGGGGGACTGGCGAGGCAAACCTGGTTGGTTGGAGCCACGTAGAAAGCCTGGCCATAAACCAGACGGCTACCTGGACACATCTGCGTGGTGCAACCATATATGCGGGTGCTTCTGATAACGTGCTCCCGACCGAGGGCTACTGGGTGTACATGGTGAACCAGGGCACACTGGGCGGATTTACCTATACGCCAATTGCTATTACCACAGAATAATATATTGCGATGAGGGGGGCTCCCGTAGTGGAGCCCCCTCTATCCCGTAAGGAGACGAGCTATGAAGAAGTTAACTAGCTTTATAGGTTTGGCGTTGTTGCTGGCTTTGTGGGCCACTCCTGTTTTTGCGGTACCGGCACTACCCCACGCCTTCTACGGCAGTATAACCATAAACGGCACCCTTGCCCCTACCGGAACCCGTGTGGAGGCCCGGGGTACCGGTGTCATGACCGGTGTGCAGGATAACCCTACCATTACCACTGTGGCAGGTATTTATGGCACTTCCAATCCATTTCAGTCCAGGCTCATTGTCCAGGGCGATATTGAAGATGGGGCTACCATAACCTTCTATGTGAATGGCTCATCCACCAATCAAACCGCGGAGTGGCATAGCGGTGATACCAGTGAGGTTGACCTGACAGTTTCTATTTCAGCAGGTGTAGGAGGGGCAGGAGCGCTACCACCCCCGGCTGTGAGCACGGTAACAACCACTATGTTCGGTAGCGCGGTCACTTTTTCTATTAACAGCGAGGGCGTAATACAGGAGACACTCACCTCCACCTCCCAGGATGGCAATCTAACCATGACCATTCCTGCCGGCACGGTTGCCCTGGATAAAGACGGCAATTCGCTCTCTGGCTTGACGGCAGCTATTGACCCCAGCCCGCCCTCACCCCCTGCAGGAGACAACATTATCGGTCTGACTTACGACTTCGGGCCTAGCGGGGCTACCTTTAGCCCACCGATAACCTTAACCTGGACGTATGACCCGGCTGATATTCCTGAAGGCGTAGCTGAGGAAGCTTTAGTTCTCGCTTACTATGATGAGGATGCTGGTGAATGGGTAGAGCTTTCATCCACAGTTGACCCGGTAACCCACACCATCACGGCTTTGGTCAGCCACTTTACTATCTTTACCATTATCGCCCGTGCCCCAGCACCGCCATCAGCACCGGCTGCCTTCTCAGTATCAAGTCTCTCTATTCAGCCGGCAGAGGTCCAGCCTAAAGATGCAGTAACTATCACTGTGTCAGTGGCCAATACCGGTGGTACACAGGGCAGCTATACCGTAGTCCTGAAGATAAACGGGGTGAAGGAAGCGGAGAAGAGGGTGACCATTGCTGCCGGTAGGAGTGAGACCGTTAGTTTTACCGTATCCAAAGATGATGCTGCCAGCTACAGTGTGGCTGTGGATGGGTTGAGTGGCAGTTTTACCGTGGTAGCACCAGCACCGGCACCACCACCGGCGCCACCACCCGCACCACCACCGGCACCAGCGCCAGCACCGGCACCTCCCACACCACCATTCAACTGGCCTCTGGTTGGCGGTATTATAGGCGCGGTGGTAATAGTGGGGTTACTCATTTACTTCCTGGTTGTTAGGCGCCTTCTCGTTCGCGACTAGGCGCAGAGTCTACTGAACACTTGAGGAGGCTTAGCCATATCATTGAGGGGTAAAAGCATGAAGAAGAGGCCACGGAGTACTTTAGGAGGGCGTATTGCTTACAACGAGACGCAAGTCGAGTGTCCCGCCTGTTACGCTACTATGATAGCCAAGGTAGCCGACCTAAAAAGCGACAAGTTACTAAGGTGCCCAGTCTGTAGAACGCCTCTCAATGACCCGCATGGTCCGAGGGGAGACCATTTATTGCTGATGTACTACACCAAAGCAAGATGAGTATAAAGGATTCAATCGCCAACGGAGCGTTAATTGGTATGAGTGCTGCCCTGCTGTGGCACTTCTCGAACATTTGGCGTTACGGACAATACTTGGTGCAGGAGCCCAATATCCTAATTAGAAGCCTAGAAACGGCCGGGCTATTAATTATTCTAGTCTTTGGTGTGAGTAAATATGTGATCGACCTCAAAGGAAAAGGGTGAAAGGAAAATACAGATTAAAACCGAAAGAATATTCAGGATATTTGTCAGGAGGGCTGCTGCAAGCAATGCCAAATTTGCCTGCATTGGCGGAGGCCGGGAGAGAAAGAATGAAAGCTGATTGGGTATGCGATGAAGAGGGGTTAATCTGTTCTGTTTGTGGCAAGGACATTTACCACTGCGAATGTCCTGACGGCAATGGTGGGCAAGGTAAAATGGAGGAACGCAGGCGGGAGAGGGCAATGAAAGCCTTGCCCGGATACAAGCTGGATGACCTTTTTTACGTTTCCGCAGAGGAAAACGATGGCAGAAAAGAGAAATGACTTAGGCAAAATAATCAAGCAACAAAGGGTTATAAGCGGCCTGACGCTACATGATGTAGCCCGTGCTTCAGGTGTTTCCCCATCACACCTGGGCCGCATAGAGAGAGGAGACCGTTTCCCCTCAGCCCGGATTCTGGGCAAAATCGCCAAGCCCTTGGGCTTTAGTGAGGGCGAGCTATTTGCCTTTGCCGGTTACTTGTCCCCCCAGGTTGAGAGTGAGGCTGAGACTGGGAAATTGGACCCTTATGTGGCCAGGGTACTATCACAGGAGCCTGTCGAGGTGCAACGCACTGTCATCGCCATCCTCAGTATCTTTAAAAGCATGGCCAAGTCCTACAGTGAATAGGGGTCGAGGTATGGTGCATAATATTGAAACATTAGACACTAGCATACAAGAATTCCCTATAGTTTCATTCTTAAAGGAAGTAATGCGTCGTCGGCAATGCTTACCGAGCCAACTGGCGGCTCACCTGGGTGTTAGCCATGCCACCGTCAGCCGCTGGCTTTCCGGTAATGATATAGCCAGCACGCGGTCTTGCCAGAGGCTGGCAGAATATAGCGGTGTGCCAGTAGAGAAGGTTCTGTCCCTCGCCGGTCACCTGCCTGAAATAGATAGCGGGGGACCTGCTAAGTGGCCTGAGTTTGGTGAGTATGCCCGTCGGAAATATCCCAATGAACTCGATGAAGACGAGGTTACTATGATTGAGGGTCTTATCGAGCGCCGGAGGGAAAGAGGATATGTGAGGAGATGTACAAAGGATTCCTAGATAGGAATCTGGAGCTTGGCGTTTGGGGAGTGTAATCTTGGGTTTGCTGAATACGCCCGCAGGAAATACCTGAACTTGATGATTGGAAAGTGTTAGGGGATGAATAAAGTAAAATGTCCTAACTGTGGAAAACTCAATCCCGCTGATGCTACAAGATGTATTGACTGTGGAGCAATACTTAGTTCCAAGGCTAAACCTCTGGGGTTCTGAATGAAGATGAGAGTAATGGTTTTCGAGAACAAGATGATGATACGACGGCTAACCGTCTCCTTAGCTAGGGAGGGAATTGAGGTGCTAACGGGTGACCCCGAGGCGATAAAGCAAGAGAGGTTCGACGTGGCTGTGGTTGATGGCTTGATGAAGGAAACCTGAGGCGGCTTGCTGTCGTATCAGGGAGCTTGGGGATGTTCCGGTGTTGTTGATGGTAAGTCAGAAGCAGGCCAGACTGGGGGAAGTTGCAGTCGCTAGATCCCGACGGCTATATACCCGATGGCACGGTGCAGGCTGAACTGGGAGCACGGCTGCGGGCTGTGGTGCGCCGCTGCTCGCTCAACAGATGAAGATACTATAACCATGATTGAGGATATACTAGAGAAGGTGAATAAAGGGAAATCTAGGTAAACGCTTAAATGAAAGGAGGTGATCCCATAGAAAATGACCGGGGGGAGGAATAAAATCTTTAAATTCTTCTACCGTATGTGCTAGTCTCTTTGCCATCCCCAGAGCCAATAAACCAAGGAGTAATTTCATGCTCACTTTTTGACACCCCCCTAGAAAAAGTTAGGTGGGGTATATTAAGGGGTTGGGTTTCAAATCCCCGCCCCTTTTTTGTGCCTAAAACCCTGGGTACAGGCTGCCAACCGCCTGAAACAGCCTCTTTTAGCCCCTTTCTGCTCTACTTTACAATACATGACACTCTGTAATAAAAATCTAGCCCCCTAAAATCTTTGGCGAGACAGATTAATACCTGTCGGGGCCGTTTGTAACCCCAGCCGCCAAACCCCTTGCTGACAGCGTTTAAGACCCATGCCTTGACGACCTTAAAGGGGCGACGCTCCTTCAGTGTTAAAGAGGCTTTGTCTTGATTACCCGATAATAAGGAGTACCTTTATATTTACAAAATCAAGCTTGATTATAGTGTGCGTATAATGAACGTTATACGCATTAAAATCAACACTACAAGTTTTGCAGACCAGTATTGTTATAATGAAACCAGCAAAACGCCAGCGGACCGGAGGTAAAAGCGACACTCTGATTCGGTTAAAAAATTGGGTTGGTCGCGCCAAAATTAGCTACGAAATTTTTACGACCTCTGAAAATTCAACGCCCTGACTTAGGTTCAGGGTGTTGGGTCGGGGGAACCTAAACAAAATATAAGATACGTTATTTTTTTTTCAAAGCCTATTCACTAACAACTCGTTAGGCATGATAACAGATGCCTAACGGGGCTGTTGATGTGTAGTGACGTGCCCCCCAAAAAGGAGTCCAGTTATAATGTTAGTAAAATAGGACAAAAAGAAGTCCTTTTGGTATGGCAATTATACACCTATAGTCAGATGTCAACAAGACATAACCTTTTTGGAGGACCCTGTAAAAAGGTTCCTTTTTTACATTGTAGTCTTACGCCTAGCTCTGAGGCGTAAAATGGAGCGCACCTTTTTATCCAGATTGTTTGTCATAGCATGAAATCTTTTCGGATTGCATAAAATGGCTTATTTTTAATAGATTTAAAATGAGAAGCCTGATATCCTTGACAGGACGTATACCAGATATTAATATCATTTATGTCACCTGCGTAAGGAGTGTTGATAATGCTAAGGAATCTTGATTTGGATAAGTCTCTTGCATTCATTGACGTCGAAACAACTGGCCTTAAACCTAACTCAGATAGAATTGTTGAATTATCTGTCCTCAAGATTCACCCGGATGGAAAGAGGGAATACAAAAACCACAGGATCAATCCTGATATTCCGATTCCGGTCGAGGCGACTGCTATTCATGGTATCACCGATGATGACGTGGCACGTGAACCGAAGTTTACACAATACGCAAAGAGCATCAGAGACTTCCTTGATGGCTGTGATATAGCCGGATTCAACGTGATAAAGTTTGATTTGCCTTTTCTTGAAGCAGAATTCAAAAGAGCGGGCGTGGATTTCTCTCGTCAAAATCGTAAGCTCGTTGACAGCCAAGTTCTATACCACCTACTAGAACCTCGGGACCTTAAATCAGCCTATATAAAATACTGTGGCAAAGAAATGGAGAAAATGCATACGGCTGAAGGAGATGCTACTGCGGCAGCCGAAATACTGGATAAACAATTAGAAATACATCCTGAATTACCGAGAAACGTAGAGGATTTGTATGCAATATGCTACCGAGTACCGGATAATTACGTTGATCCAGATGGGAAATTTATCTGGTCAGATGGTGAAGTAATATGCAATTTCGGTAAAAAACACAATGGTTGGAAACTGAAGGATATTGCAGTTGAAGCTCCAGATTATCTACAGTGGATCGCAACATCTGATTTTACTCCTGAAGTTAAAGAATTAGTTGGCAAAGCTCTTCATGGTGAATTTCCACATCTGAAAACAGGCTGAGAGGGTATTATGAACAGAGTAATAGGCGAATTAGAAACCGAGAATGTACAGCCGGAAGAAGACAACATTAAGGTTACCGCTGTACGAATTCATAACTTCAGATCATTAAAGGAAGTCGAAGTTACACTCGATTCGACGACTATTTTGATTGGTGAAAATAATTCAGGTAAGACCAGTTTCTTAGAGGCATTACATTCCGCGATTGGTGCAGGCAGACGAATAATCAGTGAAGAAGATATTTTTATAGGCCCAAAAGAGAAAAGGGTCCCACGAGGTAGAGAGGTTACTATTGACCTATTAATCCGCCCAATAGGTTCAAATGGAAATATTAGAGACACGTTCCCCGAGGGAAGCTATTGGGCTTTGCTGTGGGGGCTCGGCATTGCACAAGACGACCAAGAGAATGATTTTGTTGCAATTCGAACACAGATGAGGTGGAACAGCACAAAAGGTGAGTATGAGACCGAACGCAGATTTTTACTCGACTGGCCAAATTTTGAAAATTGGAAAGACGCTAGGATTAAGGAGAAGGCCGGGGGTGTATCTGTGAATCAGATAGAACCAATAGCCATCTATTTCATGGATGCCAAGCGGGATATCCAAGATGAGTTACAGAACCGTAGTTCCTTTTGGCATCGACTAATCGCTGACCCTGGCCTTACTGATAAGCAAGTTGAGGAGATTGAAAAAACTCTTAATGCCATCAACGAACAGATTGTACAGGGTAGCGATGTACTCGGCCATATACAAAAGCATTTGAACGAGATATATCGGACTGTACCATGCGACGAGGCCAGTGTCGTGATTACCCCATTGACAAGACATTTAAGGGATTTATCCAAGGGTATGGATATAAACTTTTCCACAAGTGGTGCCCAAAGTTTCCCTCTGGTGAGACATGGAATGGGTACAAGATGCTTGGCGGCACTACTTATTTTTCGTGCGTATTCAGTTTGGCGACAACAAAGGAAAGGGCGTGATCGAGTACACTCTATGTTGGCGTTGGAAGAGCCAGAAGCTCATCTGCATCCTCAAGCGCAGAGAGCGCTATTTTTCCACATTGAAGATATGCCTGGTCAACGAATCATAAGCACACACTCACCATACATAGCTGGGCAGGCTGATATTAGCCAGTTTCGTCACTTCAATAAAAATGGGCCAACAACTGAGGTTTCTCAAATTGACGTCTCCAAACTTGAAGAGGAAGATATACGAAAAATAAAACGCGAAGTTCTTAATACTCGCGGTGACTTGCTTTATGCTCGAGCGCTTATCCTCTGTAGTGGAGAAACCGAAGAACAAGCGTTACCCATATTTGCGGAGACTTATTGGGATATGATACCCAATAGCTTAGGAATCTCCATTATTGGTGTTGGTGGAGATGGGAAATACTCACCATTTTTATATCTTGCGTCCGGTCTTGGTATCCATTGGTACATCTGTTCCGACGGAGAGGAGAAGGCGCTTAAAGATATTCAAAGTGCGTTAAGAAATATTGGTATTATGGATATAAGTTCGCAGAAAAACATATTCATGTTACCGGGTAACCACAAATGGGAGACATATTTTGTGGATCAGGGATATAGCAATGTAATCGAAACCATGTTGGATTCATATCATAATACCAATGACTTTGTGGGCAATTACATTAAGAAGATGAACGGCCAAAAGCAACAAGATGGTACAATTCGGAATTATGATGGGGAACAGGGACGGAAACAAGCAATAATCGAAATATTGTTTAGAGAAAAGACTAGATATGCTGCCCCGCTAGCACATGCAATTACATCGCTGGAAGATACTAAACGCAGGATCCCGGAGAAGATCAGGGAAATGTTTGCACAAATAAAAAGTGAATTTGCACCGCAGACAATACATGGTGGAGTCAAATTATGATTCCTCCGATCCATTTGTCACCCACTCAACAGAAAATAGTTGAATACGGGGAAGGTGCCTTGCTAGTTGTAGCAGGTCCCGGATCGGGGAAGACGCGTGTTTTGACAGAGCGTGTTCGTCGAATTTTATCCGGCGGCGAAGAGCATTTTCGTATTCTAGCTTTAACATTCACGAACAAGGCTGCTAATGAAATGAGGGAAAGGCTTGAAGAGTTCCCTGATATTAATCAAAGAGCTTTCATCGGTACATTACATAGTTTCTGTTCAGAGGTACTCGCCAGTCGGGGTAAGCCAGTCGGCATTGAGAGGCTCCCAAACATTTTTGAACAGTACCATGACCGCAAGCAGGTTTTATATAGAGCCGTTATGGCTAATCCGGACCTCAGTTACGAATTGAAAAATATCGGAGATTCATCAGAACAGGATAGACTACTTTCACGCTGGCTAATGAGAATCGGCGAATTTAAGAATAAACTTGTATTGCCAGAAGTGGTAGACGATGATATAGAACGTAGTGTATATCAGGCTTATGATGCTGGGCTCCGTGCTTCCGACGCTATCGACTATGACGACCTTCTGTTACTCACTTACAAATTACTTATTGAGCGGCCCAAAGTTGCGGACTTCTACAGGAGACAATATCGCTACATATTCATTGATGAAGCTCAAGATCTGAATGAAGCACAATATAGAGTAATTCAAGCACTTTGTGGGCCGAGGTTTCGTAATATCATGATGGTAGGAGATCCCAAGCAAGCCATTTTTACATGGGCTGGAGCTGACCCATACTACCTTGACTTATTTGAAAAGGACTTCGGTGCTCAGAGAATTAGAATGGATGATAACTTCCGCTCATCCTATTGCGTGGTAAGCGCAGCACGAGCTCTATCTCCTGATTATGAAGTCGAGGGACAATTGCCCATGAAAGGGGATGTGAGACTAATCGTAGGCCAGGATGAAGAGGACGAGGCACATCTTGTTTTCGACTATCTTGAAGGATTATTGAATCATGGACATCCGGATATTGAAGGTACTGTTACCCTCGAAAGGTGCGCTCTTCTAGCTAGAAACCGTTATGTATTTTCTGCTATCGATAGAGAATTGACTGAACGTAAATGGCCGTATTACAAACAGCTGTCAACCCAACACGAGAGTGAATCAGACCTTCTCAAAGACTTTGAGTTGTGTATGAGACTTCTTGCCAATCCACGTGACCGACTGCATCTTTCTCTCTTGCTAAGAGGGTGGGATGCACAGGCTGAAGCAGATGTGCAAGAAAGACTCGCCGAACGTTCAGAACTTGTGAAGTATTTGAATCAGTATGCTCGCAATGACAAACAAAAGGCCGTTGTTGAAGCGATTATTGAAATGGATTGCACAAGAGATAGCTTCAGATTACTCCCAGCTTTGGATAAACTAAATTCCTTTTCTCTTCACTTAAGGAGCGAAGATGAGCGCGCTTTAGTTCAAGAGGACATTAATGTTTGGCGCAAACACTGGGATTTGTATCTACGCTCACAATCAGGAGGTCAACATAGTCTTACTTCCTTCCTCGGTCAGGTCGCACTCGGAGCGACTCAGCAGATGCGACAAGATGGACTTGCCTTAATTACAGTGCACTCAGCCAAAGGTTTAGAGTTTGATGTTGTCGTCGTGATGGGCATGGTAGAGGGTATCTTCCCAGACTATCGTGCTAGGGGCCTTTCGCTTGAGGAGGAGAAACGAAATATATTCGTTGCTATTACTCGTTCTATGAGGCTCCTAGCTATGTCTTATTCAAAAACACGTATAATGCCTTGGGGAAGCTTACGACAACAGAAACCTTCGAGATATCTAAAGGATATCGGCCTTATTTGATTGATACAACGGTCAGCTTCAAAGCTAACAATTCGTATAACAGAAAGTGGGCGGTACTGCTCAATTAACAATCATCTCTATTATCTTATCGAACTGGTGTCTTGCTCACCGGTACTAACGCGACTATAGATACATACTTTCATCTCTAGTTATTCAGGGTAGATACCCATAACGGGATCTGCTGACTTCGCATGCCTGCGGAGATGTTTCGTATGAGGTCGCAGGCATGTTTTCATGGGATTTCCAACAATACCTCTCCGTAGTAGGTTTTCGTGGTTTTATACGGTCTACCATCGAGTGGTCAACACAGAAAAAAAGGTCCGCCAAATTTCACGCCTGATGGTTGAGCGTGGGATATTAGAGTAAAAAGGAACCTCTTTAGCTTGTTGCGGAATGCTTCGTTTAACAAAGTACTAGATTGTTGGCGTACGAAAGGTAGTTACAAAACTGAAAGCAGTTAGTATAATTAATCAATTAACCGATCGAGTTAATATAGCCGTACAGCTATTCCCTTGAGGCTTAAATTCTAATCCAACCTTTAACTGTTCAGCAAGCCACATAGGATAAGCGCCCTGGCAATCAACAATGCATGAGTCCTCGCTATCTGGGAAATCTATTACCTTACAGCGTGGTATGTTAAACACCGCTTTATCTCGATTTAGCTCCACTAACGAGAATGGAGTTATCCATTGAAATTGATATGCCATCTTTTTAGCTGTCATAACGAATGCAAAGCCTGGCGATACCGCTCTTAATAACCCCAGCATTATCAGAGCTGGACTAGCGTTTTTCCGCTTTAATTCTTCAACCTGTGCAAGTTTGTATTGTTCAACGCCATCTTCACCCAAGTGCATACGAATAAATTTCAAACTGTTTTTCCCCCGCCACATAAGGTTACTATAAGCTATCTCGTACTTCTCCTCATCTGAAGCGTCTCCAGGAATTAGCTTAACTCCTTCCTGCCAAAGCTTCTGGAGTTCAATTAATGCTTGTTCACCCAAATGCTTCTGTATGAAAGGCGAGATGGGTTCATCATCAGGCTTCATTTTATCCAGCACAATCGCATACTTTTCACTGTAGGGCATCGTTTTGACTTCTTTCATCC